>ERZ842401.7772-NODE-7772-length-10828-cov-19.573656_pt1 | contig 10828 bp, 10 predicted proteins | sample MGYA00521270_ERZ842401 | MGnify/ENA primary metagenome ERZ842401 (study PRJEB31892, sample SAMEA3878208) | bioreactor metagenome | biome: Moose rumen | place: Sweden | collected 2011-10 | study: EMG produced TPA metagenomics assembly of the PRJEB12797 data set... | reverse complement strand
GCCCAACGCGATGTAGAATCAGCCATAATTGCAACATGCATACCCATATCGCGATAATATTCAGCAAGCGTGATACCAGAATAAAGCGAAACTTCACGCGCCGCAACAGGCATATTAGACGTATTTGCAATAAGGATTGTGCGCTCCATCAATGAACGCCCAGTTCTCGGGTCAATCAAACTTGGAAACTCTGTTAAAACATCAGTCATTTCGTTTCCGCGCTCACCGCAACCGATATACACAATCAAATCCGCATCGCACCACTTTGCAATAGCGTGCTGTGTCATCGTCTTACCTGTTCCGAAACCGCCAGGAATTGCAGCCGTGCCACCTTTCGACAGAGGGAAAAACACGTCTATAACTCTCTGCCCTGTTACAAGAGGTGTATCTACCGTGAGCTTATGCATAAACGGACGAGGACGACGCACAGGCCAATATTGGGAAAGTTTAATCTCCTCGTCAAGCTCCGTCTTTCCAATTACATCATCTATCGTGTAATCTCCGCTGCCAGAAAACTCTTTTAACACTCTTCCGCGCACGGTAGGCGGAATCATTATCTTATGCAAGATAGAAGAAGTTTCTTGCACACTGCCAATTATCATGCCAGGTGCAATGGGAGAACCAACTTCTTTACATGCCTCAAAATGCCATTTTTTATGTATATCAATCGGCTCTGCTCGCTGACCAGGGGCTAAGAAAGCTCCCGAATCATCATACATAGTAGCGAGAGGTCTCTGAATTCCATCGTAAATAGTACCGACGAGTCCTGGTCCTAAGCGCAAAGAAAGAGGTCGTTCGCTACATTCGACCTTTTCCCCAATGTGCATACCAGTATCTTCCTCGTATACCTGAATCGTAGCATTGCCAGAGTTTTGGCGGATTATTTCGCCAATAAGTTTCTTTTCGCCTACATCAACAACATCATAAAGACCGCAACCATCGAGCCCAGAAGCATAGACTATAGGACCTGAAACTCTAGTTATCTTACCGACTTTCATTCAGGAAGCCTCCCTCCAAATAATGTACTGGCAAGTTCATAGCTATACTTATCTTCAAGTTCACTAACAAGCTGGTCAAAAGAGAATCGACACTTCACATCGCCGCTTTCACTCGTCGCAATAATTCCCGTATGCACATCTAAGAAAGCAACAGCCTCTTCTCCTGATTGCACAAACGAAATCCGCTCTAAAGACGAAAGCGAACTTCCAAATTCTTCTTTTACCAAATTTTCTATTAAATCTTGCAAATCAACGGTATCGGCATAAATCTTTGCACAAACTCTCTTTCCCGACAGCACTTTTTTACCGCTGTTTATCATTCTCTTTAGCAGCAAAATCTTTCTGTCTGCGCTCAGAGATGACAAATAATCATTTATCGCAGATGAAACAGCCTTGCCTTCAAAATCAACAAGATAGCGTTCACATTCCAGCGGAAGAGCCGCTTCGACATTTCTCTTGAATACGGCAAGCTTTTCCGCATAAGAGGCTTCTATTTCTTTTTTTGCTACTTCAAGGCGAGTAGAAACAGCCGCTTCTATTTTCTGCCCTTCTGCCTCTGCATTTTGTAAAATGCGTTCCGCTTTTCGTCGTGCATCGGATTGGATTTCCTTATCAAGAATATCTGTAGAACGTAGTTCTTCCATTGTAACTAAACACTCCTAAACTTGAATACCAATAGCCTCTCGAATCGCATCTGTTAAGCTCTTTTTGCCTTTCAAATGGCCTTCGATACATGGTATTTCCACAATTAGCGGATAATTACCGCTCTTCTGCCACGTCAAAACCTCATCTTCTATCATATCAGAAATGTTTTCTGTAAGAATCAGAACTTTTGGACGCTCGGCAGCTACAGGAGCACCAACGGAACTGCCTTTACCTGTAATACGATTAAAAGCATCTAAAGCTTCATCTTTATTTTCGCAAACAGTCCCGTCTACTCCCACAAGTTTAAAGGCGAGTACCAGTTCTCTCTCGCCAATTATATAATATTCCACTAAAAACCTTCAGCACCTGTCTTACATGATGATGATAAGCAAGGCTACAAGGAATCCCCACAAGCAGATACCTTCAGCCAAACCAACGAACGGCAATGCTTTTCCAGAAAGTTCTGCATTTTCGCTCATTGCACCCATAGCTGCTGAACCGATTTTTCCTACAGCCATACCACCAGCCACACAAGCAACAGCAACAGCCAACGCAGCTGCAAAATACTTCAAGCTAGAAGACGCTCCTGCCGCTGCAGCAGTTTCACCCTCTGCAAAAGCACAAGCAATAGATGTAAACAGAACAGACGCAAATGCAAAAATTCTCTTCTTCATAAAAAGACCTCACTAAAATCTATCATATTTGAGTATTATACTCGAATTTGAACGGTGTAAACTCTCTTCCTGTTTCATTAAAGAACTTAGAGAAGAACTCATAATATTGCAATCGCATAACTTGAATTGCAACAATCATACCCTCAAGCACGATAACAATTCCATTTCCCACAATGCCTACGATAATCTTCCCTGTTACAATCGGCACAATTTCCATCAATCGCGCAATAATCGTTCCCAAAACGGCATGAGAAAGCGCAAATGCTCCAACACGCAAGAAACTAACCGAATTAGAAAGATAGGTGATAACCGTTTCCAACAGCTCAACAACAGAGCCAATAATCGCAGACAAAAGCCCGTTTTCAAGAATTGGTCTTTCATTATCCACAACGCGCTCTAAAATCTCTCCGAGAGCAGAACACAAAAGAGTAATGCCGATAACGCCCCAATCCACAATATAAATCGGCTTATTAAATAAAAAAAATTTTATCGCAACAAACACGACGTACCAAAAGAAAATCGCGCCGCTCAAGCCCGTTTTCCCAAATAACGCCTTGCCTTTCTTACCCAAAGCAAGCTGATTGCAAATATTAAGCAAAAGACCAACCGAGTTAATGATAAAACCAACTCCAACAGTGAAGCCAAAGAACGCAAACATTCTTACAATAGACTCTTTTGACCCCGTCGGCATCATTGGCAAAATCGCATTACGAGGCTCGCCAAACAGCCCTGTAACAAATCGAGAGAACGGCTCTAAGACAACTTCTGTTGCAAAGAATTCACCTGTTAATAAGCCCATAATACAGCTAGAAACACCAATTGCAATAAACACAGGCGCAAACTTATTCCAACCGCCCACCTTTGCAATTTTTGTTTCCATTAAAATGCCGAGAAGCAAGAAAACCAAGCCCTGTCCCGCATCGCCAAACATAATTCCAAACAAAATAGTAAAGAATATTGCAACAAAAGGAGTCGGGTCAATCGTGCCATACAGCGGAGAACCATAACTAAAGATGATACGTTCAAAACTGCCGATAAACTTTCCATGCTTTAAGCTAACAGGAACTTTTTCGTGTCCTGCAATCACTGAAGGAACTTCATTCGGCGTGTATTCACGAATTGCAATTTTCCCGTTAGAAATCTTATCAAGTTCATCTAATACATTTCTGCTTTCTTCCGCAGGAATCCAGCCAGTAACTCTATAAACAAGCTGCGTAGATTCAAGAGAATCCTCCACTAAGCGCACTTGCATTCCAACAGAAAATACCGTCAAAAGATGATACAGAGCCGCTTTATGCGTTTCTGCAAAATTATGTCTTTCTTCGTTGCAAGCCGCTGTTATCTTTTCCGTTTCCTCAACTTGCGTTTTTAGAGAAGCAAGAACATCATCAGGCACACCCTTGAAATCTTTCGGCACTTCCATAGCAACAAAGCCATATTTTTTCAGCTCACCATCAAGCGCAAATCTGCCTTTTTTGCTCGTAGCCGCCATAATACGAGATTTATCATCACCGAGCGGAATAATAATCGCTCTTTCTCCTACCGAAAATTTCAACTCTTCAAAAACAGCAGGGTCTATTTTTCCAATACGGAGCGTCAAAAAAGAAAGATGCTCTAGCTCAGAATAAGAAGCCTTTAAGTTTGCAAATGCTAAAGCCTCTTTGTATGTCGAAGTAACTCTTTTCAGCTCTTCACTCTTTTCCGTTTCTCTTGTTTTAATCGATGACACAGACGCAATAAGGCTTTCTGCCGCATCAAAATCTTTCGGTTCTGGAAGAGCAGGTTCTTCTATATACTCGGTTAAATCTGGAATATTTAAATACGCTCTTACCTTTTGCAAAGACTCAAATAACGATTTCTCTTTGCTAGAAGCCGTTGTGCCAGTAGTAAGATTTGTCTGAAATTGAAAGTTTCCCTTTTTACCAAGGAATTCTATAACGCGACTTATATCCTCCTTCATTATCATCAATTCAACAAGTCGCATTGCAGTTGTTTTCGCCATACTCTTCTTCCCCCTGCACTATTTTTATTTAGTTACTCCAGCCGCTTGCATAATATGCCCTGTGTCTACATTCATCTTTAGCCCCTCTGCAATAGAGCGCACACAATCCATCTCATACGCCTTCATCTTAAAAAAGCACAGAAGTACAGCAATCGACTCTGGATAACGGTGAAGTAATTTTTCAGCAATTCGATTATCTCTTTTTCGAGCCTCTCCCTCAAACCATCTCGGGTCAAGATTCCACACAACCCCTTCTTCATTAGGGTTTAACAAATCTTTGTATTCCCAATCAGCCCATTCAGAATAGCTATCTATCGGATAATCTATAATCTCTATAGCTTTGCTCGCAAGCTCATCTGTTTCATCGTGGTTCACAGAGCTATAAGCTAAACGAGGCAAAATATCCTCTTTTTTTAGCCCGTAATACACTTTCAGACGCATAACCCAAGCTATATTTTTCAGAATATACTCTTCTTTGAACAACGTTCGTGCAACTTCTCTTTCATTGAGCGGCAATTCTTTTATCGCTTTATCCATTTCATAAATAAATTGCTGGTCAAGTTTTGTGTCGTTTAATTGTTGTTCATGTATATCTGGTATTTTATTATACCACGAAAATGCAGAATTTTCAGTCATTTTGGCAATATTTGGCCATTCTTTATAGTTAATTTCGCTAAAAGAGCCAATATCTACCACTTCTGGCATTTTATCTTCATTGAAACAAAGTGCCGCTCCAATCTCTTTTATATTTTCATAATCATAGGAACGCAACAAATTTACTAGCAACTTTACAGGTTTTGAATAGCAAGAAACAAGCTTTATATATTCATTGATAAACTTTTCTTCTGTTTTTTTTTCAATTTGGCGTGCAAGCAAAGTTTCAGGCACAGCTGGCACTTCTTCTGTAAAGAGCAATCCCCACAGCTCGTTCAAACTCTTCACAGAAAAAAGTTTCGCCGCTCTTTCGCCCACATAAGACTTTGCTAACATACCACAAACTTTTGCATACACATAAGAACTTGCCGCAGATTTATCCATAATCTACCTCAAAACTCTTTAAAATCTTATTCGGCAAAAAACAGCTTATCGAGCAATGCATTAAAAGCAGGAACATCTTTTTCACTAGCCGAGATTCTATTCTGATATGCACTAAAAGCCGCTTCGTGATTCTTTGTTATCTTATCACTTTCGCTTTTCAATTCAACATCTGCTTTAGACAGCAATTCACCATACTGCTTTTTATACGCCTCATCAGCTCTTGCTCTTGCCTCAGAAACACGCTTATCAGCCGTCGTCTGCGCATCTACAAGTAAAGACGACGCCTCATGTTCAAGGCTCAACAAATGTTCAATCACATCAGATTCTTTTTCAGCCATACAAACACTTCCTACTTATCAAAAGAACACAAAAAGTCGTATACCTCTTGAGCAGACTTCTTTTCCATAACTATATTCACAAAATCAGGATTTTGCAACACTTTTGAAAGAGAAGCCAACACTTGCAAATGCTTTTCTCTTTCCTCTGGGGAAATTAAAAGCATAAAAATCAGATTCACAGGAGCATTATCAAGCGCATCATAATCAATACCGCTTCGGCTAATACCAATCGCCCCTATAATTCCTTTCACACTATCTGTAATTCCATGAGGAACTGCAATCGCATGAATGATGCCCGTACTCATTTTTTTCTCGCGTTCCTGTAAAGCCTCTACAGCAGCACTGCGATTTAATTGAGGCTGGACAGACATCAACGATTCAACCATCTCTTCAAAAACTTCGTCTTTATCTTCACTCTCAAGGTTCACGATAATTGACTTCGGAGAGAATACCTGTCCAAGTACCATTTTCTTTCCTCTTACTTATTGTTGTACGCTATTTTCACTAGCGTTTTCTGTATTCACTTCACCAGCAACATCAGCAGCACTCTCTTCACTAGCCGCTTCTGCGCTTTCTTCTGTTGCAGCCTCTGCACTCACTTCGCTTGTAGCTTCGGTGCTTGTTTCTTCTTCCCAATACTTCTTTGAAGTTGTATCAGTTGCACTGCTTTCGCCCTGCACTTCGAGAGCTGCTTCGCTCAAATCTTTTGACTGATGAGCTTTACCGTTCTTTGCCGTTGACAATGCCAAGAAAAAAGCTAACACGAAGAACAATCCTGCAAGAACACCTGTTGTTTTTGTTACAACATTTGCAGAACGAGAGCCGAATGCCGCGCTGCCGCTTCCAATCATTCCACCCATACCATTACTTTCATCATCCTGTACAAGTACCAAAAGCACCAAAAGAGCGCAAACAATAATAAAAACTACTAACAGGATACCACCAACTACACCCATCTTTTGTCTCCAGAAAAATAAAACATCATTGGATTACTTAGTTCTTTGATAATACTCTAATATCAAATTGTAGTCAATAAAGTATCTGTCATTTTTACTCTCTTTTCTCGTTTAAGTACTGCTCTGAACAATAGACGCTAATTTGCTCTAACACTTTTTGCGAAACAAAGCTATTTCGATAAAGCAACTTAGTAAAATTCTTTTTATCAAACGCAATAAGTGTCGCCTCTCCGTTTGCTATTGCGCAATTATCCCGCGTTTTTCCAAGCGTCAGCGACACTTCGCCGAAAAAGCTCCCCTGCTTCAGCACGCTCTCCCCGTCTTCGTGCACTATCTTTACGCTTCCCCGAGCAATATAATACGCATATTCCGCCTTGTCCCCTGCCCTATACAGCACTTCTTTATCAGCTAAATACAGCACATTCACTTCTTTTTGCAACAGATAATCAGGAAAGACAAAAATCTTATATCTCAGCTTTGAAAGAAGCCTCGTCCTATCTCTATCTTGCAGCACATACAGCTCGCCTAAAAATAATTCTTTGAAATACTGCATAACAAACATCAATTCTGCACAAAACAAAAACAGCATAAAAAACACATATATGCCCAGCAACATCACTATTAAGCGGCTAAACACACCATAGACGACATTGTATTTATTGATGTTGATAAAAATCGCCATACACTTTTGCACAATAAAGAACGAAAATGTACACAAAAACGCCGTACATACAGCAAGATAAAGCGGTATTCTTCTTTCTCTGCCCGCCCCCTTATACATCACCGTGCAAAAGCCTCCTATATACAGGTAAGGCAGAACGACAATCACAAACCTTGTCAGCGGTCTTTTTATGATTTCCACAATCTCGATAATATATCTGAATTGCGGCAAATGAAGCGATATGAACGACTGTATTTCAAACAATATCGGCAAATTAAACACCGTCTTTGTCGTACTGCTTAAAAACAGCAATAACGACGACACAATGACAATAAAAATCTCTTCCCCAAACACTATAATTTGGTTTATTATCGGGCGGCTTTTTACTTTTTCTTTGTAAATATGGTGTATTCCCGTCGAAACAGAGTTAAAAAAGTTTCGCGCCATCCACATCATAAACAGCGACATCACTACTTCAAACCTGCCAAACGAGCGAAACGAATCTATCACAGATAAAATGCTTTTTGCGCTTATCACGTTGAAAAAAATGCTGTCAGTACCAAAAAGAGCTATCAGAGAATCTGTTGAGGCGTGAAGAAAATGCAAAAGAAAAACGGCTATCATCATCACAATCGGAATAAACGAAAACAAAAAACCGAATGTGCAACTAGCCGCAAAAGAAATTAAGTTATTCTCAAAAAACAGCCCCCCAGCCATAAACAACGCCTGCAAAATAGCACGAGGAGATATGTTTTTTAGTTTTTGTAAAAGAACTTCACGAACATCATTTGTCGTAAAGTTTTTCATAATCCTCTATATCTTCAACACCTGCATCTGCAAATGTTGTCTTTTCCAAAATTTCAGCACAGTAATCTTGAATTGCTTTTTTCCCTTGAGGCTGCAACAAAGCAGGCACAAAGAGCAAAACGAGCGTAGAGAATTTCTCTCCCTCTTTTACCGCAAAGATAAGCGCAGTCGATACAACCTGCCTTACTCCCATTCTCAATGTAAAGTTTTTGAGCAAAGAATTTTTCACAAAGCGAGTTGCATAGCTGCTATCCAATTTGCACGCAAAACCTACGGAAGAAATATCCAAAAGCTGCATAGTAAGCATTTGCCCGTCTTTTTCGCACACAACTTGCGCAGAAGGGTCATTTCCCGTGTTTGCACGCACATATTGCCGTTTGCCTTTTGCACCGTTAAGGTCAAGCATTTCCTTAATCGAATTCATCAATTCCGTATTGCCGACAGACGCTGTAATATATCCTGCACTCAAATTGTTTTCGACCAAAAACTTTTCTTTGTCTTTTGCACGAGAACGGTTTGAAATCACACCGAGTTTACAAGTCTTTAATACTTCATCATCTTGAAACGATTTAATAAAATTAAACCACCCATTAGAACTCAAAGAGGCATCGTCAATATTGAGAAAAACTATTGATTCAGGATTATTGCGCAACACGCCTTTTGCAGCTTTATACTCTTTTATCGTATAAACTTCATATTCATTCTCTCGCAATTTTCCAGTAACATAAGGGTGTACATTCACAGGAGGTGCAACAAAAAAAATCTTTCTTCCAAAAATGGAAACATCTGTATTAGCATCACTCATATAAAACCATTATAATCACTTTTTCCAAATTTGCAACTGTATACTGAAATTTATTTTATTTTTTTACTTTGTGAAAGCCGCTTAGATGAGTTTCAAAAGGTACGTTCAACCTTTTTGTCATTCTCGTGCTTGACACGGGAATCTATCTACTCTAAGCATTTTGAAAAGATTATCAGATCGAGGTGAGATAATAACAGCATACTTTTTGAAACAGCTCCTTTTTTCGCAAAAAATAGCCTTGTTTTACTCAAGAAATAGCCTAGTTTCACACCAAAAGTAGCCCTGCATTTACCTATAGCTAGCCTACTTTCTTCTCAAAACTAGTCCTGCATTTTTTAAAAGTAGCCCTACTTTCTTCCTAAAACAAGCCCTGCATTTTTTAAAAGTAGCCCTGTTTTTTCAAAAAATAGACAAGACATAAAAAAAGAGCAAGCATATTTCTACACTTGCTCAATCGTATTTTAGAAGTCAGCGAGCTTTGGTGCGCGCGGATACGGCACAACATCGCGGATATTCGCCATACCTGTGATATAGCGAAGCAAGCGGTCGAAGCCCAAGCCAAAGCCAGAGTGCGGCACAGAGCCAAAGCGGCGGAGGTCAAGATACCACTGATAATTGCTCATATCCATTCCTCTTTCTTCGCACACTTTCAACAGCTTGTCATAATTCTCTTCGCGTTCGCTTCCGCCTGTAATCTCGCCCAAGCCTGGAACTAAGACATCAACAGCGCGCACCGTTTTTCCGTCGTCGTTCTGCTTCATATAGAACGCCTTTACGTCTTTCGGATAGTTGTAAACCATTACAGGACTCTTGAAAATCTTTTCGGTCAAACATCTCTCGTGTTCTGTCTGCAATTCCTTTCCCCATTCAATCGGGTACTCAAAATCCTTGTTGTACGGCTCAAGCTCTTTTACAGCGTCCGTGTACGAAATGCGCTTAAACGGCGTGTCTACAACGTGCTGCAACTGCGCAATAACGCCGCTCTGTATTCTCTTTTCAAAGAACTCAAGGTCATCGCGGCACTTTGTCAAAGCCCAGTTAAACATATATTTCAAGAACTCTTCTTCCAAATCCATATCGTCGAAGAGGTCAAAGAACGCCATTTCAGGCTCGCACATCCAGAACTCTGCCAAGTGGCGCGGAGTGTTAGAGTTTTCTGCACGGAACGTCGGTCCAAAGGTGTATACACGGCTCAAAGCAGTTGCCATTGTTTCCGCTTCAAGCTGTCCGCTTACGGTAAGATTTGCCTTTTTGCCGAAGAAGTCTTTTGAATAATCCACGATTTTATGCGCGTCTTCAATCTTCATTCCGCCCGCGCCCGCCTTTACGCCGAGTTCTGCGATTTTCTCAAGCGAAAGCGTGGTAACCTGAAACATCTCGCCTGCGCCCTCTGCGTCGGAACAAGTGATTTCAGGAGCCATAATGTAGACAAAGCCGCGCTCTTGAAAGAACGTGTGCAAAGCCAAAGCCATCTGATTGCGAAGACGGAACACAGCACCAAAGGTATTTGTTCTAGCTCTCAAGTGTGCATTTTCGCGAAGATATTCCATTGACATATTCTTTTTCTGCAATGGATAGCTATCAGTCGGACAAGTGCCTAACACGCTAAGTTTCACAAGCGTAACTTCTACAGCCTGTCCGCTTGCAGGAGAAGGGATAATCACGCCTTCCGCCTTTACCGATGCGCCTGTAGTAACTAATTTTAACTGTTCTTCGATTGAAACAGAATCAGCATTTGCGTGCGGACAAGTGCGGTCAAAGGTAAGCTGAATTGAAGCAAAACAGCTTCCGTCGTTTACCTGTATAAAAACAAGATTCTTTGAATCTCTCTTCGTTCTAACCCAACCGCACACAGTAACTGTTCTGCCGTCTGGGTTCGATGTCAAAATATCTTTAATCAACTG
>ERZ842401.7771-NODE-7771-length-10829-cov-3.881567_pt1 | contig 10829 bp, 9 predicted proteins | sample MGYA00521270_ERZ842401 | MGnify/ENA primary metagenome ERZ842401 (study PRJEB31892, sample SAMEA3878208) | bioreactor metagenome | biome: Moose rumen | place: Sweden | collected 2011-10 | study: EMG produced TPA metagenomics assembly of the PRJEB12797 data set... | reverse complement strand
TGCGGAGAGCATCGGCGCTGTTGATAAGCCAAACCCCAGGCGTATCAACAAAGAGCCCGTTCCGCGCATGGGCGGCATCGCCATCTTCTGCGGCTTTATGCTGTCCGCCCTCCTCTTTGTCGAACTGACGGATCAGATCAACATCTGCATCTGAAAGCTCGTCCCGATACCGTTCCCGAAGAGACGGAAAGGATAACGGCAGCTCCATATTGGACTGCCCGCCCAGTAAAAAAACATCTCCATAATAAATATCTTCTAAAACTTTTTCAAGTTCTAAGATTCTTGCTGCCTCACGTACTGCCTTGTCGATCTCGTCCTTCGGTGCTTTCTTGAGCATGAGTGCGAAGGCCATATTGTCATACACTGTCATGTGAGGGTAGAGCGCGTAGTTCTGGAACACCATCGCTATATCCCTATCTTTGGACTCGATGTCATTGACGACTCTGTCGCCGATCTTGAGCGTGCCTGAAGAGATGTCCTCAAGTCCTGCGATCATACGGAGGGTGGTTGACTTTCCGCAGCCTGACGGGCCGACAAAGATGATAAATTCCCTGTCGCCGATCTCAAGGTTGAAGTCCTTGACTGCTTCGTAACCGTTCGGGTACTTCTTCCAGATGTGCTGAAGCGATAATCCTGCCATGTTTATGCAGACTCCTTTGTTATGAAAATTTGTTTTGTGGGGAAAATTAAGTGATTGTTATTCTAGAATAATGCGATATTATCATGAATGGCCTTATATTGGCGTATATTTACCTTAATGCTTGCAAAATGTTATAAATTTTGTAAATGCTAGGAGTGATGATAATGCATAATACAAAGTTTGCTATTTTCCCTAATCACAGCTTCATTGATTTGGGGATGTACCAGTTCGGACGTGAGGCATGTGAACCCGGACAATCTTTCGGCCCTGCAAGAAGGAATCATTACCTGTTTCACTACGTCATTAATGGAAAAGGTACTCTGTATTCCGGCTACGGCCAAGACCACACTACTACATTCAGCGTTCATGCAGGAGAAGGCTTCCTGATTTTCCCGGAACAGATAAATATGTATGTTGCTGACATGTACAACCCTTGGGAATACACATGGCTTGAGTTTGACGGACTGAGGGTCAAGCAGGCACTGGAGGCAGCAGGGTTTACTCAGCACGAGCCGATCTACAAGACGCATTTTCCGGATATGCGCGGGAGACTCCGGGACGAGATGCTCTACATAGTCGACCACAGCGACGCATCACACTTTGAGCTGATAGGGCACTTGTATTTGTTCATGGACTGCCTTACGCGTTCGGCCGAGAACTCCGGGAGGGTAATATCGAGCCGTCTGCGTGAGTTCTATATCCGTGAGGCTATTGCGTACATTGAGAGCAACTATCAGCGTGATGTAACAGTTGAGGAGATAGCTGATGCGCTGAGGCTTAACAGGAGCTATTTCGGAAAGATATTCAAGCTGTCGACGGGAAAATCTCCGCAAAGATTCCTGATGAACTACAGGATGATAAAGGCTGCAGAAATGTTAGTGATGACGAAGCGGCCGGTTAATGAGATCGGAGCGTCTGTAGGCTATGAGAATCCGATGCATTTTTCGCGGGCATTCAAGACTATATACGGCATATCCCCAAGAGACTGGAGAAGGAAGAACAGCGGCACGGACTAGGTGATTTTTTTCACGGAAGGGTAACAGCTTGTCGCATTAGTACTCGTATTGCTGTTTTAGGACGGTGAGGAGGCGGACGCGGTAATATTCCTCCTTATCAAAGAACGGCGTAAAACCCCTTGCTTGAGCTGTGTGGATATAATGCGCATCTTAGTTTAGTTTTCTTGTCTATTTGCCTGTTAGTCTGTATAATTCTCTCTGCAAACTTGAGCATGGGTAAAATCCGCCAACTTGTATTCAGTAAACAAAATAAGCCAATAATCAGGATAGGGCATACAGCTGCTTACACGGAACATCCTGTAGCGGAGATATAGTGCCTTCGGCGTGCTAGGCGACAAGACTTGCTTTGGCGAGCAGTGTTGATGATGCTAGAATCCCCTGTCTTTGCTGACGCGTGCTGCGCGACATGGCGTGGGGAGTATGTCAAAATCCTTCTGTCTGGTAATATAATATCTCAATCACGACAAAATTTTTTTTATGGAGGAGAGATGTTATTCATGCCCCCAGATTTCGAACTCGAAGAAATTGAACACGAACTCGAAAGTTTCTATGACCCAGACGAGTTTCACCGGGAAGTTGTCTACCATGACGTGCATTCCCCCGAATCTGTCTCACGCGAAGAAGCCCGAAATGCCGACAAACGCGCTATAGAAACCTTCGGCATCCCAAGCATATTACTCATGGAAAATGCTGCTATTGCTGTCGTAAATGACGTAAAAGAATATGCAGTGTTCGCCATAGTCTGCTCACCAGGCAGCAACGGAGGAGACGGTTTAGCACTCGCAAGACACTTGTGCATTCTCGGAAAAGACGTGAGAGTCTACATCGTCGGAGACCCAAGAAAAGGCAGCGAAGACTTCAAGACTAACCTTAAGATTATGACTAAGCTCGCCCCTGAAGTCCTGAACACCATAACCGACGAAAACTTTGAGGACTTCGAGAGCGCATTACGAGGCTGCGAGACCTGCATTGACGCAATTTTCGGCACAGGGTTAAACCGGCCTGTTGAGGGACTGTACAGGAAAGTTATTGAGGCCATGAACTCCCTCGCAACGCATATTGTCAGCGTAGATATTCCCTCAGGACTTGACTGCAACACAGGAGAACCTCTAGGCGTGTGCGTCAGGGCAACTAAAACCGTAACTTTCCACAGAATGAAGAAGGGTTTAGACGTTTCTCCCCAATACGGCGGAGATGTTACAGTTGCATACATAGGTATACCGAACTAGTTATCACAGAGGAGGATCAACATTCACACTATGCTGAAACGTTTTATGATGGCGGTGCTGCTCTCGGCCGTCATGTCAGGCATTTCATGGGGAACTACTGTCGACCCGGACTACAGGTACAACGTCTATCAAGACCTCATGAATAACACTTACGCCAATTATCTTTACAGGCTTTACGGCGACGAGACGGGCTTTAACTACCAGCTCAGGGAACTCTCCGGCACAAACACTGCAGGCTCTCAATGGTTCGCTACTGTCTACGAGAACTTTTACTACACCCTTTACGACGTTGGCGACAACACCGGCAACAGACAGGTTTACCGCAGGACTACCGGAGGCGAGATCCCAGAAATCAGCATCTCAGCAATAGGCAATCTCATAGGCGGCTTCAACTTCATGACCGTAGAGGAAAAACAGCCCTATGATTACCGTAACTGGCTCAACATCTACGACCCATATCCCGACCCTGTAGAGAGTTTTTGTCTTGTCATCAAGAACGGCACAGGCAGCTTCAGCATCGATTTCGGGAATCCATACGCGAGTCATTTTCCGTACTGGTATCACTGGACGACATGGCCCGGCTCTCAGTGGTGGAATGACAGAAGCCATGTAGACGCTGTCAATAATGCGGGCAACGAGCCAATAGCTTTTGATATTTGGGTTGTCAGCAGCACTCAAGGCGAAATATGGGCACGAGCAGATGACGGCACTTATTCCTACAAGTACACAATTTCTATGATTACCGAGTCAGATGATGAGGGAGTAATTACCGGCTATCATTACGAGATAAATGACCTTGAGAGCGGAAATCTTGTCTGCAAAACCTTGAACAGAGATATTGTAGATAATGAGGATAATGTTTTATTCTCTGTGTCTGAAGGTATAGCCGTTACGGGCATGAATATTAATAACTTGAACAGCGCGGTATTTACTGATATTAGGCTTTATGACCCCGACGGACAGCAGAAGTACACTCTTGAGGAAGAGACAGATAACGGCGTGAGGCACATATACGTGTGTGATGTCAAGAGCGTAACGGAATCAGTGAGAATAGACGGTTTCGAGGACTACACATTCACGTTCATTCCCAGCACAGAACAGGCCGTGAACCCCGGCGAGTACTACACTGCGAATGTCAGGCTGAACTCCAGCTACGGCAATGATTACGGCAGCACTCTCGGCTACATCACCTTCAACCAGAGAGCCGACCTCATGAGGGGCTATACCCGTTACCGTGAGAGCACAACTATTCCGATAGTTATCGCTAATGTCCTTGACGGAAATGCTGCCGACGAGCCGTTAATCTTTGATATGACCGTTTACGATTCCGATGCCGACAAGACAGCTGAGCACGTAATCAGCCGAGTAAAATTCACGTGGGATGCCCAGCAGGATATGCCGAATCAGGACTTGGGGACGTTCTTCATGATTAGGCCAAGCGGTCAGGCAATGCCGACGTACTACCTTGAGACACAGATCACTAACCGCACAGGCACACGCTACAGGCTCTACAGGTATGACATGCTCGGAAGGACTACGGGCTTTCAGGAGATTCTCCCTGCACACTGGAAATATGACCTGCCATTGAGTCCAGAAGAACTCAAGCGAGAGACTCTCCCTCCATACTTCCATCTTGACGCTCACAGCCAAATAGCTCCGGGACTGGTTACTGTGTACGATCATTCCGTTTACGGCACGGTGAACACGGCCTATGACACCTACGAGTCGTTCCAGCTCAGCGAATACGACAGCCCTAACCCAAAGAGCTTGAGGCTGAACTATAAGCGCGTAGGAGGTATGGACTTGATCGAGGGCACAGAAGAAGTTATAGACGGCGTGAGGACTCGTGAGTTCATCATGAATTTTGCTGATGTCGTAAAAAATGAGGATGAGACTGTATACGAGCTTGAGAATCTCATGGGCAAGCCTCCGGTAATGGTAACTGCAGGCGTAAACGGAGCTTCATTCAGCGGAGCAGCCTCCTCAAGGAACAAGGTTACTTCTCATGATTTACCGGTCTACATCAATAACTCGGCTATAAACGCTTTCAGGTATCTCAAGCCTGTACCTGACGGGCTGATAACTCTTGAAGTAGTCTCTGACGACACGGAGTCTCAGGACAACACTACGCCTTCACCTTCTCCGGAACAGGAAAACCAGCAGCAGGAAACTCCTCCTCAGGAAAACACGGAAACAGCGGCATTCATAGCAGCAGCGGACATAAAGACCGTCAGTGCAGACATAGCGATACAGCCGCTCTCAATAAGAATGCGTATACCCAGAACAAATCAGCTCGTTATTGACCACTGGACGGAGTTCGAGAATGCAGCAAGTTCACGGGCATTGTTTGAGGCTTTTGCACGTTACGGGACTGTGTGGCTGAGGTCGGACGCTACTGCGGAGATGGATGCTAACCTCTTCAGCGCAATAAACAGCAAGGGCAGCAGAGTCGGAGCATCAGCAGCGGACTGCGTGAAAGCGTTTGTCTATGATGATGAACTGTTTCTTGATTTCATCGTGATTCTTGCTGACGGGCAGAGCCAGACTTCCGGCAAGACTGCATATGTCGAGGTCTTCACTGACGACGGAATACCTTACGTGCTGATCGGCGACGGCAAAGAGAACGGGGAATGGGATATGACATTCTATATTTCTGCGACCGGTGAGAATCCTACTCCCAGAGACAGCAACACAAGCGATAACAGCAATTCCGGCAGCGAAGGTAATACAAGCACTGACAGCAATAACGCTAACGGAGATTCAGGAGGCGGAGGAGGCTGTAACTTCGGCCTTCTCGGAATAATTGGTGTGTTGACACTGGCAGGAATACTCAGGAAGCACGGAGCGTAAGACAAAAAAATATCCCCTCAGCTCATAAACTGGGGGGATGTTATTTATTCTGCGTCAACAAAAATCCGGTATATTGCACTTATTGCGCGTTCAAAGTCTTCATTCAGGACACCTACAACTATATTCAGCTCAGAAGCTCCCTGATCTATCATGCGGACATTTATTCTTTCTTCAGCTAGTGCAGAGAAGATTTTTGCTGCTGTCCCCGTCTGAGACTTCATGCTCCGGCCAACAACTGCTATTAACGCTATCCCGGCCTCCACTTCCAGCGATTCAGGCTCGACGAATTTTGCTATCCTGCTCAAAACTTCCTGCTCGTGCTCAATAAATTTGCTCTCCTGAACTATCACCGTCATAGTGTCAATACCTGAAGGCATGTGCTCAATAGGGATATTATTTTCCTCGAAGCACTGCACTACTTTGCGGTAAAAATCGGGCTGTGAGTGCATCAAGTCCTTAGCTATTATGATGGAGCAGAAATCTTTACGACCGGCTATCCCAGTTATGCCGTACTTTGAACGTCTGGCAGTGTTCTTGACTATCCATGTGCCGGGGTCTTCAGGCAAGTTTGTGTTGCGGATGTTAATGGGAATCCCGGCGGACTTCACAGGGAAAATAGCATCTTCATGCATAACGCTCGCTCCCATGTAGGACAGTTCACGCAATTCTTTGTAGGTAATATTTCTCATGACAGCGGGATTATTGACGATGTGAGGGTCAGCCATGAGAAGGCCTGAAACGTCCGTCCAGTTCTCATAAACGCCAGCTCTGCACGCCCTCGCAACTATAGAGCCGGTAATGTCGCTCCCTCCGCGGGAAAACGTTTTTATCCTGCCGTCAGGATCAGAGCCGTAGAATCCCGGAATCACTGCGCACGAACACCCTTCGAGTCTCGGAGCAAGTACGGAGTCAGTTTTTGCCTGATCGAAATTCCCAGCCTCGTCAAAAAATATCACTTCCGCTGCGTCAATGAACTCATACCCTAGATATGCGGACATCACTAAACCGTTGAGATATTCCCCGCGTGAAGCTGTGTAGTCTTTTTCCGGCTCGTTGAGCAACTTGATCTCGACAGCGTCAAAGGCTTCTGACAGTGAAAGGCTGAGGCCTAAACCGTGAATTATCTCGTTGTACCTGTCCTTGACAGCAGAGAACGGCTCGCTGAAGTCCTCTCCTTTTGTTGCAAGCTCGTAGCACTTGTAGAGCAGGTCAGTAACCTTGATGTCTTTGTCATGACGTTTTCCCGGAGCTGAAGGCACAACGTAAACTCTTGACTTGTCGGAACGGATGATTTCCCCTACTTTCTGGAACTGTCCGGCAGAAGCTAATGAACTCCCGCCGAACTTCACTACTTTCTTCATTCTCCGAGCACCCGGAACTTTTCGCCGTTTGACTTGGCCGGAGGAGGTGTTACTTGTGCGGGCTTGAGGTCAGCAAAACAGTTAGGGATATTACGGCCTATGTTCTTTGCGCACTCTATGACATCGCTGACGACTGCACTAGCTGTGGGCAATTTCCCTGCACCTCTTCCGTAGAACATCAAGTTATCGACCTGCGTACCGTGCACCATGATGCCGTTGAACACGTCATTAACGCCGTAAAGCGGGCTGCTCTGAGGGACGAGATACGGAGCGACATGCACATAGTCTTTCAGAGCGTCATAGACCCCAAGCAGCTTGATGGACATTCCGCGCTTCTCAGCCATGACGAAATCATCAGGGGTAATGTTAGTGATGCCCTCACAGTTTACTTGCTCATAGGAATACTTTTTGCCTGACACGAGGGAAGCAAGAATAGCTATCTTTCGAGCGGTATCATGTCCCTCAACGTCAGCAGCAGGGTTACGTTCAGCAAAGCCCTTTTCCTGAGCCTCACGCAAAGCCGTCGCAAAATCCTTACCCGCCTTCATGTTAGTGAGTATGTAGTTACATGTTCCGTTGAGAATGCCCGCAATGAGAGTAATTTTCTCGTGAGCACATGATTCACGCAAAGGCCTGATGATGGGTATTCCGCCCCCAACACTTGCCTCAAAAAGGTATGAGCAATGATGTTCACGAGCTGTTTCGCTGAGTTCTACACCGAAAGCGTCAACGAGTTCTTTGTTTGATGAACACACGCTGATACCATGCTCAAGAGCGAGGCGAGAGTATGAGTAAGCAGGTTCTTTTCCGCCCATAGTTTCGCAGATGACTTTGATGTCCGGGTCATTCACGATAATGTTAATGTCATTCACGACGCCGGGAATGTCTCTGATGTCGAGGAAGTATTTCACGTGAAGAGTATCGCCCAGAGCGTGCCTAATTTCTGCTGAGTTTTTCTCTATGACTTCGCCTACACCGCTGCCGATATTTCCGTAACCTAAGATTGCAACGTTAATCATGTCTCTACTTAGCCTCAATGTAATTCATGTGCACCAAGAGTTCAGCGCATTCAACAGCCCCGCCAGCAGCTCCGCGCAAAGTGTTGTGAGAGAGGCCGATAAATTTCCAGTCGTAAATATTGTCCTGTCGAAGCCTGCCGATAGTTACTCCCATACCTCCTCCGAAGTTCACATCAAGTGCGACTTGCGGCCTGTTATCCTCAGTGAAGTATTTGATGAAGTGTTCGGGAGCGGTTGGTAATTTTGCCTGCTGAGGTATACCAGCAAAAGAGTTGAGCTTGTCAATGAGGACTTCTTTGCTAGGAGGAGCTTTACGGAACTTGACGAAAGCCGCAGCGGTATGACCATAGAGCACCGGAATTCTGACGCACTGAGCAGAGATGACGGGTTCACTTGCCGGGACAATCTGCCCGTCTTCAACATGACCGAAGATGCGGAGGGGTTCTTTCTCGCTTTTCTCTTCCTCGCCGCCAATGTAGGGAATGACATTGCCGACCATTTCCGGCCAAGTAGAAAAATTCTTGCCTGCACCTGAGATTGCCTGATAGGTAGTAACTATTGCTTCGTAGGGTTCGAACTCTCTCCATGCAGCGAAGGCGGGAGCGTATGACTGTATCGAGCAGTTAGGTTTTACGGCAATGAAGCCGCGGGAAGTGGCGAGACGTTTTTTCTGTGAAGCAATGACTTCTGCATGTTCGGGGTTAATTTCCGGGATAATCATGGGAACGTCTGGTGTCCATCTATGAGCGGAGTTATTGGAGACGACGGGAGTTTCTGCTCTGGCGTAATCTTCCTCGATGGCTTTTATTTCGTCCTTAGTCATGTTGACGGCACTGAACACGAAATCTACACTGTCAGCAATGCCCTTAACGTCATTAACGTCATGAAGCACCAAGCTCTTCACGTTTTCCGGGATGGGTTCATCGAGAAGCCAGCGTCCAGCGACAGCCTCTTCATAAGTTTTGCCCTTGCTGTTGGGAGAAGCTGCGAGGACTTTAACATCAAACCATGCATGATTATGGAGTATCTGGATAAATCTCTGACCTACCATGCCAGTTGCGCCTAAGACACCGACGCGTAATTTTTTCTGCAAAGCTAATCACTCCTTGTGAAGTGTCAAAAAATTTCTGCATAGTATATCACTGACAACGATAGAATTTCGGGCTATACTATGTAACATCTGAGAATTTCTCCCCACAATCTTTGAACGTAAGGAGTAAGAATAATGCCATTTTTTGCGAAGAAGACACCATCACCCGTAGTATATCCTGCTGAGCTTGGCGCACCAGTTGCCGGAGACTTTGTGCCAATGTCAGCCCTTAAGGACGAAGCATTTTCCGGAGGAGCATTAGGCCAGTGCATAGGAGTAAAGCCCGCAGACGGGAATATCTGTGCCCCAATCGACGGGGTAATCTCTGAGGTAACGGAGACAGCACATGCAGCAGTGATTCAGGCCGGAGAAATGGAGATACTCCTTCATGCAGGTATTCATACGGTGAACATGAAGGGCGATGGCTTCAAGAATCACGTCAAGCTCGGCCAAGTAGTCCGACGTGGAGAGCCGGTAATCACGATGGACTTGTGGAAGGTAAGAAATGCTGGCTATGATGACACCGTAATTATGGCGGTCTCGAACTCTAAGGACTTTGCTGCAGTTGATGTGTTAGTGTCCGGAGGCAAGGTTAAGGCAGGAGACGGAGTCCTGAAAGTCAGTAAGTAGCATGGAAATACTTCTTCATGCAGGTATTCATACGGTGAACATGAAGGGTGAGGGCTTCAAGAATCACGTCAAGCTCGGCCAAGTAGTCCGACGCGGAGAGCTGGTAATAACAATGGACTTGTGGAAGGTCAGAAATGCTGGCTATGATGACACCGTAATTATGGCACTCTCGAACTCTAAGGACTTTGCTGCAGTTGATGTGTTAGTGTCCGGAGGCAAGGTTAAGGCAGGAGACGGAGTCCTGAAAGTCAGTAAGTAGCATGGAAATACTTCTTCATGCAGGTATTCATACGGTGAACATGAAGGGTGAGGGCTTCAAGAATCACGTCAAGCTCGGCCAAGTAGTCCGACGCGGAGAGCTGGTAATAACAATGGACTTGTGGAAGGTCAGAAATGCTGGCTATGATGACACCGTAATTATGGCACTCTCGAACTCTAAGGACTTTGCTGCAGTTGAAGTGTTAGTGTCCGGAGGCAAGGTTAAGACAGGAAACGGAGTCCTGAAAGTCAGTAAGTAGCGTAATAAATTTTTTTGGGCATTGTTTCATGAGTGAGCAGTGCCCATTTTGCTAATGTCAGTTAAGCACTTATCAGCTATAATTACTCTCACCCAATCAACAAACATTTATTCAATAGGAGGAAACATCATGAAAAAAACAGTTGCATTTCTGCAAAAAAATGATATTATGACTGTCGGTGATTTGCTGACGGCAGGAAATGACAGCATTAACCGCTTGCTTCGCAGTGACAGCAATGGTGAGGAAATTTTCTGGAATATCAGAAATGCACTGAAATATGAATGCAGTATTGATGTGACTGAATGGAGTTACAAAAATGCACATGAAGAAACGGAGTGATTTTATCCATATCACGGCAGAATACCCCCACTTCTAAGCGAAGCGAAAGTGGGGGATGAATGCCGAAAAACTATTGACAAGATTGTAAATCCGTGCTAAAATATGATTGTGAGTAAATCTCACCAGTATCTTGACAA
>ERZ842401.7770-NODE-7770-length-10829-cov-43.670317_pt1 | contig 10829 bp, 3 predicted proteins | sample MGYA00521270_ERZ842401 | MGnify/ENA primary metagenome ERZ842401 (study PRJEB31892, sample SAMEA3878208) | bioreactor metagenome | biome: Moose rumen | place: Sweden | collected 2011-10 | study: EMG produced TPA metagenomics assembly of the PRJEB12797 data set... | reverse complement strand
CAAGGTGGCCAACATTGTGGGCCACACCATGCAGTTCCACCCCCACGGCGACGCCTCTATCGGCGACGCCCTGGTGCAGTTGGGACAGAAAGACCTGCTGGTCGACACCCAGGGCAACTGGGGCAACATACTTACTGGCGACCGTGCCGCTGCTCCCCGATACATTGAGGCCAGGCTGTCGAAGTTTGCCCTCGACACCGTGTTCAACCCCAAGACCACCGAGTGGCAGCTCTCCTACGACGGGCGCAACAAAGAGCCCATCACGCTGCCCGTGAAGTTCCCCCTGCTGCTCTCGCAAGGCGCCGAGGGCATTGCCGTGGGCCTCAGTTCGAAAATACTGCCCCACAACTTCTGCGAGATATGCGATGCCGCCATCAGCTACCTGCATGGCGAGCCGTTCCAGCTCTATCCCGACTTTCTCACCGGCGGCTCCATCGATGTGTCGAAATACAACGACGGCCAGCGCGGTGGCGTGGTGAAGGTGCGTGCCAAGATAGAGAAGCTCGACCAGAAGACGCTCGTCATACGCGAGTTGCCCTTCTCGAAGACCGTGGGCACGCTCATCGAGAGCATCACCAAGGCCATTGAGAAAGGCAAGATAAAGGCACGCCACGTGACCGACCTCACCTCGGCACAGGTCGAGATACAGGTGGCGCTGGCCCCCGGCGTCTCGTCGGACAAGACGCTCGACGCCCTCTATGCCTTCACCGACTGCGAGGTGAGCATCTCGCCCAACTGCTGCGTCATCAAGGACCAGAAGCCGCAGTTCCTCACCGTGAGCGACGTGCTCATACACAGCGCTGAGCACACCAAGGACCTTATCCGTCAGGAGCTGGAGATACGCAAGAACGAGCTGCTCGAACAGCTGCACTTCCAGTCGCTCGAGAAGATATTCATCGAGGAGCGCATCTACAAGGACAAGAAGTTTGAAGAGGCCCCCAACGTTGACCGCGTATGCGAGCACATCGACGACCGTCTCACACCCTTCTACCCGCAGTTCGTGCGCGAGGTGACGAAGGACGACATCCTGCGCCTGCTCGAAATCAAGATGCAGCGCATCCTGAAGTTCAACAAGGAGAAGGCCGACGAGCTCATGGCGCGCATCAAGGCCGAGATAGAGCAGATAGACCGCGACTTGGCCAACCTCACCGAGGTAACAGCCGACTGGTTCAAGTTCCTCAAGGACAAGTATGGCAAAGACCACCCCCGACTCACCGAGATACGCAACTTCGACACCATCGAGGCCACCAAGGTGGTAGAGGCCAACCAGAAGCTCTACATCAACCGCCAGGAGGGCTTCATCGGCACGGGCCTGAAGAAAGACGAGTTTGTGTGCAACTGCTCCGACATCGACGACATTATCATCTTCTACAAAGACGGTAAGATGAAGGTAGTGCGCGTGGCCGAGAAACTCTTTGTGGGCAAGAACGTGCTGTGGCTCGGCGTGTTTAAGAAGAACGACAAGCGCACTATTTATAATATGGTGTATCGCGACGGCCGTGGCGGCGCCTGCTTCTACAAGCGCTTCAACGTCACCGGCATCACCCGCGACCGCGAGGTCGACCTCACGCAGGGCACGCCCGGCTCGAAGGTGATGTACTTCACGGCCAACCCCAACGGCGAGGCCGAGGTCATCAAGGTCACGCTCGAGGCATCGGTGCTCACGGCCCATCCGCGTATGAGCCTCTTCATCGAGCGCTCCTTCGCTACCATCGAGATAAAGGGCCGCTCGTCGAAGGGCAACATCCTCACGAAGTTCCCCGTGCACCGCATAGGGCTGAAGAGCCACGGCCACTCCACGCTGGGAGGCCGCAAGGTGTGGTTCGACCCCGACGTGAACCGCCTGAACTACGACGAGCACGGACGCCTGCTTGGCGAGTTCTACGACGACGACCAGATACTCGTGGTGCTGCAGAACGGCGACTTCTATCTCTCTAACTTCGACGTCAACAACCACTACGAGGAGAACATCCTGCGCATCGAGAAGTTTGCGCCCGACAAGGTGTGGACGGCCGTGCTCTACGATGCCGACAATCAGGGCTACCCCTACATGAAGCGGTTCCTCATGGAGGCATCGAAGCGCAAGCAGAACCTCCTTGGCGAGAACGCCGCGTCGAAGCTCGTGCTGCTCAGCGACCAGGTCTACCCCCTCGTGCGTGTCACCTACGGCGGTGTCGACGAGTATCGCGGTGCCGAGGACATCGACGCCGAGCAGTTCATCAGCGTCAAGGGCTTCAAGGCCAAGGGCAAGCGCATCAGTACCTGGCAGATAGCCAGCATCGAGGAACAGGAACCTCTCCGCCTGCCCGAAGAGCCCGCCACGGTGGTCGACGGTTCCCCCGTCGACACCCCCGAGGGCACCCCTGCCGACACCCCTCCTGCCGCCCCCTCCCCTGCCGAAGAGCCTGAAAACCTCGACCCCGACGCCGGCAAGAGCCAGCAGATGATTATTGACGAGCAGACCGGACAGCTGAGCTTCGACTTCTAATACCCTTACTGCCTATGGCCACCACCCCAACGACCCGCGCCCTTTGGCGCACTGCCCTTTCGCTGCTATGCCTCATGGCGTGGGGCAGCCTGCCGGCGCAGAACGTCACCACAAAGAGCTATCAGGTAGGCTTCGGCCCCACCCGTGTGCTCGACACCTACCTCTCGCAAGAGAAGTTCAGCGGCAACGGCATCACCCTGCTCTCGGCCGTCGAACGGCAGCGCGACGGGCGGCAGTGGGCCACCGTCGTGCAGAACCAGCTGAACCTCTCGACCAATAAAGACCGTGCCGGCAACGAGTCGCTGCTCGAGGGCGACTACCACCTCTACTACGGGCGCATGCGCCAGTGGTGGCTTGCCGACCGCCACCTGCGGCTGCAGGGCGGGGCCGTCGGCGCCTTGGGCTTGGGCTTCATCTACAACACGCGCAACAGCAATAATCCCGCGCAGGCCCGACTGTCGCTCATGGCTATGCCCACCGGCGCCGCGTCGTGGCACTTCACGCTCTTCAAGCGCAACGCCCTCCTGCGCTATCAGCTCGACCTGCCCCTCGTGGGCCTGGCCTTCAGCCCCAACTACGGGCAGTCCTACTACGAGATGTTCTCCTTAGGCCACTACGACCACAACGCCGTGCCCACCACCTTCGTCTCGCAGCCCTGCTTCCGCCAGCAGCTCACCGCTGCCTACAGCGTCAGCAAGAAGCTCATGCTCACCCTCGGCTATCTGGGCGACTACCAGCAGCTGCAAGTCAACAACCTGAAGCAGCACGTCTACACCCACCGCCTCATGCTTGGTGTGGTGCGCCGCTTCGAAATAACGTCACTCGGCCTATGAAACACCCCGCAATAAGTCTTCGCTTTGCCTCCATTGCATGCAAGGCCTTTCGTGCAGCCTGTGTGCTCGTGCTCATGGTGTGCCTTGGCGCCTGTGTCGACGTCGACGAGCATCCCGACACCCCACAGGGCAACTTCGAGGCCCTCTGGCAAATCATAGACGAGCACTACTGCTTCTTCGACTACAAACAACAGCAGTACGGCCTGGACTGGCAGCAAGTATATAATAAATATAAGGTACGCGTAGACGACCGAATGACCTCGCAGCAGCTCTTCGAGGTGCTCACCGACATGCTGAGCGAACTGCGCGACGGACACGTCAACCTGCTCTCAGCCTACGACTACGGCCGCTACTGGGCCTGGTTCCAGAACTATCCTGCCAATGTGAGCGACACCCTGCTGCGCCGTTATATGGGCACCGACTACAAGATAGCCGGCGGGCTGGAGTACCGCGTGCTCGACGACAACGTAGGCTACCTGCGCTACGACAGCTTCCTCACGGGCTTCAGTGAGTCGAACCTCGACCAGGTGCTCATGCACATGCTGCTCTGCCGAGGCCTTATCATCGACATCAGGAGCAACGGCGGCGGCAACCTGACCTACGCTGAGGCCCTGGCCTCCCGCTTCTGCAACGAGAAGACGCTCGTGGGCTATGTGCAGCACAAGACAGGGCCGGGCCACAGCGACTTCTCCGACCGCGAGCCGCGCTACATAGCCCCGTCGTCGGGCGTGCGCTGGCAGAAGCCCGTGTGCCTGCTCACCAACCGTGGCGTGTTCAGTGCCGCCAACGAGTTCACCATGTATATGAAGGCGCTGCCCAACGTCACCATCGTGGGCGACCATACCGGCGGCGGGGCAGGCATGCCTTTCAGCAGCTCGCTGCCCAACGGATGGAGCGTGCGCTTCTCGGCCGTGCCCATGTACGACGCCAAAGGGCAGTCGTGCGAGTTCGGCATAGCCCCCGATGTGCCTGTTGCACTCGATGACAACGACGTGCGCCAGGGCTACGACACCATCATCGAGAAGGCCCGGCGCCTGCTCACCAACCCATAACCATCAATACCCCACCAGCCATGACAAGGACTATACTTAAGAGCTTTAGGCTCCTGTTGCTTGCATTAGGAATCATTACGGCTGCACAGCTGTCGGCCGCTGTGGCGTCAATGCACCACCTGACGCGTGTCGATGCCGACAACTGGACCAACGTGACCGACCGCTTCATCGCCAACCCCGACTTCAGCACTACCGACGGATGGACATGGGACACCAACAGTGGCACCGTGGGCATCGGCTCGGGTAACATGCGTATCTATAGCGGGTGGTTCGACTTCCACCAGACGCTCAGCAAGCTGCCCAAAGGCCACTATAGGCTGAGCGTGCAGGCCTTCTACCGCGACGGCTCGAACGACAACGCCTACAACGCCCACCTCAACGGCACTGAGAGCCTGGCGGCATACCTCTATGCCGGAAGCTACACACAGCAGGTGGTCAGCATCTACTCAGAGGCTCTCGGCTACAACGCCGCCGGACGATGCTGGACGCCCGACGGCGTAAGCTACTACCCCGACGGGCGCGACGCAGCCGGCATGGCCATCAACGAGGGCATGTACTGGAACACGCTCGAGTTCGACACACAGGGCGGCAGCCTGAACATCGGCCTGCGATGCGACGAAAGCACCAATGCCAACTACTGCGTCATAGACAACTTCCGGCTGGAGTATCAGGGCGAACTGCCCGACGATACGCAGCCCGACGAGGACGGATGGGTCGACGTGACAAGCTTTCTCGTGCAGAACCCCGGCTTCGACAACAACTCGGGCGACGGATGGACATGGGAGTGCAATGCCAGGTCGCAGCAGCGCACCTACGACGCCATGGAGTTCTGGTATGGCACGTTCAATATCTGGCAGACGCTCGAAGGGCTGCCTTCAGGCAAGTACCGTCTGTCGGTGCAGGCCTACTACCGCACCAGCAACAACAACACGGGCTATGCCAACTACCAGAACGGAACGGAGGAGATAACCGCCTATATGTATGCCGGCGACACCCAGCAACCGCTCGTCAGTGTCTATTCCTACGAGATGCCCGGCTACGTCAACGGTTGCTGGAGCTATAACTCCGGTGGCTGGTTTGGCACCACCGTCTATTTCCCCAATACGATGGAGAGTGGAACAGCCGCCTTTGCGCAGGGAGCATACATGAACACAATGGAGTTCCAGGCCAGTGGCAGCATTAATATAGGACTGCGAAACGACAACTATGCGGCCGACAACTGGTGTCTCTTCGACAACTTCAAGCTGGAGTATCAGGGCACCATCGTCAAGGCCGCGTCGGTCACCGCTACCATTGCCGAACCCGACCTCATCGTGGGACAGCAGACCACCGTCTCGGCCACCGTCCTGCCTGCCAATGCACTGAGCAAGAAAGTGGTCTGGACATCGTCCGACGAGAGCGTGGCCACCGTCACCGACGACGGCATCGTCACTGCTGTGTGGACCGGCACGGCACAGATCACGGCCACGGCCGTCGATGGCTCCGGCAAGTCGGCGTCGGTCACCGTCAGAGTGACCAACAACCCGCCTACCGCAGCCTCGCTCGTCATCAACGAGATCATGGCCTCGAACGTCGACGAGTTTATCAGTCCCGCCTTCAACTTCGACGCATGGGTAGAGTTCTACAACCTCTCCGACAAGGAGGTGAGCCTCATTGGGTGCTACCTGAGCAACGACGGACAGAACATGCGCAAGTGGCGCATGCCAGTAGCTGCCGGTACCGTGCCGGCCCACGGCTATAAGGTAGTGTGGTTCGACTCGAACAAGCTGGCACCGCAGAATGCCCCGTTCAAGCTCGATGTCGACGGAGGCACCATCTACGTCTGCGACCCCGACGGACGCCTCATAGCCCAGCAGGCCTACCCATCGGCCATGGAGCGCATCAGCTATGCACGCACCACCGACGGTGGCAGCACGTGGAGCATGGCCACGCTGGCCACACCCGGCAAGTCGAACGCCACTACCACCTATGCCACGGAACAGCTGGAGGCACCGGTCGTCAACCAGCCCTCGAAATTCTTTACCGGTACCACCTCCTTTAAGGTCACCATACCCTCGGGTTGCACCCTGCGCTACACCACCGACGGCACGCTGCCCACGCTCACCCACGGCACCACAAACACGTCGGGGCGCTTCTCGGGCGTCACGTCGACGCTCAACTACCGCTTCCGCCTCTTTGCCGACGGCAAGCTGCCTTCGCCCGTCACCACACGCTCCTTCATCAAGCGCGACAAGGAATACTCGCTGCCTGTCGTCTCGGTCGTGGCCGACCCCGACTTCCTCTACAGCAGCGAGATGGGCGTGATGGCTAAGGGACCCAATGGCCGGCCAGGCAACGGCAGCGACGACAACTGCAACTGGAACATGGACTGGGAGCGGCCCGTCAACTTATCCTACCTCGACGCATCGGGCAAGATGGTGCTCAACCAGGACGTCAACCTCGAGATGTGCGGCGGATGGAGTAGGGGATGGACGCCACACTCGTTCAAGCTGAAAGGCAACAAGGAGCTGGGCGGCGTGAAGTATCTGCCCTATACCTTCTTTGCACAGAAACCCTACATACGCAACCGTACGTTGCAGATACGCAACGGCGGCAACGACACCAGCTGCCGCTTCATCGACGCCTCGTTGCAGTATATCGTCGAGACCTCGGGCTTCGACCTCGACTGCCAGAGCTATCAGCCCGTGCACGAGTTCATCAATGGCAGCTACATCGGTGTGCTCAATGTGCGCGAGCCTAACAACAAGCATTACGTAGAGGCTAACTACGGATGGGACGACACCGAGATAGACCAGTTCGAGATGTCGCCCGACTCGGGCTACGTGCAGAAGTGCGGCACCGACGAGGTGTTCCGCCATCTGGTCGACGACCTCTCGCCTAACGCTGCCGACGCCGCTACATACGCCGAGATTGGCAAGCTGCTCGACATCGATGCCTATGCTAACTATATGGCCGTTCAGTTCTACCTTGGCGGCACCGACTGGCCTCAGAACAACGTCAAGGGCTTCCGCCACCGCAGTGGCGGCAAGTTCCGCTTTGTGCTGTTCGACCTCGACTTCGCCTTCAACTCCAGCAATCCCTTCAACGATTTCCTGAACAAGGAGTACTACACCTTTGACCTCTTGCGGCCGGCATCGCTGGGCCAGCATGTCAACGAGCAGATACGCTTCGTCACACTGTTCAAGAACCTGTTGCAGAACGCCTCGTTCCGCAAGCAGTTCATCGATGCCTTCTGCATCGTGGGCGGCAGCGTGCTCGAGAAGAACCGTGCCGCCACCATCATCACCATGCTCGAGAACAATGTGAAGCCCGCCATGCAGCTCACCGGTGGTTCGCCCTCCAGCTCGGCCAACTCTGTGCGCAGCAACCTCAACTCGCGGCTCAGCACCGCCATCAGCTACCTGCGCAACTACAGCGCCATGCAGCTGTCGGGCGTGTCGGCCATCAGCGCCACGCTGTCGGCCAACATCCCGTCGGCACGCATCCGGCTCAATGGTCTTGATGTGCCCACAGGCAGCTTCAGCGGCACCGTCTTCGCGCCCGCCGTCATCAAGGCATCGGCTCCCGAGGGCTACGTGTTCAAGGGCTGGCAGAATGCCAGTGGCCGTGTGGTGAGCACCAGCGAGGAGTACAACATCTCCAGCCAGAGCAGCGTCACGCTCACCGCCGTCTATGAGCAGGTGGCCACCGACGAGCAGCTCATGGCCAACATCGCCATGCCCATCAAGGTGAACGAGGTCAGCGCCGCCGGCACCGTCTACGTCTCCGAGACATGGAAGCGCAGCGACTGGGTGGAGCTCTACAACACCACCGACACCGACCTCGATGTCTGCGGACTCTATCTCACCGACGATAGCGACGAGCCGCTGAAGCACCAGATCACCCAGCACGCCCTCATCCCCGCCCATGGCCATCTTGTCGTATGGTGCGACGGGCTGGGCGCCAGCGCTGCCGCCACTGGGCTGCAGCAGCTGCACACCAACTTCAAGCTGGGCAACAGCGATGGCCAGCAGGTCATAGCCCTCAGCAGCGACTACTTTGTCAGCAACAATGCGGCCTACTTCGGCCAGCATCCTGCCATGGGTGCCTTCGTCGACGGGCTGACCTATCAGGGTCACAGCGGCGTGCAGAGCGTGGGCCGCTATCCCGATGGCGGCAGCAGCTTCTACCTGATGGAACGTCCCACCATCGAGCGTACCAATACCCTGACTGCCAGTGCACAGCCCACCGGACAAGACCAGAGCCTGATGGCGCTGCTGCGCAACGGCTTCACCCTCTCGCTGGCACAGGGCTGGAACTGGACCTCGCACCCGCTGGCCGACGCGCTCAGCCCCTCGGCCCTCTCGCCATACGCCACCCGCATCGTGGCCCAGGGACAGGAGGCCTACGCCGACTCGCGCCTTGGCATGGTGGGCACGCTCCGTGCTCTCGAGGCCGGACAGCTGTATAAGGTGCAGATGAGCCAGGCCGATACCTACACCAGCACCGAAGCGCTCTGCCGCAGCAACCTGCCCATCATGTTGCTGCCTGGCTGGAACTGGATAGGCTACACCGTCAGTGGCACCCAGACGCTGCAGGCAGCCCTGGCCAACTTCACTGCCGAGGAGGGCGACCAGCTGGTGGGTCAGGACGGCTTTGCCACCTACACCAACGGCCAGTGGACCGGTTCGCTCACATCGCTCGAGACGGGCAAGGGCTATCAGCTCTACACCCGCCAGGCCAAGACTCTCACCTTCGCCAAGCCCTCGCTCGCCGTCAACCCCAACCTGTCGCGGGCCAAGGGCAAGATGGCGCGCCTCTACGGTGCCGACAAGCACGCCTATCCCAACGTGATGGGCGTCATAGCCACCCTGCTGTACGACGCCGCGCCCGTCGAGCCTGAGCGCTTCACCCTGCTGGCATACGCCGACGGCGAGTGCCGCGGTGCAGGCAAGTGGGTGGGCGAGCACGTCTACCTGACCCTCTACGGACAGGGCGGCGAACTGCTGCAATACTTTGCACACGATGCGCTCGACGGCACCGTCTATGCCGTCGATGCACAGCCCCACTTCGCACCAGGCATCGAGGGCACACCCCAATCGCCTGTCGTCCTCAGCATCGGCGACCGCGAGGCATCGGGGCTGGCTGCGCTCGCTGCCGGCGACCGTAGTGCAGCCGTCGAGGGCTACTATAGCCTGAGCGGTGTCCGTCAGGGCAGTCGTGCTGCCGCACTGGCTCCCGGCATCTATGTGGTGCGCCGCACCGACGGAACATGTCGCAAAGTATATATCAGATAACCGAGTTCCTGACACCCAAACGAACACCATAATGAAGAGAACCATCATCACCGCCGTTGTGGCCATCGTAGCCACCCTTGCCGCACAGGCACAGACGGCCATCGAGATAGTCTACAGCGGCACCACGGCTACCGTCACCATTCCCGACGCCATCGAGGGCATCACCTCGTCCGTCAACGGGGCCAACGTCACCATACTCTCCACCAACACCGCCACCGAGTACACCTATCGTGTAAAAGGACAGTCGGCCGACGGCTCATTGCTCATCAGCGGCAGCTATAAGCTGCAGCTCCAGCTGGACGGTCTCACGCTGACCAATGCCCACGGCGGTGCCGCCATCGACGTGGAGTGCGGCAAGCGCATCGCCGTAGAGCTGATGGCTGGCACGGTGAACACCCTGGCCGACACGCCGGGCTCGCAGAAGGCAGCCCTCTACTTCAAGGGCCATGCCGAGTTCGAGGGCAGCGGCACGCTCAACGTCACGGGCCGTGCCAAGCACGCCATCTGCGCCAAGGAGTACATCGAGCTGAAAAGCTCCCTCGGCACCATCAACGTGCTCGGAGCAGTCAGCGATGGCATACACTGCGGCAAGGCCAAGGTCGGCGACAAGAACAACTACTTCCTGATGAAGGGTGGCGTGGTCAGCATCTTCAACGTGGGCAGCGACGGCATCGACAGCGATGACTATGGCGTGGTCGCCATTGAGGGTGGCGCACTCAGCGTCAGCGTAGGCGACGATGCCACCGCGCTGAAGGCCGACAGCACCGTCACCATCAGCGGTGGACGGCTCAGCATAGCCGTCACTGGTGCCGATAGCGAGGGCATCCGCGCCCGCCACACCGTCAGCATAGCGGGTGGTCAGACCACCATCCTCGTCACGGGCAACGGCTCCAAGGGCATCAAGGCCAAGCGGCTGACCGCAGCCGACACCGGGGCAACGGTGCTCAACGGTGGTTTCCTCAGTGTCAGTGGGGGTGAGACAACGATACACACCCTCGGCGGTAACTTCCTCGATACAGCCAACGGCGACACAGAGAAGTGCATGGGTGTCAGCGTCGATGCCGACATGCGCATGACCAACGGCACGCTCACACTGCTGGTCACTGGCCCCGAGGCCTACGCCTACAACGTCAAGGGCACAGAGAGCCGTACTGGCGGACAGCTCAGCGTGGTGCGCACA
>ERZ842401.7769-NODE-7769-length-10830-cov-4.318237_pt1 | contig 10830 bp, 4 predicted proteins | sample MGYA00521270_ERZ842401 | MGnify/ENA primary metagenome ERZ842401 (study PRJEB31892, sample SAMEA3878208) | bioreactor metagenome | biome: Moose rumen | place: Sweden | collected 2011-10 | study: EMG produced TPA metagenomics assembly of the PRJEB12797 data set... | reverse complement strand
GTTATTTAAATAGTTAATTAACTATTAATAAATAATTAAAATATATTAATTAGCTATAAATTGCATTTTAATTTAATTATTTTAATGATAAAAGATATATGTTTAAAAGATTTTTCTTCTTATAAGAGGAAAAAAATAGAATTTGATGAAAGCAAAATAGGAGGAAATTTTATTATGACAGAAGATGCAAATAAAAGACTAGAAAAAGTTGATCATCTCATGAAATCTAAAATTCCTATTATGCTTTTAGGTCCTACTGGAACTTCTAAAACTAAAACTATATTAGTTTGGTGTGATTTGAAAAAACAAGCTTTTAATGAGAAAAATAATGATTCAGATGATTTACCAGGAAAAATTATTAGATTTAATCCGAGTGCTGAAACAACAATTGATGATCTTTTTGGAAGATTGATTTCTGATACTGAATCCTTCAGTGGATTTAAATTTGAGATGGGGCCATATTTAACGGCTTTCACCGAAGGCTATGTATTTTTGTTAGATGAATGCAATTTATGTCCTTTATTTGTTCTTGAAAGTATTGAATCTTCTTTGGATAGTGGAGAATATACTCCTTCTCAACTAAATGAGAATAATACCGTTTATAAAATGCATAAGAATTTTCGTTTAGTCATAACATTAAATCCAAATACAGATAAATTCGCATCAAAACGAGAAGAATTACCCGAAAGATTTAAACAAAGATTCAATTCGATGTTATTTGATTCGTTTAAAGCAGATGAACTTAAAGCTATAGCGAAAGGAATAGCGAAAAAAGAAAATTATCTAAATCAAAAAATAGTTGAATCAATAGCTGAATTTCATTATGCTTGGACCCAAAATGAAGAATGTCAAAATTCACCTCAAGTTTTCACAATTAGAGATTTAAGTGTTACAATATCATCTATTTCCAACAAGAATTTAAGTATATCACCACAAGATGCAGTATTTTGCTTTCACGGTTCCAGACACGAAAAAAAACAAAGAGATGCGATGAATAAATTACTTTATAATAATTTTAAAATCTTATATAAAGAATTAGTTATTCCAGATTTGCCTTCGAATTTCCCTGAATGTTATCACAGTGAATCTTTGAAAAGAGCCTTTTATTATTCTAAAATAGCTATAAATAATGGTAAGCATATTCTCTTTGTGAGCGAAGAAGGTTCAGGTCTTACTCAACTGGCTAAATGGATATCTGATTATTTCTCACAAGGAAAAGACAAATCAAAAGATTTTGTTTTTATTTTCACGAAAGAAAGTACAGTTGCTGATTTATTAGGAAGATTTATTCCACTCTCTGGAGATGATACAAATTCTTTAATTTCATGGAGAGATGGTCCTTTAAATAAAATAATATCAACAGGAAACTCAGGTGTCTTCGATAATATAAATGCCGCACAAGCTAAAGTAACTGAAAGAATTAATGGATTACTTGATCCGAAAGAAAAAGAAGAAGATTATAATTTTGAACTACCTGAAAATCCTGAGATAGGATCTATTCCAATAAATAAAGGGTTTCATTTTATTGCTACTTGTAATATTAGAAAAATAGAAGAATTATCCCCTGCTTTACTTAATAGATTTTTTGTATTATCTGTTGACAATCAACTAACTGATTTAAATGATAAAGGATTAGAACAGATTATTGAAATCATCATGGCTAAAGATATTTCTCCTTTAGAAGAAGAAAAAGAAAAAGAAAAAGAAAAAAATGATAAAGATAAGAAGGACAAAGATAAAAAAGATAAAGATAAAAAAGATAAAGATAAGAAAGATAAAGATAAGAAAGATAAAGATAAGACAGATAAAGATAAGAAAGATAAAGATAAAAAAGATAAAGATAAAAAAGATAAAGATAAAAAAGATAAAAATAAAAATAAGAATTCTCAAGAATTTATAAAGCCAATAATAATATCTCGTAAAAAAATACCAAAATCATTAATTAAAGAAGTTGCAAAAAAATACAAAAAAAATTTTTATACAATTTCCAGATTAGCTCTTCTAGCAAAGGCTGTTATAAGACTTTATATTTATTTTCCAGAATGTGATATCTCTTTATTAGTTAATTATTGCGAAGAATTAATCGGAAAAGAAACTCATTTAAATATTCCATTAAACATATCAAACATAATAGAGAAATATTTATTAAAAAATAAGCAAAAGTCATCTGATGAAAAGTTTTATTATAAAAATTCAAAGAATTTATTAGAACTAATGACTAATGTAGCTTGTTGTTTAATAGCAAGAATTCCAGTATGTTTACAAGGAGCAACAGGTTTAGGTAAAACGTCTTTAGCAAGGGCGTTAGCTGAGATTCTCAGAAATGATGAAGTTCAACCTTATATAATGTATTCATTTCATCTTGAAACTCAAGTTGATGATTTATATGGAAATTTCTCTTTTCAAGATGGTAAAGTTGTGGTAAAGAAAGGTCCTATATACAGAGCAGTTGAATATGGAAAAATTTTTATTGCAGATGAATTTAATCTTTCAGAAGAAGCAATTCTTGAAAGCTTATCAATAGTTTTGGAATCTTCTGATGAAGGAACAAGAATTTTAATACCAGGAATAAGCGAATCTGTCGATTATAATAAAAACTTCTTTTTTATAGCATGTCAAAATGATTTATCTACAGCTGCCAGGAAAAGACATCCAGAAACTATCGCAAAAAGACTAAGACTTTTTGAATATCCTATGCCCGAAGCTGATGATATAAAAGCTTCTTGCGAAGAAATAATTTTGAATGAATTAAATCAAGATGGTGAAGGAGCTATAAGTACTACATTTTCGAAACAAATATCTGACTTTATGTATAAAATAAATTTAGAGAATTTCCCTGATATTGGTATATGGTCTATGAGAAATATAAGAAAATTATTTAGAAGAATATCAAATCAACAAATTAAAAAGGATGATTATAAAAACATTATTCCTGAAATTCAAATTATTATTTTCATTTTAGGTAGTGTCCAACCAGAAAAAAGAAAAGGAGTATTTTCACAAATTTATCCTATTATAACGGAATGTTTCGATATAAATGAAGAGAAAAAGAAAATTATTAATTCATTTAATGAAGGAGAAATAAAAGTTGATGAAGATACTGGATTTTTATTCAAAGGAATTTGTGGGATAAAAATACCTGATAGATATAAATCAATTTCATATGAATTAAAGTCTATATGGGAAACTATTTTTTATACATTATTTTGTCATTTTAAAGAACCAATATTATATTGCGGAGAATCAGGAAATAAAACTTTTTTAGCCCAAAAAGCAATGCCAGAAGCAAATGTACTTAATATTAACAAAGATACGACAATCAATACATTACTTGGTTCTATAACTTTAACAAATTCTTTAACAGCAAGACAATATTATTTAGAATTAATTTTAAAAATTTGTGGAAAAATAAATGAATACATTAAATTGAATAAGCAATTATTTGAATACTTTGAATTTAAAAAAATGAAGGCAGAAAAAGAAAAGAAAGAGAAACAAAGAAAAATAGAAAAAGAAAAAAAAGATGACATTGATGAAGAAGAAAGAAGGAAAAAAATAGAAGAAAAAATAAAAAAAAAATTATTGGAGAAAAATAATGATAAAAAAGATAAGAAAAAAGAAGATAAAAAGAAAAAAAATGACAAAAAGAAAGAAGTTAAAAAAAAGTTAATAAAAGAAAAAAATAAAAATGAAATATTAGAAGAAGAATATAATAAAAAAGAAGAATCATCAAAAAATTTTGAAAAAATAATACAAGATATAATAAATAAATTTTTATTAAGGAAAATTGGTGGTGAATATCCTGAGACTTTAAGGAATATAATATATCATTTAAAAGATAAATTATTTGAGGATATTTCAGAAATAAATAATAGTATATTTGGTGATTTTACAACAATATTTAAAGCAGGAGTATTAATAGAAAATGTTTTATTACAAAAAAATATTATATTAAAAAATTTATCGAATTTATCTCCTTCAATATTTGAAAGATTAAACGATTTTTACAATTATAATCCAAAAATAACATTGAATGAAGATTATTGTAATACATTAACTTCCGAAAATAAGGAACTCCATGATTTTTCAGATGGATTTAGAATGATAGCAGTAATACCACTTGATGATATAAGAAATTTTTCAGATGCTGCTCGTTCAAGATTGACAGTTATATATACTAAACCCTATCAGAAAGATGAAAGAAAGACTGTTATAAGAAATTTATATCCTCAATATCCTGCTTCATTCGATGACTTCTTGGAAAAATTTGAATCTAATTTTAAAGGAATAAAATTTTCAATACTAATAAAAATAATAAAATTCGCTAAGGAAATAGATAAATCCAATGCACAAATATTCCATATTCCCTCTTATGAAAAAAGTTTTCTTTTATCTGCTTATAAGTGCTTATTACCTCTTTTGAAAAAAGATAAAAGAAAAATATTAATTAAAATAATGGAAGAGGTAATTCCAATGTCTGAAAAAAATAAATATAATTTCCTAAAATATCATGAAGATGATTTTGAAGAACTTATTATTAATAAAAATCCATTTGAACTTGATAAATCAGGAAATAATTTGATATGTAACGAAACAGATTATAAAATATTTGCTCCAAAAATCAAAAAAGATATAGATACAAAATTAGCTTTTGTTAATACATTTAATTATATGTTAGAATATTGTCATTTATCGATATATTCTCATTTTCCTTTGATCATTAAGGGAATAACAGGATGTGGTAAAAACACTGCAATAAATTATTTAGCTAAATATTTAAATTTTGATTTGATAGAATTTTCTTTGTCTAATTCAACAACTTTAGAAGATTTATTTTGTAAACAGATACCATCTCAAGAAGGTGATAAAATTAAATTTTTAACAATTCGTTCGAAACTTTTAGAAGCGATAGAAAATAAAGAACAAAAAGATATTATTATTTATTTAAAAAATATTGAACAAGCTTCTGCTAATATATTAGAAGCTTTAATACCAGTTTTCGACCAATCCCGAAAACAAATACTGATTTCCACTGGAGCTATTTTATAAAGGTATTTATAATTTAATAGTTACTTTTGATCCAAGTTCAAAAAATGCTTCTTTCGATATGCTTCCAGAAGCAATTAAATTAAATTCAATTTTATGCAATGTACCTGATTATTCAAAAAAAGAATATGAAATTATTGCTGATAAGATGTTTGAAGGAAAAAAATTTTATAATGAAAAAAAATATTATGTAAACGATTTTATTAAAATGTTAAATTTCACAAATCAAAATCAATTAAAAGAGCTTTTTTCTCTTAATGATTTCAGGAAGTTTATTCTTTTTAGAGAAAACGATGAAAATAATATTTTAGGATATAAAAATTTAGTTAAATTACTTTTAGCCCATAAATTCAGTTCAACAATAAATATAGAAAAGGCCACAGAGTATTTGGGCTATAATAAAGAAGAATTTTGGCCAATATTTAATTATGACTTTGAAGATATCGAAGAAGAAGAAAATGAAGATGAAGATGAGGATATTGAACAGTTATACTTTTGTGTGGGAGGGATTAAATATAAAGTAAAAGAATATATATTTGAAGAAGCCCGAAAAGAAATAGAGAAAAAATTTTTATCTTTTACATTATCTCAAAGAGAAGCAGCTATTTTTCTTCTTTTGGCAGTTAAAGCAAATATTATTTGTATAATAAACGGACAATCTGGTTCAGGAAAAGGATATTTAATAAGAACTTTTGCGGAAGCTTGTGGAGAAAAACTTGTTAATATTGATTTAAATAATGATAGTGGAATTTCAGTAATAACTGGACAAATAATACCTAAATCAGAATTATCTGAAGAAGAAATAGATGAATTAAAAGATTTATTTAATAAAGTGATAGAAATACCAGAACTATCTGATATCATTAATGAAAATTTAGAAGTAGATTATCCAAATACATGGAAGCCTGATAAATTTAGGAAAATTTTAGCAACAATAAAGACATATCCAAAAGAAATTCTTGATAAATACGAAGATTTAATTTTAGAATTAAAAAATAAAATATCATCGGAATTATCTTTTATAAAACATTTAATAAATCAGGATTCTCCTTTTATTAAAGCAATGATTGAAGGCTCTTGGGTAAATTTAGATGGAATTGAAAAAGCACAGCCAGAATTAGCAGAAAGAATTCTTTCTTTATGTGATCCAATTAATCCTTATTTAAATTTATTCGAAAAAGGTTCTAATTATTATTATTCGAGAAACGCAGAAAATCCTAATTTTCGTATTCATGAGAATTTCAGACTTTTTATGACATATAATAGTCAAGATGCCGATCCAGCTAAAAAATTAGGAGAAGGATTTTTAAATAAAAATGTAGTTTTTAGTCTCTTTGAAAATGATGAATCAAATATTTCTTCAGGACTTGTTTTATCAGGCCTTTTCAAACAAAATGGATTATTTGGTAAAAACGCCACTGAAATGGCAGCTCGATTCGCAAATGTTCATCAATATGCGAAGGCCAAATGTAAAAATGAAATCGATAATTTCGCAGGTAAAAAACAATTTTCTGGAAGGACGTTAAATTTCGTATTTAATTCTCTTTATAATAGAACTGATTTTAAAGAACAAGTAATCAGTGCTATAGAAGATTGTTATGCTGCATCTTATAAAAATCAAAATCAATTAAAGGAAGAATTATTAAGTAAATTTTGTGAAAATCCTTCTATTGAATTGAAGAATAATCTTAATAAAAATTAAAATGATATTGAACAAAAATATAGTGAAATAAAAGAAGTTTTGGATAATTTAAAAAATTCAGGAGAAGAATTAGATTTTAATTTATTTGTTTCTCTTATAGGCTCATATCAATATAAAGATTTAAAACAACTAAAAAATAAAATTACAGATACTCAAATAAATATAAAAGATAAAGATTATTCTATATTTCAAAAAATTCAACATATAATAACACAATATCAAGAAAAGGATATAAATCGACTTAATAATAAAATATCAGAAAGTCTAAATGATATTATTAAAAAAGAAAAAGACAATTATGATAATTATTTAATACAAATAATTCAAAAGATAATAATAGATTATCGAGATAAAGATTTAAATGAACTAAAAAATAAAATCATAGAAATACAAAATAACATTATGAAAATAAATGATAAAAATTATTCTTTACTACAAATAGTTCAAAATTTAATAACAGAATTTATAAAAAGAGAAAATATAAATCCAAAATTGAAAGAATCATTTAAATCTAAACAAATTTCAAAGCCTTCAATGTCAAATGAAAATTATTTGAAATATATACAAGGCAAATATCTTTTATTATATACTTTATTAAAAAATAATTTCTCTTTTTCAATATCTTATAAAGAAATAAATAATTATTTAAAAGAATCAAACGTTGAAGAAAATCCTTATATTTCTCTTTATTATGAACAGCAGAAAATGAAGAAAATGATAATGATTTATTAAATCAGGCTTTGTCTGTAATTTATTCCTATCCTGAATTAAACGAAAAAAATTCATACGAAAAAATATATAAAATAAATAAAGACTATAATTATGATGATGAACATATAGATAAAAACTCTGATTTATCTGATAAATCAAATGAACCAAAAAGTGATAACGACAAAAGATCTGTAAAAACAGAAAATCAACCAGAAAAAATAAGTAAATCAAGCTCAGATAAATCTCGAAGTAAATCAAGGAATTCAAAAAGTTCAAAAAATTCAGAAAATTCTGAGAATAAATCAAAAAAGACTATAAAAACAGAAAAATCAGCAGAATCAAGAAGTAAATCTAATGAATCAAATAAATCTAGTAAATCAAAAAAATCACATAAATCAGAAAATTCAAAAAAATCTAGTTCCGAAGAAGATAAAAAATCTATAAACAGTAAAAAGAAAAACGCAGATGAAGAAGAAGAAGAAAAAGAGGAAGAAAATGAAGAAGAGGAAGAAAAAGAAGAAAAAGAAGAGGAAGAAAAAGAAGGAGAAAAAGAAAAAGAAAATGAAGAAAAAGAAGAGGATGAAAAAGAAGAGGAAGAAAAAGAAGAAAAAGAAAAAGAAGAAAAAGAAAAAGAAGAAAAACGAAAAGAAGAGGAAGAAAAAGCAGAGGAAGAAAATGAAGAAAAAGAAAAAGAAGAGGAAGAAAAAGAAGAAGAAGAAGAAAAAGAAGAAGATAGTTCTGATATTGAAATAAAGAATAAAGGAATAAATAAATCAAATAGAATAAAATTAAATAAAAAAGATTTTGAAGGAAAATATGAAGAGGCAAATATTAAAGAAGATGAAAAGATGAACGTAAAAAATATAGAAATAGATTCACTTAATATAAAAGGATTCAAAAAAGATTTACTTATTATTATAAATAAAATAATATCTCATGTAATTATTACAAATAAAAGTGATTACAAAGAAGAAGAAAAAAATAAAATTTTAGAAGATCCATCTTTAAAAAAGATTATTTCTTTTTTTATTAATTTAAAAGAAATAATAAAAGATAAATTTTTTTAAATTGCATTAATAATGAGACTGAATTAATAAAAAATTCATTAGAAGATATAGAATTAAATGATAAAATCAATTCAGAAGAATTAATAAAAAGATTCGACGAATTAAAAAAATTAAAACTTGAGAATCATGATGAAACAGATTATTCAATTATATATAATTATATAAATGAATGGTTTAAAAAAAATAATGATTTTTATAACACAGAACTTATTCTAAAATATTACGCAAAACAAAATCAACAAGAAAAGGCTGAAATTGAGTTAAGATTAAATAAATTAAAAGATGAACTTAAAAAAGAATTAAGAGAAGAAAGTGAAAAATATATACAAAAATTAAGTTATATAGGACTTGATAAAGCTTTATTCGAAGAAGCAGAAAAAACAATGAGAAAATTAATTCAGACAAAAAAAGACGAAAAAAATGAAGAAAAAAATTATAATTCAGTATTTCCCCCCATTAAAACCAAAGTATATTCATCTAATACTGATTTCCAAAAAGTGCTTGAGTTATTAATAAATTATTCCAAAATTATTCAATACGTAAATTATTTAACTAAGGAATCAAAGTGGTATTCAGCATATTTAAAGTTAGAAAAAATAAGGTATACTAAAGACTTAGATGAGTCCTTAGGAACAATTATAGATAATTTATTAAATGGTATTTGGAAAAATATAGATAAACCAGAAAAAAAGACAGAAATTATTAATGAATTTAAATATCAATTACGCTCTTCTCTTTTGCTATCTTTATATAATATTAATAATAGTTATTTAAATCTGAATAAAATAAGAATAGAATTAAATCGATATATAAAAGGAGATTACTCCACAGAACATGATAAATTTTGGGCATCTGGGTTAGTTGATTATTTACCACCAGATTTCATAATATTAATACCAGAAATAAATCCAAAGGATTTAATCCCTTTATTTGCTTTAGAAAAAGTTATTAAAGCTGAAAAGGATGATGAAATAGGAAACAAAAAGGAAATTCAAAAAGGTTTATTTTTTTCTACTGGTTTGCCCTCAACAAAAGCTAAAACATTTTTTAATGAAATAATAAAATTAAACGAAGGTGAATTTAGTTCTTATGAAGAAATATTAGATAAAATATTTGATTTATTTAATGATATTATTCTAAAAAAAATAGTAGAAATTAAAGAAGAAAAAGAAGAAGAAATAAAAGATGAAGAAAAAATAGAACCTATAAGAGATAACTTTAAATATAATCTTATTAAAAAAATAATAAAAGAAAATCCAGAACATATTCATTATAATGTTTTGGAGTTTTTGGAAAACTTGTATAAATATATTCCTGACAATAAAGAGTCAAAAATCGATTTAGAATACGATGATTTATTTTTTATTAAAGAAAAAAATTGGTTAAAGAATTTCGATAAAAAATATAATCAATATCCAAATATAATTTATTTTCTTTTAGATAATCGAGAAAATTTTACTGAAATAACATTAAGAGAAAAATTATATTCAATAGAAAAAAATAATTATAATTTTCCTATATTTATCCATTTTCTTAGAATATTCGGTGATATTTCATATATGAAACAAGATGATAATAAAAATAACTTTATCGGAAGTAAGATTATACAAACTACTTTGGTTAATAATATTTTAAATAAATTAGAAATGAATTCATGTTCAAATTTAAATTGGTTGAAACTTCTTAATGATAAAATAAATTTACCAAAAGAATCGAAAAAATTATATAATCCAAGAATTGAATATTTTTATAATTATTTGCAATTTTTAGGTCTTATTAAATTAAACGATGAAGAATCAATAAAAATTTTTGAAGAAGTTATAGAACAACTTATTAATAACATTATTGAAATTGTTTTTTATGATAAAATAGAAGAATTATTTACAACAAATATTTTCAATGAAGAAGATAAAATTAATGAAAATTTTAAATTTTTTTGTGATATAACATCGTTAGTAAAGGAAATAGCTGATTCTAAAAGTAAAGAAGATGAGAAAAAGTTTCTTTCATATTTCGAAGAAAAAATGCAAAATTTACAAAAATTATTTAATAAATATTATTCTTCTAATAAAAATAATTTATATAAAAATATAATTGATGTAATAAATAAAGAAATCGAAAAAAACTATATATTAGAAAAAGAAAAAGATTTAGAAGAAAGAAAAAACAAAAAAGAAAATAAATTAAATAAATTTATTAATAATATAAATATATATAAAGAAGATTTTGAAAAAGTTAAAAAATTAAAATTAGAAGATAGAAAAAATTTTGGAGAAATAAATAAAGTTGTAAATAATCTTAAAG
>ERZ842401.7768-NODE-7768-length-10830-cov-7.397123_pt1 | contig 10830 bp, 9 predicted proteins | sample MGYA00521270_ERZ842401 | MGnify/ENA primary metagenome ERZ842401 (study PRJEB31892, sample SAMEA3878208) | bioreactor metagenome | biome: Moose rumen | place: Sweden | collected 2011-10 | study: EMG produced TPA metagenomics assembly of the PRJEB12797 data set... | reverse complement strand
AGCACAACCTTGCCAAGGTTGGGGTCGCGAGTTCGAGTCTCGTTTTCCGCTCTTAAAAGAGCCCATTACATGGGCTCTTTTTTCTTTCAATTTATATAATCAGACTACCTTAATATTTCATTTTCTAATTATATACCCAAAAAAGGTTTATAATTGTTGTTATTATCATCTTAAAATATTAACTTTGCAAAATAAAGGTATAATAATAAAATCTATATTCTATTTATAGTTTTTATTAAAGAGTTTTAGGATTTTTACGATAAGGTTTTATTAACGATGTGAATCTTTTTATTTACATTTAATACATTTTTTATTTTAATAGTCTTTTATTAACAAAATAGAATTGACATTATTTATAATAAACTGAATAATGAAACATAATTTAAGAAGTTCCGTCTGTACAGAAGGACGTCGTATGGCAGGAGCTAGGGCTTTATGGGTTGCCAATGGCATGAAACGCGAACAATTTGGAAAACCTATTATAGCAATAGCTAACTCATTTACACAATTTGTTCCTGGACACACCCATCTTCACGAAGCTGGTCAAATAGTAAAAAAAGAAATAGAGAAAATGGGGTGCTATGCGGCTGAATTTAATACAATAGCAATAGATGATGGAATTGCCATGGGGCATGATGGAATGCTCTATTCTCTACCAAGTAGAGATATAATTGCAGATTCTGTTGAATATATGTGTAATGCACACAAGGCTGATGCGTTGGTATGTATTTCAAACTGCGACAAAGTCACTCCAGGGATGCTAATGGCTGCAATGCGACTTAATATTCCCACAATTTTTGTTTCCGGAGGTCCAATGGAAGCAGGGAAATGGAAGGGAGAAAATTTGGATCTGATTTCAGCTATGGTAAAAGGAGCTGACGAAACAGTAAGTGATGAAGATTTGGCTGAAATTGAAAATCGTGCGTGTCCAGGATGTGGTTGCTGCTCCGGTATGTTTACAGCGAATTCCATGAATTCCCTAACTGAAGCCATAGGCTTGTCATTACCTGGTAATGGAACCATTCTAGCAACACATGTTAACCGCAAGGAATTAATGAAAGAAGCTGCCAGACAAATAGTCAAAAACACATTAGCTTATTATAATGATGGTGATGAACGTTTATTACCAAGAAATATAGCAACAAGAGATGCCTTTTTAAATGCAATGTCATTGGACATTGCAATGGGTGGTTCAAGTAATACAATACTTCATTTATTAGCTATAGCACAAGAAGGAGGTGTTGATTTCACTATGTCTGACATTGATAAATTAAGCCGGAAAGTTCCATGTATTTGTAAGTTAGCACCCAATACACAAAAATATAGTGTTCAAGAATGTGGAAGAGCTGGCGGTATTTTAGGTATTTTAGCAGAATTAGACAAAGGTGGATTGATAAACACTAAAGTTTACCGTGTAAACGGTTCCACATTATCTGAAGACTTGACGAAGTATTCAATCTTAAATGACAATATTTCTCCTGATGCAAAGAGAATTTATGAATCAGCCCCAGCTGGAAAATTCTGCAATCAATTAGGTGTTCAAGACCAAAAATGGGATTATTTAGATACCGATCGTATTAACGGATGTATTCGAGATATTAATCATCCATATACAAAAGATGGGGGATTAGCCATTTTATTCGGAAACATAGCGCAAGATGGCTGCGTAGTGAAAACTGCTGGAGTTGACGAAAGTATTTTAAAATTTTCCGGGCCGGCTAAAGTGTTTGATTCTCAAGAGGATGCATGTGACGGTATATTAAAAGGCATTGTTACAAAAGGAGATGTTGTAGTAATTACGCATGAAGGACCTAAAGGAGGACCGGGAATGCAGGAAATGCTTTATCCTACATCATATTTAAAATCAATGCATTTGGGTAAAGAATGTGCGCTAATTACAGATGGAAGATTTTCCGGCGGCACTTCTGGTTTGTCTATAGGCCATATATCTCCAGAAGCTGCATCAGGTGGTAATATCGGAAAGATTATTGATGGAGATATTATAGAGATTGATATACCTAATCGCTCTATAAATGTTAAATTAACTTCTGAAGAACTTTCAAGAAGACAAATGAGGCCAATGAAAAGAAACCGAATTGTAAGTAAATCTCTTAGAGCATATGCACAAAATGTAAGTTCTGCAGACAAAGGCGGAGTACGTATTATTCCTGATTGATAAAATAAAGATTATGGACAACAAGATTACTGGCGCTGAGGCACTTATGCGTTCATTAGAAAATGAAGGGGTAACAACATTGTTTGGCTATCCAGGAGGTGCAATTATGCCCGTATACGATGCTTTATACGACCATTCAGATACTCTAAATCACATTTTAGTTCGCCATGAGCAAGGTGCTGTACATGCAGCACAAGGTTATGCTAGAGCTAGCGGTAAAGTTGGATGTGCAATAGTAACAAGTGGGCCTGGAGCTACAAACACCATTACAGGTATTGCTGATGCAATGATTGATTCAACACCAATTGTTGTGATTTGTGGACAAGTAGGCGTTTCACTTTTAGGTACTGATGCTTTTCAGGAAGTTGATGTTGTAGGCGTCTCACAACCTATTTCAAAATGGAGCTATCAAATCAGACGCGCTGAAGATGTAGCATGGGCAGTTTCGAGAGCATTCTTTATTGCAGGAAGTGGACGCCCCGGGCCAGTAGTGCTGGATTTTGCAAAAAATGCACAGACCTCATTAACGGAATTCGAATCAATACATACAACATTTATAAGATCATACCAACCAGAACCTACGATTGATCCAAATGCCATTACCAAGGCTGCAGATATGATTAACCGTTCTGTTAAACCATTGGTATTGGCAGGCCAAGGGATTGAATTGGGAAATGCAACTGAAGAATTTTTGGAGTTTATTGAAAAAGCACAACTCCCCGTAGGAACAACAATGCTCGGCCTATCAACAATTCCAACTGATCATCCATTAAATATGGGCATGCTTGGAATGCATGGCAATCTCAGCCCTAATGTGATGACTAATCAGGCTGACCTGATTATTGCTATTGGTATGCGCTTTGACGACAGAGTAACAGGCAATCTTAAAACATATGCCAAACAAGCTAAAATTATACACTTTGATATAGATCCGTCTGAATTCAACAAAAACGTACAAGTTAATTTAGCAGTATTGGGAAACTGTAAGAAAACATTGAAAGCAGTTACACAATTATTAAAACCCAATACTCATAATGACTGGATAGAAGAATTCAAACCATACTATGAAAAGGAATTAGCGACTGTCATTAATAAATGTATTAATCCAACAGACGGCCCCCTTTTAATGGCTGAAGTAGTAAGGAAAGTAAGTGAAAACACAAATAATCAAGCGATTCTTGTAACAGATGTTGGGCAAAACCAATTATTTGGTTGTAGATATTTTAAATTCACAAAATGCAGAAGTGTTTTAACATCTGGTGGCTGTGGCACTATGGGATTTGGTCTACCAGCTTCTATTGGAGCAACATTTGGCGCACCAGAACGCACAGTTTGTCTATTTTGTGGAGATGGAGGATTTCAAATGACAATACAGGAATTGGGCACTATTATGGAACATCGTATTCCTGTTAAAATAATATTGTTAGATAATCAATATCTTGGTAATGTACGTCAATGGCAAGCCATGTTCTTCAACCAAAGATATTCATTTACTCGCATGACCAATCCAGATTTTGTTAAAATTTCAGAAGCCTATGGAATTCCTTCTAAGCTTGTTGTGGATAGGAAAGAACTCGATGGAGCCATCCGTGAAATGCTTGAATGTGATGGGCCTTACATACTTCAATGTGCTGTTTTAGAGGAAGATAATGTACTGCCTATGACACCTCCTGGTGCCAATGTTGATGAAATGTTATTGGAAATGTAATAATTTTTAATTGGAATAATATGTCAAAACAACAAAACGATTGTGTTACGTGCGAAAAATGTACAACATTGTCATCTTCACATTCAGGAGAAACATTGTATACATTTCTTATTTATTCTGAAAACACACCTGGTCTGTTAAGTCAAATTACTGCAGTTTTTACCAGGCGTCAAGTTAATATAGAAAGCCTTAATGTATGCGCATCATCCACACCGGGTGTACACAAGTTCAATATTACCTGTTACTGTAATCTCGAGATGGCTCAGATGTTGACCAAACAAATGGAAAAGAAAATTGAAGTATTACAAGCTAATTATTATACCGATGACGAAATTTTTATTTTAGAAACATCATTGATTAAAATATCTACGCCAATGATGCTTGAAAACAAAAATGTCAGTAAAGTAATCAGAAAATACGATGCAAGAATAATAGAAGTTAATCCTACATATTCTGCAGTTGAAAGAACAGGGACCACAGATAATATTTTATCATTATATAATGATTTAAATAATCTAGGTGTTGTGCTACAGTTTGTCAGATCTGGCCGAATTTCTATAACACGAAGTAGAGTTGAAAAATTAGACACATACTTAGCTGAAAGAGAACAGCAAAGACTATTTAATGACTCGCAAATATAATGGTTTTAAATAAACAAAATAAAATCACAATAAATGTAGATCCATTTAACACAGACGTGTCTGGGCATTGGACATGGATGGCCTTAGGTAAAACGCTGCTGAATGCAGCAGAAATCCATGCCAAGGCACGTGGCTTTGGAATGTCTAGTGTTAATTCTGAAAATTATACGTGGGTTTTATCACGATTATGTATTGAAATGAGAAAAATGCCTAAAGTATGGGACTCGTTAATTGTCAATACTTGGATTGATGATATTTATAGACTTTTTACCAATAGAAATTTTTCTATTAAAAATAAAGATGGTTTTGTCTATGGATATGCTAAAAGCGTTTGGGCATTAATCGATTATAACACACGCGAAATCATCAATCTATCAGAAATTCACGGTAAAGATTTAGCCCAATATATAGATGTTCAGGAACCATGTCCAATATCTTCATCTGGACGTGTCAAACCTATAGACGATTGTTATTGGGTAAAAGACATTCAAACGTCATATACTGACATTGACATAAACGGTCATGTAAATAGCATAAAATATATCGAACATATATTAAATCTATTTCCAATAAAAATGTTTGAAAAACAGCATTCTCCCAAACGTTTGGAAATGGCATATATAGCAGAGGGCGTTTATGATGATTGCTTGTCTTTTTACAAGAAAAAAAATGACGACAACACCTACGACGTAGAAATAAGAAAAAAAAATAATACAGAAAAAAAAGAAGAGCCTCTTGTGAGATGTAAACTTTTTTTTAATTGAGTTTTTATTTACTTTTAAATTATATTATTTATGGCAAAAATGAATTTTGGTGGAGTTATCGAAGAGGTAATGACACGTGAAGAATTTCCACTTGAAAAAGCTAGGGAAATTTTGAAAAATGAAACTATTGCAGTTCTCGGTTATGGGGTACAAGGTCCTGGGCAAGCATGTAATTTACGTGATAATGGTTTTAATGTAATAGTTGGACAAAGACAAGGTAAAACTTATGAAAAGGCAGTAGCAGATGGATGGAAACCCGGAGAAACATTATTTTCAATTGAAGAGGCTGCTGATAAAGGAACAATTATTTGCATGTTATTGTCTGACGCAGCACAAATGCAATTATGGCCAAAAATCAAACCTTATTTAACAACTGGTAAAACATTGTACTTTTCACACGGTTTTGCAATCACCTGGAATGACCGTACAGGAGTGGTACCACCTAATGATATTGATGTTATTATGGTTGCCCCGAAAGGTTCTGGCACATCTTTAAGGACAATGTTTCTTGAGGGTAGGGGACTAAACTCTTCTTATGCCGTTTACCAAGATGCGAGCGGAAATGCTGTTAATAAAGTATTAGCTTTTGGAATTGGAATTGGTTCAGGCTATCTTTTCGAAACTACATTCCAGCGTGAAGCCACTTCTGATTTAACAGGAGAACGCGGTTCTCTGATGGGAGCTATTCAGGGTCTGCTCCTAGCACAATATGAAGTTCTTAGAGAAAATGGACATACACCATCAGAAGCGTTTAACGAAACTGTTGAAGAGTTAACTCAGTCATTAATGCCTCTGTTTGCAAAAAATGGCATGGATTGGATGTATGCTAATTGCTCAACTACCGCACAACGAGGTGCACTTGACTGGATGGGACCATTTCATGATGCCATTAAACCTGTTGTACAAAAATTATATCAAAGTGTAAAATCAGGCAATGAAGCACAGATATCTATTGATGCAAACTCGAAACCTGATTATAGGATTGGACTAGAAAAAGAGCTTCAAGCTCTTAGAGATAGTGAAATGTGGCGCACCGGTGAAACTGTAAGAAAATTACGTCCAGAAAACGATTGATGTTTTCAATAACGTCTATATTAAAAATTAAAGGCGCCTTGATAAAGGGCGCCTTTAATTTTTATTATTTAAATTATCAGATATTAATTATCTTTGAGTGTCTAGAATCCAAGCTCCTTCATATTGTCTAATCAATGAATTTTTGGAACTTTTAGCAGACTGAATGTCATTAAAAGAAGTAGCTACCACTCTATAACCCAATCCGCCTCTAATAATTTTAGCAGAGCCATATCCATTATTAACAACCTGTTGACGTCTTTGCTCTGCACCGGATAAACTTTCAAACGAACCAACAATAACACAATAACGTTTTACATTGTTAATGCTATATTCATCTTCATTATTGTTATATGAATAATTATTGTAGTTATTGTTATTATTATTGTTGTTATTAATATTATCATCATTATTATTAACATTATTGTTAACATTCTGATAATCATTGGCCGGATTAACAGGTGTTTCAATTGTGACTACAGGAACATTGTTTTGTTGTTCTTGAACCTGTTGTGCCTGTTGAGCCTGTTGAGCTTTTTCCCATGCTTTTCTATAGGCACTCTCTTGGGTTTTACATCCTATTAACGAAAAGGAAGTGATTACGATGAAACCTAATAATAATTTTTTCATAATAAAAATGTTTATAGTTCTTAAATTTATGCGAATTTACATTTTTAAATTGATTTTACAAAATTACAACACTAAAAAAAAGTTAAACTAATAGATTTTATATTATTTAATAAATTCAATTTCGTATTTTAACAAACATTATTTTCTGAAATTTAATTTTTATAAAACATAATTATTTTAAAACTTATATTAGTAAAACATTATACTTCAAAAAAATCATGAATTTATGTTTTAATCATTTCACATATTAAATTTTGTTAAAGATTTATTTAGTTATGAATAATATTTTTTTTTTTTTGTATTTTTGAAAATAAATTATTAAGTGAGGTTATTATTAAATTCTCAAAATGTTTAACTTAATTTATTTTATCTATGTGTAATACAAAAGGTGTTGTAGCTGCACTTTTAGGAGGTGCTGTTATTGGTGCTGGAGTTGCCTTATTATTTGCTCCAGAGAAAGGTTCTGTACAAAGAAAAAAAATTGCAGACGTTTTGTCTAAGTATGGTGTTAGATTAAAGAAAAAAGATCTTGATGATTTAGTAGAAGATTTAAAAGATTCTGAAATAGCCGATGCTTTAGACGCATAAATTTTGGTTATTGTATATGACAGAACAAAACAATAATGATATTAAACAAACTGTTGAAGAATCAAAACATTTATCAAATCTATATAAGGATTATCTTAAATTAGAGATTATAGATAAAGGTTCCGCTATTTTTTCAACATTGGTTTTAATAGTAGTTATTATTGCAATAGCTACAATTGCTGTTTTCTGCATATGTATGGCCATTTATCATTCTCTTGTTGTAAAAACAAATGATCCTGTTTTAAGTTATTCTATAATTGCCTTATCCTTGCTTTTCATATGCTTAATTATTATTCTGCTAAGGAAAAAGCTTATTGATAATGCGTTGATTAGACTGTTTAGTAAAGTTTTGTTTAATGGGAAAAAATAGATATGGAAGATTATAATATTAGATCCAGAAACGATTTAAAACAATACAAAAAACAGCTTCTTAAAGAAATTCATTCATCTTCTAGAACTTTGAAAGATAATTTCATTTTGAGTTTTTCACCTCAAATCAATACTACTAAAGGTAAAAAATGGGATTATAATAGGATAATCAATTATGCAATAATAGGTTATAAAAGTTTCATTTGGATTAAAAGAGTAAAATCTTTTTTTAATAGCAACAAGAAATATAAGAAAAGACGATAAATATTAATAAGCCCTGAAAAATTTCAATGTTTTTCAGGGTTTATTTATAATAAAACCACAGGAGTAGTGAATGTATTAACTTAACATTTATATTCTTTTTAAGAATGTTTTTTATCAATTCATTTCAACAACAGTTATTCCTGAACCACCAAAATCTGGATGTTCATCATGAAATGTCTTTACAGATGGAACAGATGACAAATATTGCCTAATAAGATTTCTTAAAATCCCATTACCGGTACCATGTAAAATTCTAAGCTTACTTGCAGAAACGACTTGGGCATCATCTATAAAATATTTAACTGCTTGTAGGGCTTCTTCTCCCCTCATTCCTCTTAAATCTATTTCTGATTTAAAGTTCAATGTCGTTTCCCGAATATTATCTTGTGTTTCACGACTGATGTATGTATAGTTATTTTTAATCTTTGGAGGTTCATTACAAGATTTCAATTGGTCAGTGTGAACATTCATCTGTATTGGACCAAATGCCACTAACGCTTCATTTTTACTATTAATTTTCAATATTTTACCAATTGTATTTTGACCATTTAATTTCACATATGAGCCAACAGTTAAGGGCTTGTCCGGGAAATTAGCAACTATCTCATTATTAACGTTTTCTTTATTCTTGTTTTTGTTTGTGCCATCAAGTCGTTTTCTTATTTTTACAAACTCTTTTTCAATTTTTTTATCATATTTATCAGAAATTGAACCCGAAATCTTACTCTTGAATTTTTCTATTTCAGCTCTTGCTGCTTTTGTCGATTGACGTTCAGCAGCTGAGATTTTGATATCTTTTATTGTTTTCTCAATAATTGCATTTGACTGCTGTAGAATTCTGAAAGCTTCATTCTTAGCATTGTCAATTATTATTGATTTATCTTTTTTTATTTGAAGTAATTCTTCTTCATATTGTTTAATAATCTGTTCTAGTTTCTTTTCCTGTGTGCGTATTAAATTGCGCTTTCTTTCCCAATATTTTTTATCTCTATTTATTTCTTGAATATATTTTTCTGAAGATATATAATCATCACCAACTATTTGTGCTGTTGTTTCAATTATATCATGTGGTATTCCTATTTTATTGGCAATCTCTATTGCAAATGAAGAGCCAGGAATTCCAATTTGTAATTGAAATAAAGGATTCATTTCTTGTTTGTCATACAGCATAGCACCATTTATAATCCCATCTGTTTCATGGGCGAATGTTTTCAAACTTTGAAAGTGTGTAGTTATAACACCAAATATTTTATATTCATTTAATTTTTTGAGTATTGCTTGTGCCATAGCACTTCCTACAATTGGTTCTGTACCACTGCCAAACTCGTCAATTAATATAAGTGAATGTCCATTCGCATGTTTCAACATAGTCTTCATGTTTATTAGGTATGACGAATATGTTGAAAGCTCATTCTCAATGCTCTGTTCATCTCCGATACTAATAAAAAAAGTTTTAAAAACTCCACAAACGCTATTTTCATCCATCGGAACAGGTATACCACATTGTAACATATATTGTAATAACCCAACTGTTTTTAAACATACTGATTTTCCTCCAGCATTAGGACCTGAGATAATCAAAATCCTTTGACTTGGAGCATAAAGTTTTATATCTAATGGAATTACTTCTTTGTTTAAATTTTTACTCAAATAATTAAGTTTAAGAATTGGGTTAATTGCTGATTTCCAGTCGAGTAGGGGATATGGGCATAATGATGGTTTTATTGCATTAATTTTAAGAGTTAATCTTGTTTTAGCTTTTAAAAAATCTATATAACCGATTAATTTACAAATGTTTAAAATGTTCTGAATCTCAGGTCTTATTGTATTTGAAATGTTCTTTAATAATTGGATTATTTCTTTTCTTTCTTCATTTTCCAATTCGGTTAATTTATTATTAATTTCCACGATTTCAGCCGGTTCAATATAGACTGTTTTTCCAGAGTCCGAGACATCATGAACAATTCCATCAATTTTTCTTTTATAAGCCGGTTGAACTGGTAAAACAAGCCTTCCATCACGAATTGATGGAGATATATTTTCAGGAATATAACCATTCTTTTTAGCATTATTAATAATAGATTGCAACACTTTAGAAATTAAAGAGGATTGTTTTTCTTTTTCGAGTCTAATTTTACGCAATGTAAGACTAGCAGAATCTTTAATATGTCCATTTTCATCAATAATCTTATTAATTGATTTACAAATATTATAATCAAAAAAAATATAATTGATAAGATTATTTAAATTTGGAAATTTATAAGAATTATTTTGGGGATCCTGATGTTTAAAAAAATTAGATATCGTTACAAATAGATTTAATATCTTGTTTAATTCATATAATTCGTTTATATCAAGATATGAATTTTCTATTTTAATTCGATTTAGACATTCTCTTAAATCGAATATTGATGTTTCTGGGAATGTATACTCGTTTATAAGAGTTATAAATTCAAAACATTCATCAAGTTGATTATTTATCTTTACTAAATCAGTTGAATATGTAATTATATCAACGAATTCTTTGCCAATTGAAGAACAACAATATTCTCTTAATATATTTTTTATATACTTGAACTCAATTTTATTTTCGAAAATAAAATTGAGTTCAAGTATATA
>ERZ842401.7767-NODE-7767-length-10830-cov-8.441763_pt1 | contig 10830 bp, 10 predicted proteins | sample MGYA00521270_ERZ842401 | MGnify/ENA primary metagenome ERZ842401 (study PRJEB31892, sample SAMEA3878208) | bioreactor metagenome | biome: Moose rumen | place: Sweden | collected 2011-10 | study: EMG produced TPA metagenomics assembly of the PRJEB12797 data set... | reverse complement strand
GCAGTTTCATAGAAGAAGGCGAACTGGTGAGGAATCAGTCAAAACCGGACTTGTGCAGGACGCAGCAGGTGATACGTCTCGCTGACCCCAGCAAGACCTCGTATTTCCTGACGGAACCCATCGGGAATCATCACATCATCTTGCCAGGACACCATAAAGCGCTCTTAGAACAACTCGTAAAGATAATATATTCAACTTTCTGCCGCTGAATTTCAAAAAAGTAATTAAAACATTTGGAAGTCATCAGTAAAATTGCTACTTTTGCATATCACAATAAACCCATAGTATGCAGAACACCAGTAATATTAAGCGGAGAGTTGTCGGAGTGGACATCAGTAATGCGCGTACTACAATTGCTATCGTAGACGTTCGCGGAAATATTATAGCCCACAGTTATTTTGATACGTCAGACTACTTGGACATCAACTTGTTTGTGGCTAAGTTGACTGAGGAAATCATGATGCTGGCTGAGGAGAATGGCGGTTACGAGAATATTCGCAGTATTGGTATCAGCGCTCCGAGTGCCAGTGCGATAACGGGCTGTATTGAGAATGCCGCCAATCTGCCTTGGAAGGGAATGATTCCTCTGCAGGCTATGATGCGCGACCGCCTTGGACTCGCCGTTGCTTTGGGCAATGACGCCCACTCGTCGGCTTTAGGTGAGAAGATGTATGGTTCGGCACACGGCATGAAAAACTTTATTGTCATCAGTCTCGGTGTGGGACTGGGCAGTTGTTTCTTCTCTGAGGGACATTCACACGAAGGCGTCAACGGCTATGCCGGCGAGTTCGGTCATACCTGTCTGATAGACCAAGGACGCGAATGCGGCTGTGGCAGAAAGGGGTGTCTGGAGGCATACGTCGCGGCGGCGGGTATCTTCCAAACCGCCCAAGAGGTGATGGAGCAGTCGGACGAGCCCTCGTTTATGCGACAGGCCGAGCAGTTGACGCCTCGTGTCATCAAGGAGTTCTGTGATGCCGGTGATGCGCTGGCTATTGAGACTTTCCGCCGCACGGGCTATATGTTAGGTATCGGCTTGGCTAACTATGCGGCTATTGTCAATCCGGAGGCAATCATTTTCACGGGTGGTGTGTCGCATGCGGGCCATTGGCTGTTCGACCCGCTCTGTGAATCGTTCGAGAGCCACATCTTCGGTAACATGCGTGGAAAGGTTAAAATACTAGTATCAGAACTGAACGACCGCGAGCGCGACGTGCTGGGCGCTAGTGCCCTGGCATGGGAGGTACCAGAATATTCCTTATTTAAATAGAGCAATAGAAAAAGGAAATCCCGGCTTAATCGTCGGGATTTCCTTTGTAATGATACGGCTTGATGTTGGGGTTGTCACCGATGTATTCGTCGGGAACAGCCACGTCTTGTATGAGCCGCTGGTTGTACTTGCCGCGTACAGGACCGAGGTTCATGACCAAGTCGCTGTAATAGACGGTAGAGATGACAATACCAAAGATGCCGAAGCCTACGCGCACACCCTCTGTATGAGTGTTGTTGCGGATTCGGGCAGTGCTGTAGAACGTATGGCGGTAGGTCTCTATCTTGTTATACTTCCAGCAGGCTTCCAGCACTTCCTTGTTGTCGAGTGCAGAATCAGCCTGGGTGAAGGTGCGTCCGATGTTCCAAACCATCTCGTCGATGATGTCGCCTTTGATGCTGTCGTTGTCTTGTAGACACTGACGCACATTGTCTTCTGTCTCCGTCATCGTGAATTCTTCAGTGGGTACCGTCATAATAGCCGTAATGGCCAGTATGATGCCTACCACGGCGAGGATAATGATTTTTCCCAGACAGCTATGGAAGAATTCCTGGGAGAGGTTCTGCTTTTTGTAAGTGTTTCTGTTGAATTGCTCCATTTGCCTTTTAACTTTTAGCTTTTATCTTTTAACTTTTACGAATAAGGTTCATGAATTCCTGACGGGTCTTAGCCTGATTGAAAGCTCCGCTGAAATCGCTGGTTGTGGTAATGCTGTTCTGCTTTTCTACGCCGCGCATCTGCATGCACATGTGCCGGGCTTCGACGACTACCATGACACCAAGGGGGTGCAGTGTCTGTTGGATGCACTCCTTGATTTGCAGTGTCATGCGCTCCTGAACTTGCAACCTGTGGCTATAGATGTCGACGACACGGGCTATCTTAGAGAGCCCCGTGATGTATCCGTTGGGAATATAGGCCACATGAACCTTTCCATAGAAAGGCAGCATGTGATGTTCGCAAAGCGAGAAAAAGTCGATGTCCTTGACAATGACCATTTGTGAGTAGTCTTCCTTGAACAAAGCATCGGTCAGCACTTTGTGAGCATCCATCTCATAGCCGCGTGTCAGCACTTGCATGGCTTTTGCTACACGCATAGGGGTCTTCTGCAGTCCCTCGCGTTCGGGATTCTCGCCCAATAAGGTAAGCACCTGCTTGTAGTGGTCGGCTAACTGGTCGAGTCCTTCTCTGAATATTTCGTTTTCTGGGTACACGGTGTCTTTAGTATGCTACGGTTATTTTTCCCTTAACGATAGTGGCTTGCGTATAGCCAAGATTACGCAGGCTTACCAGCATCTGGTGAGCCTCTTCGTAAGTGCGATAGTTGCCCACTCGGCAAATCCAGCGTGGTGAGTAGAAATGGACATAGACGGGCACATTGCTGAAGTGTGCTTTGATGTCGTTACCTATCTGCTCAGCCTTTTGGCGGTCAACACGTGAGTTGCCTCCTGCAAAGGCTTGAACACGAAAGCCGTTAACCTTGACGCCATGCATGAGCTTCTTGCCGGTGTCGGTGGTGTCTGGCGTTACAGTAGATGTTGGATTAGTTGGACTCGCTGAGGTGGTCTGACTGCTATGACTTGGCTGGTTATGCTGGACAACAGGGTTGGGCTTGACGGCCTGTCCTGATGATTTGATGCCAAGTGTTGCAGAGTTGACTAACTGGTCAATGAGCGAGTCCTCATGAATCGTCACAACGCCTTGTCCGGCAATCTTCTTCTGGATGCGCTGGGTGAAAGTCTGTGCATCGGCATTTGTGAAGATGCCGATACACAGAATGAATATGGTGATGAGACGTCTCATTTCTTCCAAGCATCAATGATGCCCTTGAAGTCTGCGCACTTGAGCGAAGCGCCGCCGATGAGTCCACCGTCGATGTCGGCCTTGGCAAACAACTCAGGAGCATTGCTGGCCTTGCAAGAGCCACCATACAGGATGCTGGTATCGTCAGCAACAGCCTGGCCATACTTCTCGGCAACGATAGAACGGATATAGGCGTGAATCTCCTCAGCCTGCTCAGCAGTAGCGGTCTTACCGGTACCAATGGCCCAGATGGGCTCGTAGGCAATGATAATCTGACGGAAGTCTGCCTCGCTGAGGTTGAATACAGAACCCTCGAGTTCTGCCTTAACCACCTCGTTCTGCTTGTTAGCCTCGCGCTCGGCCAGTGTCTCACCGATGCAGAAGATAACCTTCAGGCCATTCTTCAAGGCTAACTGTACCTTCTCTTTCAGAATCTCAGGAGTCTCCTTGTAATACTCACGGCGCTCAGAGTGGCCGAGAATAACGTATTGGGCACCCGTAGACTTCACCATCTCAGCACTTACCTCGCCAGTGTAGGCACCTTTCTCCTTGTCAGCGCAGTTCTCTGCACCCAGACCGATGACACTACCCTCCAAAACGTTAGCCACAGAGGCCAGGTGGATGAACGGTGTGCAGATGACAACGTCACAATTGGGTTTCTCAGCCTTCAAGGCTTCTGTCAGCTCTTTAGCCAGAGCAACGCCTTCTTGCAGGTTCAGGTTCATCTTCCAGTTGCCTGCTACAATCTTCTTTCTCATAGTTTTCTTTTTGTTAAATAATTGTTGTATCTTGTTCTTTTGTTTAGACTCTTCTTTGCGAATCCAGCGCGACCACGTCCACAATCTGTCGGCAATCGTGAGCACCACGAGCGGGAGCACGTACCACAGCAGGATAAGCAGTATCTTCTGTGCCACTGAGTCGTCGGGCATTTGACCGAACGAATGTTTTTCCAGTGGCTGACTGTCCTTCTCAGCCTCAATCACAGGCAGGTTGTTGTGGCTCCATTTGCCGATAATCACTCCATCTTTGAGCAATAGCAGTCCAGGATTGCTGCGGATGATGGTGCGCAACACGGTCTCGTCGGTCTGGCAGAACGGGTATTCGGCTCCTGTAATGTCCTGCCAGCGGTAGATACCTTTCCGTCCGCTGGCTGTCAGACAATAGAACGGATAGCCCATGTCGTCAGCATACTCGAACAGCTCGTTGATACGGTCTAACTGGCTGTCGTCGGCCTTCTCCAGATGTGGCGATACCAGCAGGAAGGTGTAACCTCGGCTGTTGAACACAGAGTCGGTAATGTCGTTGCCATTGTCGTTACGCTCGATGAAGAAATCGGCATAGGGAGACTCCTGGCCTTCCATCATCTGCTGCCATCCCTTGCGCAGGTCGGTACCGATATGGTAGGGACGGAAGTCGAAGTAGGGTAGGTCGTAAAGCGACCAGCCTGACACGAGGATGATGAACAGGGCCGAGTAGTTGGTGACAATCCATTGATTGCTGCGTGACACGAACCGCATCATCTCCAACGGCCACTTCCTGACTATGATGGCCAACACAAGCAGCACCACATTCTTCCAGAACGTCTGCCAGTTGGTCAGCACCACAGCATCACCGAAACACCCGCAGTCGCTAATGGGATTGGCCAAAGCCAGCCATAGCGTCAGCGTCGTCATGATGAGCATCATCAGCAATACCAGTCGCGACACCAGACGGCGGCGGATGGCAAAGAGCAGACAGATGCCCGTACCGAATTCGAAAGCCGACAGCAAGATGGCTGCGCCCAGCGTCATCATGTCTGGAGCATACTGACCCAAGTGCAGCGCTTCCAGATAATCGGCTATCTTATATTGTGTGCCCAGCGGGTCGATGGCTTTCACGAATCCTGAGAGGATCAGGACCAGGGCCAGCACCAGTCGGGCGATATTTACTATTACCCTCCTCACCTCTCTTCGTTCAGCTTGATGCAGCCGAACACAGCGTAATTGATGATGTCCATGTAATTGGCATCAATGCCTTCGCTGACCAAGGTGTCACCCCCAAGATTCTCTATCTCCTTGATGCGCTCAATCTTGGTCAGGATGAAATCGGTGTATGAACTGACACGCATGCCGCGCCACGCCTCGTCGTAGTCGTGGTTCTTGCGCTTCATCAGCTCCAGCGCCTCATGTGCATATTGGTCGTACAGTTTTATGGCCTCTTCGTTGGTCTTGTCGACGGTATCGGCAAAGCCGTTGTATATCTGTATCAAGCCCACAATGCCATAGTTGATAAGTGCCACAAATTCAGGACGGATGCCCTCGCCCACCAGCGATTCTTTCTTGATTTCCAGCGAACGGATGCGTTTAGCCTTGATGAACAGCTGGTCGGTAAGCGACTGAGGACGAAGAATGCGCCACGACGCTCCATAGTCGTGGAGCTTTTTCTCAAACAGGGAGCGACATTCCTGTATCACCTGTTCGAACTGGGCGTTGGTTTTCTCGTTGGTTGTCATCTTTGTTTAGAGGTTTACGAGGAATGACAGCCCGAGGGTGATGTAGTTCATCTTCTTGGTCTTCTTATACTCCATCGCAGTCAGATAGGGGTTGAGGGTTTCTATGTTCTGAGCCAGCACGTACGACTCCTTGGTCAGCGCTGAACGCATGTAGCCCAGCGGATCGTACTTCAGGGTGAAGTCTTTCTTGGTGTAGTCGTAGTCAATGAACACCTTCCACGAGAAATTGGACTTGTAACGATAGGTCAGCGACAGGCCTGTGCCCCATGTGGTGCTGTTGTTACCGCCGAGCGTCATGTAGTCCCAATTGTACTCATAGTCGCCTCTTGACGTTGGGTATTCAATATTTATACTGCTGATATTACCATTCTTCAGGGTAATATCGTGGTCCATGTTCATGATTTTACCAGTAGCATAGCCGTCAATATCCATCTCCTGAGTCATAGAACGGCCAATGAGGAATTTAGTACCCAGCGCAAAGCGGTCGCTCAGCGGGAGGTTCAGATAGAGTCCGATGCTGGCAGAGAACTCAGTCAGGTGGTCGCTCTGTACGACGGCATTCATATCAGTGACAGGGCCGTCTTCCAGGTCATTGCCCCACATGCGCTCGTCCCATTTGATAGCTTCTTCCATAGTCTTGGGCTTTCCGCTGTATTCGTAGAACTGGTCCCATGCATCAATCTCCGGGCCTGCAATCTCGCTCAGGTCAGTAAAGCGCTCGAACGACTTGGCTGACATGGCTCTGACGCGAAGGCGACCGCCAATACCGATGTATTTGTTGAAGAAATAGGCACCTTCAGCATCTACTACGGTGGCTGCACGGAATTCGAAATTCTCCTTGCCGTCCTCGCCTTCTTCAGCTCTGGCTTCTGCTATGTCCTTAGCGCTGAAACGCTCTATGCCCACCAGGTCGTCGACACCGAAATCTATATTCTTAGTACCCAGTCCGACACCCATAGAAACGCTGAAGAACGTGGGGTTGTTGAAGTCCATCTCCAAGTCGTTGCGCAGCAGGCCTTTGCCCTTGAACAGCAAGTCGCACAGCGCATAACCCAGCTCACCAGACAGAATACCGATACCGGCACCTGACATCACGTCGCTCACCCAGTGGCGGTTGTTCAGCACGCGCATCACACCAGTAGCAGTAGCTGCACCGTAGCCAGCCACCGAGAACCAAGGCGAACGGGTCAGTCCGTACTCTTTGTGCAGCAAAGTAGCACCCACAAAGGCCGTTGCCGTATGGCCTGAAGGCCATGAATTAGCCTGAGAACCATCGGGGCGCATCTCCTTAGCGCTGTATTTGATGCCGTTTACCAATCCGGCCATGATACCATATCCCATGGCAGCACTGGCTAACAGTCGAGGCCAGTCGCTACGACCTTCATATCCGCCCAGTTTCAGACCTACAACCATAGCAGGGCCTAAGAACTGTGCGTAGTCATCGATACCGGTCTTAAAGTCGGTCAGCAGCTGGGTATTCTTCTTCCCTTCCTTGTTGTTGACACGGAACATGGCCTTGTCGCCTTTGAGCGCCAAACCAGCGACAAACAGAGGAACACCTACAAAGGTCATGTCGTCCATAAACTTATAGGGCTTTACGCCTGGGTTGGTCTTTGATTTGAAGAAATCGAAGTCGGGCTTCCAATGGTTCGTCGTTGTCGTTGTGCTCATGTTGTGAGCCTTGGCATTCACGTAGGCTGCCGGTTGGACATCCAGCTTCACCAGCTTGGCTTCCATTTCGGGAACCTCCAAAGTGACAGGCTCCATGTCGAGATAATTGTCAGCACTTGCATGCATGGCAAGCGTAACAAGTAATGTGGTTAGGAACAGTCTCATAGCTTTTTCATTTAAATTTAAATTGCAATTTGAGTGCAAAGGTAGCGATTATTTTACAATAATCAACCTTTTTTCGCAATTATTTTGTACCTTTGTGCCCAAAATGATTATTTCAGAGTATCATGAAGCTGTATTCAGACCATGCATTAGCCAAGATATTGGACCAGGAGATTTTTCGCCAGATTTCATCTGTAGCTGACGGGCTAGGGGTGGAATGCTATGTGGTGGGGGGCTTTGTGCGCGATATCTTCCTTGAAAGACCCAGCAATGACATTGATGTCGTGGTGGTGGGCAGCGGCATTGAAGTGGCCAAAGGCCTGAAACAGTTGTTAGGACGGCATGCTCACCTGAGTGTTTTCAAGAATTTTGGTACGGCGCAGGTGAAATACCGCCAGATGGAGGTAGAGTTTGTAGGTGCCCGTAAGGAAAGCTACAGCCACGACTCGCGCAAGCCGATAGTCGAGGACGGTACGCTGGAGGATGACCAGAACCGGCGCGACTTCACCATCAATGCGATGGCTATCTGTTTGAATAAGAACCGCTTCGGGGAGCTGGTAGACCCGTTCAACGGCATCGCCGATTTGGAGGACGGCATCATTGCCACACCGCTTGACCCTGAGGTGACGTTCAGCGACGACCCCCTTCGCATGATGCGCTGCATACGCTTTGCCACGCAGCTGAATTTTCAGATAGAGGAAACGACCTTTGCAGGCCTGCAGAACATGGTAGAACGCATTAAGATAGTCAGTGGCGAGCGCATTGAGGTGGAGCTGAACAAAATCATGATGGCTCCCCATCCGAGCATAGGCTTCGAGTACCTGCAGCGTAGTGGCTTGCTGAATATTATTCTGCCTGAGCTGGCTGCGCTGGACATTGTGGAAAAACGTGACGGACGTGCGCATAAGAATAATTTCTACCACACATTAGAAGTGTTGGAAAACGTATGCAAACACGATGCTTCTCTTTGGCTTCGCTGGGCTGCATTGCTTCACGACGTAGGTAAGACGCGCTCAAAACGATGGGAGGCTGGAGTCGGATGGACTTTTCATAACCATAATATTATTGGTGCCAAGATGGTACCACAGATTTTCCGTAGGTTGAAGCTGCCTATGGGGGGAGAGATGAAATATGTACAGAAACTGGTCGACCTGCACATGCGTCCCCAGGTGATAGCCGATAGTGAGGTGACTGACAGCGCAGTACGCCGTTTGCTCAGCGATGCAGGCGATGATATTGACGACTTGATGATGCTTTGCGAGGCAGACATTACATCGAAGAACGAGGTGCGAAAGAAGATGTTTCTGGAGAATTTCCGTATGGTGCGTGAAAAGTTGGCCGACCTGCAGGAAAAAGACTACAAACGCTTGTTGCAGCCTGTTATTGACGGCAATGAGATTATGGAGATGTTTCACCTGCAGCCCTCACGCGAGGTTGGTGTGCTGAAACAGTATCTGAAAGATGCTGTCTTGGACAATCGCGTAGCCAACGAGCGTGAGCCTCTGATGGAACTGCTTCTCGAGAAAGCTAAGCAGATGGGCCTTGTTTCTTAAGTTTTCGCACGGCTTTGTCGCGAATCTGGCGTACACGTTCCCGCTTCAGTCCTAATTCCATACCAATCTCTGCCATCGTCATGCGCTGGCAGTCAATTCCATAAAATCGCCTGACGATAGCCTGTTCGCGTTCGTTCAGGGTGGCAATGGCCATGGTCAGTTCGTCCGACAGGGCGTTCTGCTCCAGCGTGGCATCCGTGCGGGGAGCGTCCTTGTCTTCCAGGACGTTCAGTAATGTAAAATTATTGTTCGAACCAACAGGCAGGCTTTCGTCTGTAGAGAAGACAGGGGTTTCGCCGGTCACCCGTCTGATGGCTTCCTCAATACTTCGACGAATATATGGCGCAGCAAAGGTGACGAAGGGCTTGCCTCGACTGGCATCAAATTTGTCAGCAGCTTTCATCAGTCCGATGCTTCCCTCGCTGATGAGGTCGTCCGTGCTTAATAAATCGCTTTTGTACTGGCGAGCCAGCGTCACGACATAACCCATGTTATTTGTGATGAGGATGTCTCTTTCGGTTGTTTTCATTGCTCTTCTTTTCTGTTTCTGAGTGCAAAGATAGGATTATATTTGGTAATAACAAAGGCTATTCCTTGATAAAGTTTGTTAAATATGGAATGCCATATATATTTATATGGTGGCTTTTTAGTAATTTTGCACCTCGAAAACTGATTAAACGTGTTTGGGTTTTCAATAGAAGACATAGAAATTAAATTCTTAAAAATAGGTATGAAAATGAAAAAGATGATGATGCTTGCAGCTGTTGCTGCAACGTTGGTTTCATGCGGTGGTGGCGGTGGTCGCCCCAATTTCGGCGACAATGAGTATCCTGTAACCACAGTAGGTACTGCAACTGCCGACATGCAGACGGTCTATCCTGCTACCATCAAGGGTGTTCAGGATGTAGAGATTCGCCCGAAGGCTCAGGGCTTTCTGGTACAGATTAACGTGAAGGAAGGTCAGACGGTAAGTGCCGGACAGGTTCTGTTCGTGATTGACAATGAGACATATCAGGCTCAGGTGCGTCAGGCTCAGGCCGCCGTTAATGCTGCCCAACAGCAGGTGAACACGGCTAAGTTGACGTTTGAGAACTCGAAGCAGTTGCATGCTAATAAGGTCATAGGTGACTACGAGATGCAAACCTCGCAGAACAATTACGAGTCTGCTCTTGCTCAGCTGGCTCAAGCCCAGGCCGCCCTTGCTAATGCCAAGGAGGCGCTGAGTTTCTGCTATGTTAAGAGTCCTGCAGCAGGTGTGGTAGGCACTTTGCCTTTCAAGAAAGGTGCATTAGTCAGTGGTTCAAATGTACTGACAACGGTATCTAACATTTCGTCGATGGATGTCTACTTCTCAATCACCGAGAAGGAGGCTATGATTTTGTCGCAGCAGGGCATCAGCTCGATGCCTGCCGTAAAGCTTCAGTTGGCTGATGGCAGCATTTATACTCACGAAGGTCAGGTGACTCGTATGAGTGGCGTCATCGACCAGGAGACCGGTTCCGTTCAGCTCATCGCTTCTTTCTCCAATCCAGAGAAGACGCTGAAGAGCGGTGCTACGGGCAATATTGTTATTCCCCGCGTGAACAGCAGTGCTATCATTATTCCACAATCATGCGTTTCGGAAGTTCAGAATAAGAAGTTTGTCTATACCGTTGGTAAGGATAATAAGGTGAAGTATACCGAGATTACTGTAGATCCCCAGAACGACGGTAACAATTATATCGTGACGGGTGGCCTGAAGGTTGGCGATAAGTATGTCACCAACGGTATCACAAAGCTGTCTGATGGAATGGAAATTGTTCCTATTACCCCTCAGCGCTACCAGGAAAAGATAGACGAGCAGGCAAAGGCAATGTCGGCTGGCGACATCGTTTCTGCCATGA
>ERZ842401.7766-NODE-7766-length-10831-cov-3.168430_pt1 | contig 10831 bp, 12 predicted proteins | sample MGYA00521270_ERZ842401 | MGnify/ENA primary metagenome ERZ842401 (study PRJEB31892, sample SAMEA3878208) | bioreactor metagenome | biome: Moose rumen | place: Sweden | collected 2011-10 | study: EMG produced TPA metagenomics assembly of the PRJEB12797 data set... | reverse complement strand
GGTGCTCAGATTTATGGCGAGGTTTATAATTCTGTTTTAGGTGCCGGTGTTGTCGTTGATGAGGGAGCAGTTGTTAGAGATTCCATCATTATGGAAGGGGCAACCATCGGCAAGAATTGTGTGATAGACAAATCGATTATCGCAGAGAATACTGTTGTTGGAGAAGGAACTAAGGTAGGTCAGGGTCCAGAGGCAGAGAGTAAGCTCAATGCCAGCATATATTCTTTTGGACTAGCTGTCATAGGGGAGAATTCCGTGATTCCGGCGCACGTTACTATTGGCAAAAACACAGCTATCAAGGGCGAGACTAGCGAGGCAGATTATCCTGACGGACAGTTGGCTAGTGGCGGCTACATTATCAAGGCAGGTGATCGATTATGAAAGCATTAGGTATTATTCTAGCAGGTGGAAACAGCAGCAGGATGCAAAATCTTACTGAGAAAAGAGCTATCGCGGCAATGCCTGTAGCAGGTAGCTACAGATGTATAGATTTTGTTTTGAGCAATATGACAAATTCTCACATCCAGACAGTAGCTGTTTTATCACAGTACAATGCCCGTTCCTTAAACGAGCATCTCAATTCATCAAAATGGTGGAATTTCGGTAGAAAGCAGGGAGGCTTGTTCCTGTTCACACCAACAGTTACCACAAACAATAGCTGGTGGTACAGAGGCACGGCTGATGCAATATGGCAGAACATCGACTTCCTTAAAAAGAGACATGAGCCATATGTAATAATTGCCAGCGGTGATGGTGTTTACAAGCTGGATTTCAACAAGGTATTAGACTATCATATTCAAAAGCAGGCCGATATTACGGTGGTTTGTGCAAAGCTTCCTGAGGGAGATGACATCAACCGCTACGGTGTTGTGGAGATGGATAGAGACGGGCGCATCCTTGAATTCGAAGAGAAACCAATGGTTGCAAAATCAGACATCGTTTCAGCTGGTGTTTATGTAATCAGACGTAGAGCACTCATCGATTTACTAGAGGAATGCAATAGAGAAGGCAGATACAATTTTGTTACTGATATTCTTATCAGATACAAAAACATGAAGAGAATATATGGCTACAAGATGGAAGGATATTGGGCTAATCTAGCTGACGTTGATAGCTATTTCAAAGCCAACATGGATTTCCTTAGAAAGGATGTCAGAGATAGCTTCTTCCATACAGAACCAGGAGTATTCTCAAAGACGCATGACCTGCCACCTGCAAAATTCAATTCGGGTTCGAATGTAAAGAATTCACTTGTAGCAGGAGGATGTATCATCAACAGTACAGTTGAAAATTCTGTACTATTTAAAAAGGCTTTTGTTGGCAACAATTCAGTTGTCAAGAATTGTGTAATATTAAATGGAGCATACATAGGCGACAATGTGCACGTGGAGAACTGCATAGTTGAAAGCCATGAGACATTGCTCAGCGGATCAACGTATATTGGGGAAAATGGTATCCGCATCGTAACCGGTAACAAAAATCGATATGATATGCCAGTTGGGGAGGTATAACTAAAATGCAAATCACAGACATTAGAATTCGCAAAATCGAAAAAGAAGGCAAGATGAAAGCGGTTGTATCTGTAACAATCGACGAAGAGTTTGTTATTCACGACATCAAGATTATTGAAGGAGACAAGGGACTTTTCATTGCTATGCCATCCCGTCGTGGTTCTGAGGGAGGTTACAAGGATATTGCTCATCCAATCCGTTCAACCACAAGAGAGCAGATGCAGAACATGATACTTAACAAGTATAAAGAAGAGTTTCCAGAGTAAGATTTATGTATTTAATAGTTGGTCTAGGTAATCCGGAGAAAAAATATGAAGGAACCCGTCACAACGTTGGGTTCGAGGCTATAGACGCCATTTCGAAGCAATTTGATATTGATGTTAAGCAAAGGGAACACAAAGGAATTGTTGGAAAGGGCCTAATAAATGGCAACAAGGTTATTCTGGTAAAGCCTATGACTTATATGAATCTTAGCGGCGAATGCGTATTCGAACTTTGTGAATACTACGGGGTGGACCCTGAGACAGAGTTAATTGTCATTTCGGATGACGTATCTCTATCCACAGGGAACATTCGCGTTAGAAAAAAGGGGAGCGCAGGCGGACACAATGGGTTGAAAAACATCATTGCCATGCTTGATACAAACCAGTTTCCTCGCATCAGGGTTGGTGTAGGGGAATGCGAAGATGGCGATTTGGTAGCTCATGTGCTAGGACATTATTCCAAAGAGGATAGACTTAGGGTCGATGAATCGATGGAAAAAGTAATAGGAGCTGTAGAATTATTTCTAGAGCAGAATTTAGATGCGGCCATGAACCGCTATAACGTTAAAGAAAAGATTTGATTAAATTTTTGCCTGCATCATATAATGGTGCAGGCTATTTCAAATAAGGGAGAACTATGTACGATTCAAATATTAAAATAACGGCGAATTTTCTAGGATCAGTAGACATTACCTGCAATGGTACAACAATTACACTTGAGAGAAATAATACCACCAAGGTCAACCAGTTATTTCAGATGTTGATTTATTACACCAATGGAGTGGCCAGGGACCAGGTCATCTACAAACTGTTTCACAATGAGGAAATAGCTGATGAGTCAAACAGTCTGAGAGCTATAGTGTTCAGACTCAGAAAGGCTCTCCTGAATTTGGATATTCCAAACGAGGATTATGTTTACATCAAACGAGGAACATATAGAATCAATCCAAATGTGAGTGTAGAGTGCGATGCAGTCGTATTCGAGGAGATAGCAAAGGAAGCACTTGCAGCAGAGGATGCAAATAATCAACAGGAATTGCTAGAGCGTGCATGTGAGATTTATAACGGAGATTTCCTGCCTACTCTAAGTGGATACGAGTGGGTGGTCACCACACAGGTTAGGTTGAAAAAACTCTTTGACAGATGCCTAAAGCAGTTGTTAGATATTTATGAAGTAAAAAAGTCCTACGACAAGATGTATGAGTTGAGCCACAAGGCAAATGCTATCTATCCATATGATGGCTGGCAGACATACGAAATGCATTCTTTGATAGAGCTTGGCAATACAAAGGATGCCCTAAAGCTTTACGAGGATACTGAGGCTTTGATGTTTGAGGAGCTAGGGGTTTCTGTATCTGAAAAGATGACAGAGCAGCTTGATAAACTAGGATCTCAGGTCAAAAATAATTCTGACGTAATCAGTGAAGTAAAGAAAAATCTAGACAACACAAAAGAGGATATCGAAGGTGCATTTTACTGTACCTATCCAATTTTTGTGGAGAGCTATCGATATATTAAACGAGTAATTAGACGTTCGGGACAGGCAGCATGGCTGATGCTATGTACCATCACAGATGGCAAGGGATTTGCCCTTGATAATTCTGACAGACTTGATACATTAGCAGAGGAGTTGTCCGAGGCAATCAGGACATCTGCAAGAGGTGGCGATATGTACGCCAGATATTCAAACAATCAGTTTGTATGCTTGCTTTTGGACATCACGCAGGAAGATTGCGTATTAGTTGAGACCAGAATCAACGAAAATCTTAGCAAAGAATCTAGAAAGAGATATATTAAATATCATCTGGCACCAGTTAATTTGGCTAGTGCAGGCAAGGACAATGACACCGAAGAATTACAAGATATTGTAAGAGGTGATGAATAATGGCAGTTTCTGAAAGAATGAGCAGGATGAACAATAGCATTGCATTCGTCCTTGATAAAACAGAAGGGTTTTCTGGAGACATTTATAATTGCTATCAGAAAGAGCCTATTAGGTTCTCTGATCTAAATGAGTTTTTCATTATAGTTAATGAGATACTAGATGAGTTGGATTTTCCAGCACAGAAGACCAAATACAGAAGCTTTAAAAAGACCCTACCTACTCTAAAAGTTTTGGATATTGATGCCGCAAGTAAGCTGTGTGATGTCACAGAGCTGATTAAAAAGGCAGGTAAGGAATCATATGGGCTTTTAGTAATTGGCCGCGATAATGCCACATGGCAAGGAATGCTATATGACAGTAAGAAGGATGAGGAGAATACCTTTAATGGCGATATCCAATTCCTTAGATTATTAAATAAAAATAAATAAAAGGGACAGTGGAGGAAAGCAAATGAAGAAATATAAGTATTTGCTTTCACTGATTGTTCTTAGTCTTAGCTTGTTATCCTGTGGGGGCCAGAAGGCTTCAAATGAAACCACGACCTCCAGCACAAAAAGGGATAATACAGCTTCCTCAGCTGAGGCGGCAGGTGCCAGAGATAACACCATAAAGGTACTGACACCAGAGGCCAGTGGCACGGAGGTGTATTCCAATGATGATGCAAGTATTGACGCCAGCAATGCAGCAGAAGGCTATGTTATGGTGAAATACACGGGAGATGCAGCTAAGGTAAGAATGCTAATAGAGACGCCTGCAGGAAATACCTACAATTATCTGATGGATTTGGATGGAAACTATGACACCTATCCATTATCAGGGGGTAGCGGGACATACAAAATAGGTGTCTATGAGAACCTACACGACGACCAATATGCAACAGCATTTACCCAGTCAGTGAATGTAACCCTTAAAGATGAATACAGTATGTTTTTGTATCCTAATGCCTATGTAGATTTTACAGCTAGTTCAAATGCCGTAAAAAAGGGACAGGAGTTGGCAGAAGGAGCAAGTACGGACATAGATGTGGTGAAAAATGTATATCACTACATTATTAAGAACGTGGACTACGACTATGACAAGGCCGAGACAGTTCAATCGGGCTATGTTCCGGTAGTGGACGAAACACTAGCTACGGGCAAGGGTATTTGTTTTGATTATGCTTCTTTGATGGGGGCTATGCTTAGATCACAAGGAATACCTACCAGGCTTGAAATTGGCTATGCCGGCACGGAATATCACGCTTGGGTGTCTGTATACACTGCCGAGACGGGATGGATAGATAATATCATTCAGTTTGATGGGGCCGAGTGGACACTTATGGATCCAACCTTGGGCTCTTACGCCAGCGATAGTCAGGTAAAAAAGACTCTAAATGACGATACTTATTACCAATTAAAGTATAAATATTAAAGGGGAAGCTATGAGTGATAAAGCGAGAAAGAAACTAACAGACGAGGAGCTGTATGCATTTTCGGACGAAATGGGAATGATGATTTCCAGTGGTGTCTCAGCTATACAGGGCCTTACTATGATGATAGATGAGTCAGAAGGGGGCGAGGAAAAAGAAATTCTGACAGAGATGGAACAGGTAGTGGGAACCACCGGTTCCTTGTCAAAGGCCATCGAGAGCTCAGAAGTTTTTCCAGAGTATTTTGTGGACATGGCTAAAATGGGCGAAGCCACAGGAAAGATGGACTCGGTGCTAACTAATCTTGCAGCCCATTATTCTAGAGAAATGGCTATTTCAAGTGCTATTAGAAGTGCGGTGACCTACCCACTCATGATGGTAGCCATGATGTTAGTTATTATTATCGTTTTAGTGACAGAGATTATGCCTGTTTTTGACAGGGTTTTCAGGCAGCTTGGTGGAACTATGGATGGCCTTTCAGGAGGCTTTCTTGCTGTGGGTACATTTCTAAAGACTCATGGCTTTATATTCTTAATTATTCTAATTGCAATAATTATCTATGTAATTGCCTTAAACAAGACTAGTTGGGGCAAGAATCATCGAAACGCAATCCTATATAAAAGCAAGAAATTTAAATCAATTCATTCTAAAATAGCTACCAGTAGATTTGCATCGGCAATGGCAATGACACTATCAAGCGGTATGGATGTTATGCAGGCTTTGGATGTGAGCGGAGGCATTGTGGAGGCACCAGAATTTGCAGCCAAGGTTGAAAAATGCAAGGATTCCTTTGCTGAGACCATGGATATAGGAAAAGCCTTTTCTCTTTCAGGTATATTCGGAGGGCTCTACGGACGTATGGCAATACTCGGAGCTAAAACTGGAAATATGGAGACGGTGCTTGAAAAGGTTGCATCAACCTATCAAGAGGAAGCCGACGAAGAAATCAACGATTTGATTGCAGTGGTAGAACCAACCTTAGTTATTATATTGTCTGTAATAGTGGGAATCATTCTGCTTTCAGTAATGTTACCGCTTTTGAATATTATGTCGGGGATGATTTAAATGGCAAAGACCAGATTTGGAAGCTTAGACGGCATCCATCAGATAAAAAAGAAAAACGTTTTAAGTGCCACAATGACTTCTGTGGTATTGTTTATCGCCATATTTATTGTGTTTTTGTTTGTGGTGTCCAAGGCCTCGAAGGGGTCTATAGCAGAGCAAAGACAAAGCCTATCAGATGCAATAGATAGGGCAATCATTCAATGCTATGTGACAGAGGGCAGATACCCAGAAAGCTTTGAATATTTGCAGCAGAATTATGGGATAATTTACGATGATGAACGCTTTAGGGTGGATTATGTGATTTATGGATCAAATATGAGACCAGACGTTACTATTATCAATCTGGAGGATTAAATTTGGACAGGGGTAGAATTAGAAAACATAATATAGACATGATGTTTCTAATGGTCTTGTTTTTGGTATTCACCTTTTCAGCGGTGAGTGTTCTTTTGATGGCTGTAAATTCCTATAGAAGCGTAGTATATGCAAATGAGGCAAATTCAAACGCAAGGACCGCCATAGCATACATTCGCGAAGAAGTGAGACAGCATGACAATGAGGGCGCAATTAGCCTATCTAAAATTGACGGGGTGGATTGCATAAAAATGACAGTAGATGAGGGCTACAGCCTATATATCTACGAATATGATGGATATTTGATGGAGCTAGAGGCAAAGGACGATTCGGGAGCTACATTAGATTTTGGCAATAAAATCCTTGAGGTTAATAATTTGACTTATAAAGAGAGCGAAAGCCATAACAGTATCGAAGTAACTTTAGAGGATTCTCTTAAAAATGTGCAAAATGTCACAATAGGCATAAGGTCAGTGGAGGTGGAATCGGATGAAAAATAGAAACAATGGTTCCAGAATATTCATGACCGAGCTGATGTTTTCGATTTTCTTTTTTATAGTGATTTCAGCAGTGTGCGAAAAGTAATGAGGCAAAAGAAATAACAAATGCGGTAAATCTAGCCAGCAACGCGGCAGAAGAATATCTAAGCAATGCAAATTATAATGGATTTACGGATTACTACGACAAAAACTGGAATGAGACTATAGATGAAGATGCTGCATATAAGGTCACAAGTCTTGTGATTGAACCAGAGTCCGAGGGCAGTTGTCAGTCCATGCATGTGGTGGTATCTACCATTTCAGATGAAGAAATATATAGTCTAGTGGTTGAAAAGGCCCTGTGACAGGAGAGTATATGGAAGAAAAAAAGCGGGAAAACAGGTCAATAATAAATATCGGAACATCCCTTATGGTAGTAATACTTATAGGTATGGCCTTTGCGGTTATCGCAGCTCTTGCCATTTCATCAAGTCACAACAACTACAATCTCAGCAAAAAACTGATGGACCATACGGATGAATATTACAATGCCAGCAATAAAGCCTATGAAAAAATTGCGAGCACAAATTGGGCAAATCAAGAATTTTCTATTGAAATAAATGAAAATCAGGTTTTAAATGTAAAGGTGGTCTCTGGAGAAATTGCCAAATGGCAGGTGGAAAACGTATCTGACTGGGAAGCAGACAGCACCCAGCCTGTTATCACAATTGGGGATTAAAACATGAGCGTAAATATAATAAGCTATTTAACAGATGCAGTAAAAAAATATAAAGCTTCGGATGTATTCATTATCACTGGACGCGAGGTTTCCTTTAGAGTGAATGATTTGGTAAAAACCAGGTCTGAGCTGGAAGGGGAATGCGCTGAAAAATCTGAACCAGACGAAGGACCTGTGACGCCAGCAAAGGCTGAAGAGCTGGTAGAACAGATATATGAGCTTGCAGGCCGAGACATAGATAGGTTCAAGGAAGAGGGAGATGATGATTTTTCCTTTGCAATAAAGGACGTTTCACGTTTTCGAGTGAATGCTTTCAAGCAAAGAGGTACTTTTGCTGCAGTTGTAAGAGTGATAACATTTACCTTGCCAGATTACCGAGAACTGAAGATTCCGGAGTCAGTAATAAATCTATCAAACGAATCTAAGGGCCTGGTGCTTGTAACAGGCCCGGCTGGTAGTGGAAAATCTACCACACTTTCGTGTATAGTAGATAGGATTAATAAAAATTATAACAAGCATATTATTACACTAGAGGACCCTGTGGAATATCTGCACAGGCACGCTAAATCTATCGTGTCTCAGCGAGAAATCCACTTAGATACAGAAAACTATGTGACAGCCCTCAGGGCTTCACTGCGTCAGAGTCCGGATGTTATACTGCTTGGAGAAATGCGTGATACTGAAACAATATCTGTTGCAATGACAGCGGCTGAGACAGGTCATTTGATTTTGTCTACATTGCATACAATAGGAGCAGCAAACACCATCGACAGAATAATCGATGTATTTCCATCTGAGCAACAACATCAAATAGCACTACAGCTTTCTATGGTTATAAAGGCGGTGGTATCTCAGCAGTTGGTTCCTGCTGTAGATGGTAAGCTAGTGCCTGCATTTGAGGTCATGACAGTGACCCCAGCCATCAGAAATATGATTAGGGAGAACAAGGTGCCACAGATAGAAGGTGTCATTTATTCTAGCGACACCGACGAAATGGTATCAATGGATTCTAGCTTGTTTAAACTGGTGAAAGAAGGCAGAATCACAAAGGAGACAGCTATGGAATATGCTGTCAACGCAGAAATGTTAGGAAGAAGATTAGGAGTTAATTAAAAATGGAAAGTTTTAAACCCATGCTGTTCACTTGCATGAAGAATTACAGCAAGGAGCAGTTTTTTAAGGATTTAGTATCTGGAATTATCGTGGCAATCATCGCATTGCCACTTTCTATTGCCTTGGCATTGGCCTCAGGTGTTGGCCCAGAGCCAGGCTTATATACAGCCATAGTTGCTGGTTTTTTGATTTCTTTTTTTGGCGGTTCGACAGTGCAGATTGCAGGACCTACGGCGGCATTTGCTACAATCGTGGCAGGAATCATCGCCACAGATGGAATGGATGGCCTTATTATAGCCACTATCATGGCAGGTATTATTTTGATAATTCTTGGAATTGTCAAAGCCGGAGCCTTGATTAAGTTCATACCTTATACTATCACTACAGGCTTTACAGCAGGTATCGCCGTAACTATTTTAATAGGACAATTCAAGGATTTCTTTGGGGTGGATTTTAATGGTGAAAAGCCAATAGAAACAATTGATAAGCTGACTGTTTTCTTTAAAAATATAGCGACAATTAACTGGCAGGCTACACTAGTAGGTGTAATCTGTTTGGCGGTGCTTATCATCTGGCCTAAGTTTTTTAAAAAGATTCCTGCATCTATCATTGCAGTATTTGTAGGCATTGGGCTGGTACAGGGATTGCATTTAAATGTAAATACTATCGGGACACTATATCCTGATTTAAAGGCTGGTCTTCCAACTATTTCACTTCCACATATCACAGGCAAAATTGTTTTAAATGAAATGCCAAACGCATTTACAATAGCAATACTTGCAGCCATTGAATCGCTGCTTTCGGCAGTAGTTGCAGATGGTATGGTAAACAGCAAGCATCGCAGTAATCAGGAGCTTATTGGTCAGGGTATTGGTAATATTGGCTCCGTACTTTTCGGCGGTATTCCAGCTACAGGCGCAATAGCACGTACAGCTGCCAATATCAAAAACGGGGGACGTACTCCGGTGGCAGGAATGGTTCATTCCATTACACTTCTTGTGGTACTAGTTTTACTTATGCCTTATGCAAAATTTATTCCAATGCCATGTATAGCAGCTATTCTGTTTCAGGTTGCTTACAACATGTGCCAGTGGAGACCATTTGTTAGATTGGTAAAATATGCACCAAAATCAGACATTATTGTATTGGTGCTTACATTCATACTTACAATAGTATTTGACCTGGTAGTTGCAATTGAATGGGGCATGATTGTAGCCTGCATATTATTTATCAAGCGAATGAGAGAGGAAACTCACGTCAGCGGCTGGACCTATCAGGCAGATGAAGAAGAGTTTGTAGACGATTTACGCCCTGTTGAAAAGGAAATCAGAGTATTTGAGATAACAGGACCTTTGTTCTTTGGCGTTTCTGATTTGCTTGCAGAAAGCATTGATGTAAAGGATTACACAAAGGTGCTTGTCATGAGAATGCGTTCTGTGCCAGCCATAGATGTTACAGCCCTAAGAGCACTCAGAGATTTGGTGGACAGAGCCGAGAAAAAGGGCGTAACAGTGGTGTTCTCACATGTAAATGAACAGCCTAGACATATGATGGAGAAGGCTGATTTTGTAAGACGCGTTGGAGAAGAGAACTTCCAGCCAAACATTGACGCTGCATTAGATAGGGCAGAAAAAATCGTAGGCAAGTAAATATAATTAGAGGTTTAATCTAAAGCTAAGAAGAATCAGAAGCATAAGATATGAAAACATTTTTAGAACCATTTGAATCACTTCAGGCGGTAGAGTCTCTAAGAGAGGCTCTTGCTCGCGATGGCAAGATATATGATATTACAGGGTGTGCTGACAAGGCACACCTTATTTTTGGTATTGGACACGATGTTAGCCACAAGCTGATAGTCACCTCTGATGAGCTAAAGGCCAGAGAACTTGTAGAGGAATACCGCTTTTATGACAGAGACGTGGTGTATTTTCCTGCCAAGGATTATCTTTTCTATCAGTCTGATATAAGAGGAAATGCTCTTACAAGGGAGATCGGAAGAGCGTCGTGTAGGGAA
>ERZ842401.7765-NODE-7765-length-10831-cov-6.140497_pt1 | contig 10831 bp, 9 predicted proteins | sample MGYA00521270_ERZ842401 | MGnify/ENA primary metagenome ERZ842401 (study PRJEB31892, sample SAMEA3878208) | bioreactor metagenome | biome: Moose rumen | place: Sweden | collected 2011-10 | study: EMG produced TPA metagenomics assembly of the PRJEB12797 data set... | reverse complement strand
CCCCCGCGCCCACTACCCGGCCCGCCACCCGCAACGCCACCACCGCCACCGTCACCGCCGCGCCCACCGAAGCGCCTGCATTAAAGATGGACGTTGCAAAGTCGCGGTCCTTCTTTGGGAAGTACTCTGCCGTGACCTTGATTGCTGCCGGGAAGTTGCCGGCCTCTCCCAAGGCGAGTATGCCCCTGCAAAGCAGGAACAGATATACCGATGTGGTGGATACGGCCAGCGCCACCTTGCTGCCGGCTTCTACCGCGCGCATCGCTTCCACGCTGTCAAGTCCTGTGATGTGGGCGGTGGTCCAGCCTGTGAGGGCGTGAAGGCAGGCGCCGGCGCTCCACACTCCGATGGCAATCAGATAGCCCTTCTTGGTGCCCATCCAATCCACAAACTTGCCTGCAAACAGGCAGCAGATGGCGTAGAAGATGGAGAAGAAGCTGGTGATGGTGCCGTAGTTGGCATCAGTCCAGTGAAATTCCGGCTTGATAAACTCCTCGTAGGTGAGAGAGAGCACCTGGCGGTCCAGGTAGTTGACCGTGGTCGCCACAAAAAGCAGCGAGCAGATCCACCATCGCCAGTTGGTCATAAGTTTTTTCTGGGTTGACATATCTTATGCTGTTTAGATTATAGTCTTCACTGCAGCACGCATTCCCTCTCCACAACGGGCACGAAGGGCTTTGACACGGCATAGACCTCCGCAAAATCGCTTGGCGCCATTGCAAGCGTCACGACCGGGACCGTGTGCGGCTGCTCAAAAAGATAGGTGGCGGAAGAGACCTCGCTGTCCACCCTGCCGGGAGGCGAGCTGCAACGCATAAAACTGGCGTCGAGCCTGCGCGAGGAGGGCAAGATTTTCATCATTGACGAACCCAGCGACGGACTGCACGCCGGCGACATACAACGCATATTGCAACTGTTCGACACTATGGTGGAAAAGGGCAACACGGTGTTCCTGATAGAGCACAACATAGCTATGCTGAAAGCCTGCGACTACCTTGTAGAAATGGGTCCCGGCGGCGGAGCCAAGGGCGGTACAGTAATCTTCGAGGGCACGCCCCAAGCAATGGCCGAAAGTGCAACGTCGGTAACAGGACCTTACCTTGCCGAATAGGGCGGTTTTGTTTAATTGGAAAAAAATATGTATATTTGCAAGCTCTCTAAGCAGAAGACAATCGACGTAAGATGCAAGAAAAGAACATTATAGAGATACGGAACAAGCGCGCCACCTACGAATATTTCATAATAGACACGTACACAGCAGGTTTGGTGCTCACCGGAACGGAGATAAAATCCATCCGCGACGGCAAGGTGAATTTGGCCGACGCCTATTGCACTTTCCGTGGCAACGAGCTGTTTGTTAATGAGATGCATATTTCCGAATACCGCTTCGGGTCGTACCTCAACCATCCCGCCAAGCGCGACCGCAAGCTGCTGCTCACCAAACGCGAGCTGCACAAACTCCAGAACAAAGTCAAGGAAAAGGGCTTTACCATAATACCTACCTTGCTGTTTGTCAATCCAAAAGGATTGGCTAAGCTGAACATAGCCCTTGCCAAAGGTAAAAAATTCTACGACAAACGTGAGAGCATAAAAGAGAAGGACAACCGCCGCGAGATGGAACGTTACAACGGAAGATATTGAAAATAAAACATTTATAGCAATATGAACAGAAACCTTTTACTTATAAGCAATTCCACCAACCGTGGAGAGGCCTACCTTGAATGGCCCAAGGAACAGATTCGCGAATTTCTTCAGCGCCACGGCGTTAAGTCGGTGCTTTTCATACCCTTTGCCGGCGTAAGCCTTGCCGAGGGCGGGCTGAAAGCATCGTACAACGCCTACGAAGCCAAAGTGCAGAAAGTGTTTGCCGAACTTGGTGCCAAGCTCACCAGCATACACCACAAAAAGAACCCCATCGAAGCTGTGTACAAAGCTGAATGTGTGGCTGTTGGCGGTGGCAATACCTTCCATCTGGTGAAAGAGCTGCATCGCCTTGGACTGATGAAAGCCATCAGCGAACGCGCCAAAAACGGTATGCCTTACATGGGCTGGAGCGCTGGCAGCAACGTGGCCGGATCCACTCTCTGCACCACCAACGACATGCCCATTGTGCAACCCGAGAGCTTCGACTGCATGAACCTTGTGCCCTTTCAGATAAACCCGCACTACACCGACTTTTTCGACCCCAAACACGGAGGCGAAACCCGCGACGACCGTCTGAAAGAGTATATCATGCTGCACCCCGACATGTACGTGGCCGGCATACGCGAAGCCACTTCGCTGTTGCTCGAAAACGGCAAACTGCAACTCATTGGCCGCCCAAATAAAATGAAAGTGTTCAAAGCCAACCTTGCCAATACCAAGGAGTACGGACTGGGCGACGACATCAACTTCCTGCTGAAATAGGTGCGGCAGCCTTTCGGCAAAACTCATAAACTCACATTTTGCAGTTTTGGAATATCCTGTTTTAGACAAAATAAACACCCCCGAAGATTTGAAACATCTGTCGCAGGCGGAGCTTACACAGCTTTGCACCGACCTGCGGCAGTACATAGTGCGTGTGCTTTCCACCCACCCCGGACATCTGGCTTCGGGGCTTGGAGTGGTAGAGCTGGCGGTGGCACTGCATTACGTGTTCAACACTCCCGACGACAAACTGGTGTGGGACGTGGGCCATCAGGCCTATCCGCACAAGATACTCACCGGTCGCAAACGTCAGTTCGAGAGCATACGGTCGTACGGCGGTATCAGCGGTTTTCCAAAAATGGAGGAGAGCCCGTACGACAGCTTTGGCACAGGCCATTCGTCCACCTCCATATCCGCTGCCTTGGGCATGGCTGTGGCGGCACACCTGCAGGGCAACGACAGCCGCAACCACATTGCCGTTATCGGCGACGGCTCCATGACCGGCGGCATGGCTTTCGAAGCCTTGAACCATGCGGGCGTTGCGGGCGCCAACGTGCTGGTGATACTCAACGACAATGGCATTGCCATCGACAAAAGCGTGGGCGCGCTGAGCCATTACCTTACAAAAATGACCTCGTCGCGCGCTTACAACCGCGTTAAGACAAGGATATGGAACGCTTCGGGTACCGCCATCCGACGGTTTTTCCGCAACATACTGCTCAACCTCAAATCCACCTTTTTCAAGCAGAGCAATATGTTCGAGGCATTTGGGTTCCGTTATTTCGGACCCATCGACGGACACAACCTGCCCGACCTTGTGAAAATATTGCAACGGCTAAGCACCATCAAAGGTCCCAAGCTGCTGCACATCGTTACCCAGAAGGGCAGGGGCATGGAGATGGCTGTGCGCAACCCCGTGGCCTATCACGCCCCCGGCGAATACGACCTGGAAACGGGCGAACGCAAAAAATCTACCGAAAAAAATCAGCCGCTGCGCTATCAGGACATTTTCGGACACACCATTCTGGAGCTGGCTCGGAAAAACGACCGCATTGTGGGCATAACTCCCGCCATGCCAACTGGTTGCTCGCTGAATATAATGATGGAGGCCATGACCGACCGCTGTTTCGATGTGGGCATTGCCGAACAGCACGCCGTTACCTTTGCCGCTGGCCTCGCAGCACAGGGCATGACGCCTTTCTGCAATATCTATTCGTCGTTTATGCAACGTGCCTACGACCAAGTTATCCACGATGTGGCGTTGCAACGGCTCAATGTGGTGATGTGTCTGGACCGCGCCGGACTGGTAGGCGAGGACGGACCCACGCACCACGGGGCTTTCGACTATGCCTATTTCCGCCCGGTGCCCAACCTCACCATAGCCGCACCGATGGACGAAAACGAACTGCGCAACTTGATGTACACCGCCCAGATGCCCGACAAAGGACCGTTTGTGATACGCTATCCGCGAGGCCGCTCCGTGAACGCCGACTGGAAAAAACCTTTCCATGAGCTGCCCATAGGCAAGGGACGCTGTCTGCGCAATGGCAAAGATGTGGCCATACTCTCCATCGGACATATCGGCAACACCGCCATGGCCGCCGCACAACTGCTCAGCACACTCGGCATTGAGGTGGGAGTGTACGACATGCGTTTTCTGAAACCTATTGACGAGGGCATGTTGCACGAGGTGGCAAAGACTTACACTCGGGTGGTTACCATCGAAGACGGCGTACTGAACGGCGGTTTCGGGTCGGCAGTGCTGGAGTTCTTTGCCGACAACGGTATCGACATGCCGGTGCGCAGGCTGGGCATTCCCGACAAATTTGTTACCCACGGCTCGTTGCGCGAGCTGCAGCACGAGTGCCATATCGATGTGGATGCCGTGGTGAATACAGTGAAAGCTATCGTAAATAGCGGTAAATGAGGTTGCTGCACTGAAAGTGCGTTACTTACACGCCGTTGTTGAAAAGTGGACGGCAGTATGCCACTTTTTTACCTTTTTTTTTAGTAAATTTGCATGATGTTTCGGCGAGAAACATTTTTGTAACACCCTAAAAATATATATTTTGTGGATATTTTAGACGAATTGAACGACGAACAACGCCATGCCGCACAGATTATAGACGGCCCCATAATGATTATTGCCGGTGCGGGATCGGGAAAGACACGAACCCTCACTTACCGTATTGCCCACCTGATAGACCAGGGCGTGGACCCGTTCCATATTCTGGCTCTGACTTTCACCAACAAGGCCGCCAAGGAGATGAAAGACCGTATAGAAAGCCTTGTGGGGGCCGAGGCCAAAAGCATCTGGATGGGCACGTTCCACTCCATTTTTGCCAAAATATTGCGTTTCGAGGCCGACAAGCTGGGCTACAACCACAATTTCACCATTTACGACACCGATGATACCAAAAATGCTATAAAACAGATAGTTAAGGGAATGAGCCTCGACCCCAAGAACTACAACGCCTCGTTTGTTCAGAACCGCATATCGGCCGCCAAAAGCGGACTGATGTCGCCCGACGACTATTGCGCCAATCCGGAGATACAGCAGTCCGACTCGTTGTCGAAAAAGCCGCTCATAGGCGAGATATACCGCCGCTACAACCAGCGGCTGCGCAACGCCATGGCTATGGATTTCGATGACCTTCTGTTCAACACCAACGTGCTGCTGCGCGATTTTCCCGAGGTACTGCTTAAATATCAGGAGCGTTTCCGTTACATTCTTGTAGATGAATATCAGGACACTAACTTTGCTCAGTATCTGATTGTTAAGAAATTAGCCGCGCGTTACGAAAATATCTGCGTGGTTGGCGACGACGCACAGAGCATCTACGCTTTCCGCGGAGCCAACATTCAGAACATTCTCAATTTCAAACGCGACTACCCGTCGGCACAGCAGTTTAAGCTGGAACACAACTACCGCTCCACCCAAAATATCGTAAATGCCGCAAACAGTGTTATTTACAACAATAAGGAGCAGATTTTCAAGAATGTGTGGACCAGCAACGCCGTTGGCGAGCGCATAACCCTGCTCACCGCTCCCGACGAACGTGCCGAAGGTGCCATGATTGCCAACACCATAAACCGCATAAAAGCCGACGACACCGCCGAATACCGCAATTTTGCCGTGCTTTACCGCAACAACGTGCAGTCGCGTGCCATCGAAGACGCCCTTATCAAAAGCCGCATACCGTACAAAGTGTATTCGGGCATATCGTTCTATCGCCGCAAGGAGCTGCGCGACAGCCTTGCCTACCTGCGTCTGGTGGTGAACAACCACGACGACGAGGCGCTGCTGCGTATCATCAACTACCCTGCGCGAAGCATTGGCAACACCACAATGGAAAAAATTCAGCTGGCCGCCTCCGACAACGAGGTTAGCTGCTGGACGGTGATAGAAAATCTTGCCGATTTCGGATTGGGAATTTCGTCGGGCACAATGGCCAAAATCGAGGATTTCAAGCTGATGATACAGATGTTTACCTCGCAGCTGTACACAATCAACGCCTACGACCTGGCCAAGGACGTGATATACAAGTCGGGCCTGATTCGCGAGCTGAAAGGCGATGACGACCCCGACAACGCCAACCGTGTGGAGAACATCGAAGAGCTGCTCAACGGTATTCAGGAGTTTTGCGACAAGGATGACGACATCACCCCCGACTCCGACGTTGAAGAGGCCGAAATTAGCGAAAAATCGGGGCTTAAAACCCTTGATATGTTCCTTCAGCAGGTGCTTCTGCTCACCGACGAGGACAAGGACGACACCAATCCCGACAAGGTGTCGCTGATGACAATTCACGCCGCCAAAGGTCTGGAGTTTCCCTACGTGTTTGTGGCCGGAATGGAGGAGACGCTTTTCCCCTCGCAGCTTTCGGTGATGGACCGCAAGGACCTCGAGGAGGAACGCCGGCTGTTCTACGTGGCCATAACCCGCGCCGAAAAACGTCTGGTCCTCTCCAACGCGCAGTTCCGCTACCAGTGGGGCAAGGCCTCCAACCAAGAGCTTAGCCGTTTTGTGAACGAGATAGACGACAAATACATCGACATGCCACGACACGAGTCGCTGTTCCCGAAAATTGGCGAACTGCCCAAAATAAGCAGGCTTGAACGCAAAAAGCCTCTCGAAACACCTAAGTTGAAACGTGTGCAGTACGGCCCTGCCGAGGGCAACACCCCCGAACAGCGCGACAGCATTCAGCCCGGCATGCGTGTGATGCACGACAAATTTGGCGAAGGCAAGGTGCTGAGCATCGAAGGCGAGGAACAAAGCCGCTCGGCGATAGTTTTTTTTCCGGCTTTCGGACAGAAAAAAATGCTGCTGAGGTTTGCCAAACTGAAAATACTTAAATAATTAATAATTAAAAGTTAAGAGTTATGAGTTAGGAGTTAGGAGTTGGTAGTTGAACTGATAACAATTAAACACTTGAACAATCATCAAATACACATGAAAATAGCTACCTACAACGTAAACGGCATACGTGCCGCCATGGGCAAGGGCCTTGCCGAATGGATAGAGTCCGCGGCACCCGACGTGCTATGTCTGCAGGAGACCAAAGCCCAGCCCGACCAGATTCCCACGCTGGAGTTCTCTGCCCTCGGCTACGAGACCTACGCTTTTTCGGCACAGAAAAAAGGCTACAGCGGTGTGGCAATTCTCACCCGCCGTCATCCCGACAAGGTGGTGGAAGGCATCTCCAACCCCTTGTACGACGCCGAAGGGCGTTTTCTCCGTGCCGACTATGGCGATGTGAGCGTTATTAGCGTGTACCACCCCTCCGGCACTTCCGGCGACGAACGACAGGATTTCAAGATGCAGTGGCTCAGTTACTTCCAGAAATATGTAACGGAGTTGCGGAAAGAGCGTCCTAGCCTTGTCATCTGCGGCGATTTCAATATCTGCCACCAGCCGATAGACATCCACGACCCGGTGCGCAACGCTACCTCGTCGGGGTTTCTGCCCGAAGAACGCGAATGGATGAGCGGTTTCCTCGACAGCGGCTTTATCGACACTTTCCGCTTTTTCAACGAAAGTCCGCACCAATACACGTGGTGGAGTTTCCGCGCCAACGCCCGCGCCAACAACAAAGGCTGGCGCATTGATTATATCATGGCCTCGGAGCCGCTGAAAGACAGGCTTGTGCGTTCTGTGATACTGCCCGACGCCCGCCACTCCGACCATTGCCCCATGATGACCGAAATAGATTTTTAGCTCCCCCACCCAAAAAATGACGAGCGTGCTACAAAAAGTATCACGCCCGTATTGCATTTTTTAGGGATTAAAGATTACCAAACGTTTTTCTCGTTTGGCGAAACAACAAACTTTGCTGTGATGTCTTTGCCATCTTGAACTTCGCTTACGAGTTTCCCGTTTTTGAAAGTGCGGGTTAGCACGCTTTTCTTCCCGTAGGGTGTAACACCTACGGAGGTGACTGTGCCGTCGGAATAATCGAATTTGCCTATGCACAGCACCGGCGTAGGTGAACCGCTTTCCTTCTGGCGTTTGGCACAAATACGTACCGAGTTGTTTTGTCCCGTTTGGCAGGAGGCAAATTCCCAGCCACAATCTTTTATTTGTTCCACCACATACATCAACTTGTCCATCTTGGCGTGAAACGAGACGGTTATATATTTTTTGCCGTTTAGCTCTACGCTGTCTGTCAAAGGTGCGTTATTGTTGATGGCGGATGGAGAGTGTTGAGCCCAAGCAATGGTGCAGCACAGTATGCTGATTGTGGACAAAATGATTCTCTTCATATTGTAAATGTTCAAATAAATGTGATGCTTCAATTTTTTTGGAAAATGGGTGCTTATTTGGTTTGTCTTTTGCACATCCGTTCATAAACCCAGATGGCAAAAGGAAATCCCAGCCAAAGAAACGAAAAAATAAGCGTTAGTTTCATGTGGCTGAACACCCAAAAACTTTCTTCTGCGCAGAAAATGAAATAAAATAAACTCATAATAAGTGCAAAAAAAATGTCTGCAACAAAGTAGAATAAAATTCTGTGCTTTATAAAAAAAATAATTTGTTTCATGGCTTATAGTTTGTTATCTGTTTATAATTTCTTCTACACATTTTCCTGCTGAAGCACCAATTGCACCTACAGCTGCACCGGGACCAGCTCCTACTCCACCTGCTGCGGCTCCTGCGGCAGCACCGGCAACGGCACCTCCGGCATCACAGGCCACGATAGGTTTTACTACTTTCCATACTTCTTTTGCGGTGTCTTTGATCTTTTGCCACCAGCTCCTGTTGTCTTTTGGGTTAGGTTTCGTTTTGTCTAAAACATTATCCATGTCTTCTGAATAAAGATAATTGCACCATGTCTGGAATGAGCTTATGAGCATGTCCGAATAGATTCTCATACAAAGATAATCATAATTGTTATCTGCGGCATTGACTCTTTCTGCAATTTTTGCATAATATGAATCATAAAAGTCTTCAAAAGTGTTTTTCTCTTCTAATGATTCATACAAGGATTTGTCGGCACAATTTATAAAGTCGTCAATCAATTCAAAATTCGCAGGAAAATTAGCGTTGTACCGTGCTATGATATCGATGAAAAGCATTCATTGTGGGCTAAAATGTCTGTCATGTCATAAAAAGTTTCACGATTTAAGTATTCAGTACAAGAAATAGAATTATTCATTGTTTCAAATTGAAATGCGTGCAAATCTTCACATATTAAGTTGTATAAATTTGTCAAATATCCATCGACGATACCGTGATTGTTGACATCGATGGTTTCGAGAAATTTGTTCATAACATCATTGTGGAAAGTTGCAATTTCTTCAGACATTAAGTCTATTTGTGTTCTGTCAAGTTTTTCAATGGATAGCTTTGATGATAAAATGCGGTTTTCCTTTTCTTTACTGCATGCGCAAAAAAATACTTGCAGTTGCAATTATTGCTGTGAATAGAGCAACAATAGTGCTTGTTTTTGAGATAAAATTTTTCATTTTGTTTGTTTTTTTGTGTTAAGAATTAGTGTTTTTTATGGCTACTTATTTTTGGATTTACCGTGGCTCTCGCCGTATTTTCCACGGGTTTTGTGTCCTTTGGCACAGATGGATGTTAGACGTTTGTTGTTTACTGCAAAGATATATATTTTTTTGATATTGTAAGAGGAAGATGTTTTTTTTTTTTTTTTTTTTGTAACTGCTTGTATGTGAGGTGTTTGTTGTGATATTGTTTTTTGTATGCAGGAAATATTTTTTTCCAAGTTGCATAGTTCTCAGGCTGTTTTTTTTTCGTTTTTTCATTAGTGTAATTCGTTTTTCAATAATTCGCAAAAAAAACGTATCTTTGCACTTTCAAAAACTGAATAAAAATGAAAAAACGTATAATACTTTTGTCTGCAATTGTTTCTATTTGCCTTTCTTCCTGCGTAAGTACCAAAAAGTACAACGCATTGGAAACCAGTTATAGTAAGCTGAAAAAAGAATACCGTGTGGCAATGGCCGAACTGGAAGCCATGCGCGATGAGAAAAACAACCTCTTGACCGAAAACCAGTCGATAAAAAACGATTTTGTGGATTTGAACAAGACCAAGGCCGCCTTGGAACAGCAGTTGCAGCAAAAACGCAACGAGTTGGAAAATATGAAGTTGCGCTACGACACCACCATGGAGAACTACCTGCAGCAGGTGGGTGTGAAAAACCGTGCCCTGAATGCCGCCAACACCCTGCTCAAAGCCCGCGAAGCCGAGCTCAACGAAAAAGAGCGCAACCTCGAGGCCCTGCAAAAGGACTACGAGGCCAAGAGCAAACGTCTGCAGGAGGTGAACAAAGCCCTTGCCGACAAGCAAAACGAGATAAACGCCGTCAAGGCCAAGGTGTCAAAAGCGCTTACCGGCTTTCAGGACAAGGGTCTGCAGGTGGAGGTGAAAGACGGCAAGGTGTATGTGTCGATGGAGGATAAACTGATGTTCGCTTCGGGCAGCTGGGCTGTGAGCAAAGACGGACTGCAGGCCATCAAAGAGTTGGCCAGAGTGCTGGAAGAGAACAAGGAACTGAACATCTCTGTGGAAGGCCACACCGACAACGTGGCGTACAACGGCAGCGGCAACGTTAAGGACAACTGGGACCTAAGCGTGATGCGCGCCACCGCCATTGTTAAGGAAATACTGAAAGCCGGCAAGATAGCCCCCGAACGCATCTCCGCCTCCGGACGCGGCGAATACCAGCCCAAAGCCCCAAACACCACCCCCGACAACCGTGCCAAAAACCGCCGCACCGAGATAATCCTCACCCCAAAGCTCGGCGAGGTGATGGAGATGCTGAAGTAAACCGTTTAGCTGTGGAAAAAAAAACTAAATAGCAAACTTTTTTTGCTCATGCGGAGAAAAAAAAGTGTATTTGCCCAATAGTGTCCAAAACGTTTTTTCTAAAATATAGTTGATAAAATAAAATGGGA
>ERZ842401.7764-NODE-7764-length-10832-cov-4.188271_pt1 | contig 10832 bp, 6 predicted proteins | sample MGYA00521270_ERZ842401 | MGnify/ENA primary metagenome ERZ842401 (study PRJEB31892, sample SAMEA3878208) | bioreactor metagenome | biome: Moose rumen | place: Sweden | collected 2011-10 | study: EMG produced TPA metagenomics assembly of the PRJEB12797 data set... | reverse complement strand
GTGACGGGAGTTCAGACGTGTGCTCTTCCGATCTAAGTTGTTGTATGCACTAAAAATGGTACATATCTGTAATTTAACTTTCATAAAGGTTATTTACAATAGACAATGTTTTGAAAAAATGTTATAATAATTTTAAATATAAATAGAAAAAACCATATTTTTTATCAAATAATTTTATAATGAAGTGGATTAATATATGAATAAAGAAAATGTGAGATGTTTATATAATAATAGTTTTACTCAATTTTATAATGAGGAAAATAATTCTGTATTTGGTAAATTATGCGGTAATTATCATGGTGTTGATTTAACAAATACAAAAGAAGCTTGGATTGAAGAAATAAATATTATTAAAAGTATTGTTAATCCATATAAAAGTGAATCCGGGCAGGTAATATTTGAATATAATATACCTAGACTAGGAAAAAGAATAGATGTTGTATTGTTATTTAGAGGTATTATTTTTTGTTTAGAATTTAAAGTAGGTAAACTTGGTGAATATGGCGAAGATATAGATCAGGTATTAGATTATGCGTTAGATTTGAGGAATTTTCATAAATATTCTCAAGACAAAATCATTGTTCCTATTTTAGTTCCTACAAACTATAATAAAGCTTCAGGATCCATCAAAAAATCAGGTTATGATGATAGAGTAATTGATCCAATTGTTACTGGTAGTAATAATTTGTCTATAGTATTAAAAGATGTTTTAAATCAATATCCTAATGAGTCACCTATTAATGATGATTGGATTATAAGTCCATATGCTCCTACTCCCACAATCATAGAAGCCGCTAGAACATTATATGAAAATCATTCTGTAGAAGATATAACTAGACATGAAGCTGATAATGTCTCTACTGATCGAACAATCAATTATGTTTTAGATGTTATTAAGTATAGTAAAGACCATAAAACGAAAAGTATTTGTTTTGTGACTGGTGTTCCTGGTGCTGGGAAAACTTTAGTTGGCTTGGATGTAGCCATTAGGCAAACATACCAAGGTAAGGATAAACCAGTCGAAGATGAAGGAGCAGTGTATCTATCAGGTAATGGTCCACTTGTAGCTGTTTTAACCGAAGCATTGGCACAAGATAATTATAAAAAAGCTAAAGAAAAAGGAGAGAATAAGAAGTTAACTGATTCTCGAAGAGAGGTATCTAAGTCTATTCAAATGATACATCGTTATCGAGATAATATGTTAAATAAAATCAAAAATCCAGTTGAGAATGGGGAACTTGAAATTGATTCAGAAAAAGCTGTAAGAAATGAGCAAGCCGGATTTGGTGAAGTTGAACATGTGGCTATATTTGATGAAGCACAAAGATCATGGACTCATAAAAGATTAGCTGATTATTTAAAAAGAGGAGGAACTTATGGTAATAAACTTAAAGTTCCAAATTTCCCAATGTCTGAAGCTGCATTTTTAATTTGGTCTTTAGACCTAAGAGAAGACTGGGCTACCATTGTTTGTTTAGTTGGTGGTGGACAAGAGATTAATACCGGTGAAGCTGGAATATCAGAATGGATTAAAGCATTAAATGAAAAATTTCCTAATTGGAATGTTTATATTTCATCTAAATTAACTGATAGAGAATATGCTGAAGGAAAAGTCAATGAATTACTAAAACATAATAATCATGTTATTTATTCTGATCAATTACACTTAAGTGTTTCTCTTAGATCTTTTAGAGCAGAAAAATTATCATCTTTTGTTCATGCTCTTTTAAATTTTGATACTGAAAAAGCAAAACAGTTATATCGTGAAATTAGTGAAAAATATCCAATTGTTTTAACTCGTGATATGGAATTAGCTAAAAAATGGTTGCATGAGAAAGTTCGAGGTACAGAGAGAACTGGTGTATTAATCACTAAAGAATCTGCAAGATATAAACCACTTGGTATTCATGTGTTACCTTCTGGCGATGGTAATGCTGTGCATTGGTTTTTAGATGATAAAATAGACACAAGATCATCTAATTATTTAGAGGATGCTGCTACAGAAATTCAAGTACAAGGATTAGAACTTGATTATACTTGTGTTTTATGGGATGCAGATATGAGATATAAAGATGGGAAATGGGAATATTATACATTTAGATACAATCCTAAAACTAAATGGAGCAAATTGGAAAATAATTCAGAAGGTAGAGCTGAATTAATGAAATATATGCTTAATGCATATCGTGTTTTATTAACTCGTGCAAGAATGGGAATGGTAATTTGTGTACCTAAAGGAAATTCTAATATATCTAGTAATGGGTTCCCTGAAGATGGTACGCGACTTCCTGAGTATTATAATGGCACATATTGTTATCTTAAGAGTTTAGGAATTAAAGAAATAGAATAGTTATAAGAGGCTAACAAATGATAGTGTATTCTGCTACAAAGCAACAATTTAATTATGATGTAAAATATAACATGATAGCTGATATGATTTTGCAAAAAATGCAAGAATCAAATATTCATGGTGGTGAAGACCCTGAATATAGATCTTGGCAAAACTCATTAAATTTTATGAGGAATATTCTTGATGACCAAGAAATACCAGATGATGTTAATGTGGCAATTGAATATCAAATCCCAAGAACATCAAAAAGAGTAGATTTTATTATTTGTGGTAGTGATAATGAAGATAATAACAATGTTATTGTTATAGAACTCAAGCAATGGGAAAGAGTCGAGAAAGTTGATGATGAAATGAATCATAGTGTGAGAACTTACACTAGTAGGGCTATGAGAATTGTTCCTCACCCATGTTATCAAGCTTATTCATATGCAGTATTTATTAGAAATTCATCAGAGAGTGTACAAGATGAAGATATTAAAATAATTCCTTGTGCATATCTTCATAATTATGAAGAGAAATTTTTAGATCAAATTAATGATGAAATATATAAAATATGGTATGATGAGGCACCATTATTTATTAAAACACAAGCTGTAGAATTAAACAAATTTATAAAAAAATATATTAACAAAAAGTCATCAGACAATGAGTTATTATATAAAATTGATAATGGTAGAATTAAACCTTCGAAAGCATTACAAGATTGTTTAGTATCTTTAATGAAAGGTAATAAAGAATTTATGCTTCTAGATGAACAAGCAGTTGTTTATGACATGTGCGTTAAGACAATGAAACAGTGCTTAAAAGATATGAGAAAAAGAACTATCGTTATTCAAGGTGGTCCTGGAACTGGTAAATCTGTTTTAGCAGTTAACTTATTAAAAGAGTTCACTACAATGCAAATTAATTCTGTATCTGGATTAAATGCTTCTTATGTAACTAAAAATAGTGCTCCTAGAGAAGCTTATTTAAGATTGTTATCAAAGTCAGATTTAAAAAAGGAAGTTAATATAAAACAATTGTTTAGGTCTCCTTTTGGTCTTTGTAATGTCCCTACAAATTTTTATGATTGTTTGATTGTGGATGAAGCACATCGATTAGTTAAGCAAATGTATGGCGATTTTAAGGGCGAAAATCAAATTAAAGAATGTATTAATGCTTCTTTACTTACTATTTTCCTTATTGATGAAGAACAGCAGATTACCACAAAAGATATTGGTTCTGTTAAGGAAATTGAATATTGGGGTAATCAATTAAATTCAAGAGTAATTGTGAGTGAAGACACTAGACTTGTTTCACAATTTAGATGTAATGGTTCTGATGGTTTCATTCAAATTATAAATAATTTGCTTGAAATAGGAGAATATGTTGATGTTATTTTATCTGAACTAAATTTTGATGTTAGAGTATTTGATGATCCTAATGAACTAAGAAACGTTTTAAGAGAAAAAAATAAAATCAATAATAAAGCTAGAATGGTTGCTGGATATTGTTACGACTGGGATGTGAAAAATCATCGAGGTGAGTATGATATTTATCTTAAGAATGATTTTAAAGCTAAATGGAATTTGGAAAATGATAAGATTTGGGCAATTAATCCATCATCTTTTGAGGAAATTGGTTGTATTCATACAGCACAAGGATTGGAATTTGATTATGTTGGAGTATTGATTGGAAAAGATTTAAGATATGATGAAATTAATCATAAAATAATCACTGATAAAACGAAAATATCAAAAGATGATAAGTCATCTGGTATTAGATCTTGTGGCGAAGCTCTTGCCTCAAAACTTATTAAAAATACATATAAAACATTATTAACAAGAGGACAAAAGGGTTGCTATATTTATTGTGAAGATGAGGCATTATCTAAACATATAAAAGAATTATTAAATATATCATAGTTAATTATAAACATAATTTATTATGATGATTTAAGTGATGATGAATAATATTTTTAATCATCACTTTTTATAAACAAAAATTAGAAATCTTTATTAAAATAATACTATAACTGCTTTATAATTTTACATTAAATTAGTATTTGTATAAAAATTATGATATAATTTTAAATAATAAGTAAGGAAGGAATTATTAATTATGTCATTATTTGGTTATAAAAATAAATCCGATGAATATTTGAAATTAGAATCATTTATGAATACAATGAATTCTATTTTAAGTAATGATTCATTTATTTCGAAAAAGGATTATTCAAAATATATAGATTCAATTTCCGATACTATTAATGAACTTAAATTAATGGAAAGTAAGAATATATTACATGAATGGTCAAAAAAGCATAAAACTGATTATAAGAAACTTTTTTTAATGATTGAATATTATAATAACCTTATTTATAAAATTAATGACCATAATGATAATTATGTTACTAGACATTTAAAAGAAGATAAAGAATATTTAGATACAATATTAAATAAAGATGACCCTAATATATATTTAGATGATGAACAACGAAATGTCGTTTTAAGAGATGAAGATTACACATTAGTTATAGCTGGTGCTGGAGCTGGGAAGACTACTACAATTGAAGCAAAAGTTAAATATCTTGTGGAGAGGAAAAAAGTAAATCCAGATAGGATATTAATAGTTTCTTTTACAAGAAAAGCAACTAGTGAACTTAGAACAAGATTTAAACGATTAGAGATTCCTGTAAATATTGCTACATTTCATTCTATTGGAAATACAATTATAAAAGAACAAGAAGAAACAAGACACAAAATTGTAACAAATGGTTTTATGTTTGATACAATAAAAGAATATTTAATGAATAAAGTTGTTGATGAAGCATTTATTAAGAAAATTGTTTTATTCTTTGCTTCTTATTTAACAATTCCATTTGATGAAGAGAATACAACTTTACTGTTTAAGCAATTAAAACTTGATAATACTATCACATTAAAATCTGATTTAAAGAATATTCTTGATGAATATCAGAAGGAGCAAACAAAGAGTAGGAGAACATTAAATGATGAAAGGGTAAGATCAATAGATGAATGTCGTATTGCTAACTTTTTATTTATTAATGGAATAGAATATGAATATGAACCAGTATATAAATATGGATTCAAAGATTCTATTAAACCATATTGCCCTGATTTTTTAATAAAACAATATGATAAAAGAATATATCTTGAACATTTTGGAATCTCTCAAGATGGAAGAAATAATCGTTTTAGTGAAAGTGAATTAACTGAATACAAGAATCATATTAACGATAAAGTGAAACTTCATCGTGAACATGGGACTAAACTCATTTACACATTTTCTAAATATAATGATAATCGTGATTTAATTGAACATTTAAAAGAAGAATTAATTAAAGCAGGAATATCATTTGATGCAAAATCAGATATAGAAATATATAAAGAGATTGCAAAAAAAGCTGAAGATAAATACTTTAATAAATTTATTCAATTAGTATGTACTTTTATTTCTCGATTTAAAGTAAATAACTTCTCACAATCAAAATTTGATGAATGGAAGATATCATTAAAGGATGAAAGAACTAAATTATTTATTGATATATGTTATCAATGTTATTTAGTTTATATGCAAGAATTAAAGCAGCAACAATCTATAGATTTTGATGATATGATTAATAATGCATCTAATGTATTAGATCAAAGAATCAAGAATAATGATTATTTAGAATATGATTATATATTTGTTGACGAATATCAAGATATTTCGATTCAAAGATTTGATTTATGTGAGAAACTATCAAAATGTTCTGATGCAAAAATTATTGCTGTTGGTGATGATTGGCAATCAATTTTTAGATTTAGTGGAGCAAAAATAGATTTGTTCACTAGGTTCGAAGAAAAGATGGGATATGCTGATATATTAAAGATAACAAGAACTTATCGAAATTCTCAAGAATTGATTGATATTGCTGGTGAATTTGTTATGGCTAATCAAGAACAAATCAAAAAAGATTTGAAATCTGACAAGAAAATAGAACATCCAGTTATCTTAATGACTTATAATGATTCATATGAAAAAGATAAGAATAATAATGGTCCATTTTATAGATTAGGTAAAGCAATAGAAAGATCTCTTGATGAAATAGTTAAAGAAAAAGGAGATTCTAGTCAAGTTCTATTGATAGGTAGATATAATTTCGATGGACGAAATTTATCAAAACTTGAAGATTTATTCTCTTTTTATAAGAATAAAAATAAAGTTGTATCAAAAAAATATCCAAATTTAGATATCACATTTTTAACTGCACATTCTTCTAAAGGATTAGGATATGATAATGTTATTATTATAAATGGTAAAGATGACGTTATGGGATTCCCATCTAAAATTGAGGATGATCCTGTTTTTAAGCTTGTTATAAAAGACACAGAAGAAATAGATTTTGCTGAAGAAAGAAGATTATTCTATGTTGCTCTAACACGAACTAAAAATAGAGTATATATAGTTACTCCTCAATATCGTCCATCAAAATTCATTATTGAAATCAAAGATAAATTCCCAAATATATTAGTTCAAGGTGATGAACTTGAACCAAAAGATTCTTTAGATATACACATTTCGTGTCCTTATTGTGGGTACCCTTTGCAGAGAAGGATGAATAAAAACTTTCCATTTGCTAATATGATTTGGATTTGTTCTAATGACTCTGAAGTATGTGGATTTATGACAAATGATCTAAAAGGGGGACGTCTTGCTATATCTAAATGCCCAGATTGCGAAGATGGTTATTTAATTATAAAACAAGTTAGAAATACATTTGGGAAAGATTCTAATAATCGATTACTTGGTTGTACTAATTACAAGCAAGATGGTACTGGTTGTAATAGATGTATAAATGTTCAAGATTTTACTCAAGATAAAGAAATTTTAAGTATTAAATTTACTCAGGATTATGATCTAGAAAAAATATCATTTATGGATATTCAATTTACTAAATTGGTTGATGCCATTATTAGTATTATTAATGAATATTGTAAAAGGAAAAATAGTATAGATATTAATCCAAAATTATTATTTGCAATCTTATCTGGAGATAAAGAAAATAAAGTAGTTAACAGTTTTAAATTATACACTAATAATTATTTTGGAATTATTAATCCAAGTTATTATAAGAAATATAATTTATTATTAAGAGAATTAAAAGTAAATAATATTATATCAATCGATGATGTAAATTATAAAACTATTAAAATACTTAAAGATAATTTAGATGAAAATGATTATAGAATCATTTTAGGAAGTATAAAAAATATTGGTGTTATGAAAGGATAACTTTTATAACACCTTTTAATACCAAAAAATACGTAACTATGCGTAAAATAGTAGAAAGAGTTATTTTGATGAATGAAAAGGTGAATAAGATTAGTTTTGATGATGTTATTGGATATGAGAAAGAAAAAGATGAGTTAAAGGAAATAAAGAATTATATTGTAAATATAAAAAAATATGAGGAAATAGGAGCTAGGGTTCCTAAAGGAATACTATTAGTTGGGGAAAGTGGTAATGGTAAAACATTAATGGCTAAAGCATTAGCTACAGAAATAAATATACCTTTTTATTCAATTGATGATGGCGTAACTGATGAAGCATCAGTTAAGGCAATACGTGATGCTTTTTCAAAAGCAAGAAATAATGCACCATGTATCATATTTATTGATGAAATAGATAAGTTTGATTTAAATGATGATTTTATGATGGGTCCTTTTCCAGCACCAAAATCTCCAATTATGAGAGAATTACTCACACAAATGGATGGATTTAAACCTAATTCTGGTATCATTGTTATTGCCACCGCAAATTCGCAATTTCAATTACATAAATCATTTCTTAGATCAGGTAGATTTGATCGAATAATTGAAATTAAAATGCCTAATAAAAATGAAAGAAAATTGCTTCTTGAATATTATGCAAAAAACAAAAAAATCCAAAAAGATGTTGATTTTGATAGATTAGCAAATAGAACATCAGGATTATGTTGCGCTGACATTGATAATGTTTTAAATGATGCGGCTTTAATTGCTTTAAGAGATAAATGTAATGAAATATCAATAGATCACATTGAAACTGCTATTGATAGAGTTATGTTTGGGGCAATTGAAAATAAAATGAATGATAGTATTAAAAATATAATTGCGACTCATGAAATAGGACATGCAATAGTATCTATTAAACTTGAAAGTAGTGAAAGCCCTAATAAAATATCGATTATATCTAGAGGACAAACATTAGGGTTTAATATGTTTACTGAAGATGAGGTCGTGGAAAAATATGGGCTTTCATCAAAAGATAAATTATTCAATAAAATGGTAATTGCTTATGGAGGAATAGCAGCTGAAGAAGTAATGCTTCATAATATAACTTCAGGAAGTACAAAAGATATCGACGAAGCAAGAAAAATTGCTATTGCCATGGTAAGATATTTTGGTATGTATGGTATTGAGAATTGCAGTGCCTCTTTATCAAGAACTCAAGATGTTCTTACAAGAAAGAAAAACTTAAAAGTTGATAAAATTGTTACAAGATTAAATAAAAAAGCATTTAATATTGCCAAAAATATAATTAAGAATAACAGAAATCTATTTGATAATTTATATAATAAATTAATGGAAGATAATGTATTATATAAAGAAGAAATAGAAGAAATTATAAAAAAATGCAATAACAAATAAAAATACATGTAAAATCATATATTATTTTAGGCTATTCTAATTCTTTACACGCAAATTAATTTATGGTATAATTAATTGTTAGTTTAGAAAAAAAGAAAGGATATTAATATATGGATGATGCAATTCTAAGAATTGTAACAATGGGTGATGGCTGGGGTATAGCCGTCTATACATTAATTACAATGGCAATTTCTGGTGTTTTATCTTTAGTCATTGGACTTGAAAGAGAACTAAAAGGTGAACCTGCTGGTTTATCAACTCATATTTTAATCGCTGTTAGTTGTTCACTATTAATGACTTTATCTATTTGGGCAATAAGAAATGCTGACGGAACTTTAGATATTTTTGGTAGTAGTAGACAAAGTGAATCCTCAAATTTAAATTATGATACTTCACGTATTGCGGCTGCAGTTGTAACTGGTATAGGTTTCTTAGGTGCTGGTGCTATTATTAAAAATGGTTTTAATGTTCGTGGCTTATCCACAGCCGCAACACTTTGGATAAGTGCTGCTATTGGTTTATCATGTGGTGCTGGTTTTATTCTTGAAGCAATTATTGCTACGACTATAACATTTGGTATTTTAATGTTAGCATCAGGAACAAAAACAATCATTGAAAGAAAATCTCCTTCAATGAAAGTTGAAGTTAAAAAAGGTTATCCAATCATTTCCAAGATTAATAAAATATCTAATGAGAACTCAATGGTCATAAGAGACTTAAAAGCAATTGAGTATAAGGAAAATAGTGTTGTTATTCAAGTAAATTATGCATTTAGAACAGAATGCGTATTAATTGAAGATGTTGCTAACTCACTTAAGAACGATGAAAATGTGATTGATGCAAGATTATCAAATCATGGAATTAGATAATGATTCATATTGAAAAAGTAGAATTAAAAGATAAAGAATTATTATTTAATATTAACCAAAAATATTTATACGAAATGACTTTATATTATAATGATCCAATGGATGAAAATGGTAATTATCATTATGGTTATTTCGATGAATATTTTACTTTAGACAATAGAATCCCATATTTTATATATAATGATAATGATTTAGTTGGATTTGTATTTATTAATAATTATTCTTATATTAATGAACATGTTGATTATGTAATTGGGCAAATGACTATTTTCCCCGCATACCGTCAAAAAGGTTATGCTCATAATACTATTAAATTGTTATTTGATTTATATAAAGGTGCTTGGGAAATTAAATATAATGAAAAAAATATTAAAGCTAAAAACTTTTGGGAAAAAGAAACTTTAATATTTAATCCAAGAAAAATTATAATAAATGAATATGAAACTTTATTAAAGTTTCATAATTAAGGAGGATATCATGAACGAAGCATATGAGAACCTTATTACAAGAGTTAGTACAAGAAACTTTAAACCGGATATGGTTAGTGATGAAGAAATTGATAAAGTTGTTTATGCTGGATTAAAAGCCCCAACTGCGAAAAATACACAAGAGAATGTAATTATTGTTATTAAAGATAAAAAAGTTCGTGATGAAGTAAGTAGAATTAATGCAAGTATTATGGGGATGGAAATGGATCCTTTTTATGGAGCACCAGTTATTATAATTGTGGCTTATAAAAAAAGTTGTGCAAATGGAATATATGATGGATCATTAGTATTAGGTAATATGATGAATGCTGCTCATGCTTTAGGGCTTGGAAGTTGTTGGATTCATCGAGCACGCCAAGAATTTGAACTTCCAGAATTTCAAGAATTATTAAGATCTTGTGGAATTGGTGAAGATTATATTGGTGTAGGACATCTTGCTTTAGGTTATGTA
>ERZ842401.7763-NODE-7763-length-10832-cov-4.412545_pt1 | contig 10832 bp, 10 predicted proteins | sample MGYA00521270_ERZ842401 | MGnify/ENA primary metagenome ERZ842401 (study PRJEB31892, sample SAMEA3878208) | bioreactor metagenome | biome: Moose rumen | place: Sweden | collected 2011-10 | study: EMG produced TPA metagenomics assembly of the PRJEB12797 data set... | reverse complement strand
GGCCCCTCCCCCGGAGAAAGCCGCGCCCGTTCCGGAGGAACGGGAGGAGCCGGCTCCCCAGGAGCCGGTGGGCGCGCCGTTGCCTGAGGAAGCTCCCCCACCCCCGGAGGAACCCCCGCAGCCCATCAGGGAGACGGTCCCCGCCCGGGAGACAGCCTCTGTCCGGCAGCCGGCACCCGCCCCGGGGACCAGCGCCGCCCAGCTCTCCGCCGGAGCGGAGAAGTTCCGCCAGTGGCCGGAGATCCTCCAGATCATCCGCAGCGCCACCAAGAGCGTGGCCATGGCCTTCGCCGGCTCCAACGCCTACGTCAACGGGGACTACATGCTCATTGAGGCCCCGGAGATCGCCTTTGAGCTCATGAAGCGCCCCGAGCAGCGCCAGCGCATGCACGAGGCCATTCGGCAGGTCACCGGGCGTACCTACCGCCTGGGGCCCTATGTGAAGGCCGACGCCGCCGATCCGGCGGACCCCCTGGACGACCTGACCCGCCGGGCCCAGGAAGCCGACCTCCCAGTGGAAGAAGTACCGGACTCTGACGAGACCGAAGGATAAAACCCAAACAGAAAGGATGTTTCCCCCATGAAAGCAAGACTGCCCCAGGGCTACGGAGGCGGAGGCGCCGCCAATCTCCAGCAGCTGGCCAAGCAGGCCCAGAAGATGCAGGAGCAGATGGAAGCCATCACCGCCGAACTGGAGGAAAAGGAATACACCGCCACTGCCGGCGGCGACGCGGTGAAGGCCACCGTCACCGGCGCCATGGAGGTCCGCTCCGTGGAGATCAAGCCCGAGGTCATTGACCCCGAGGACGCCGAGATGCTGGGCGACCTGGTCACCGCCGCGGTGAACGGGGCCCTGAAGGCCGCCGCCGCTGAGAAGGAAGAGAAGATGTCCGCCGTGTCCGGCGGGCTGGGCGCCGGCATGGGCGTGCCCGGGCTGTTCTGATGGCCGGGTATCACGTGCCCCCCCTGGAGGCGCTGGTGGAGCGCTTCGAGAGCCTCCCGGGCATCGGCCACAAGAACGCCCAGCGCCTGGCGTACCATATCCTGGATCTCTCCAAGGAGGACGCCGAGGGCTTTGCCCACGCCATCGTGGACGCCCATGAGAAGATCCACTACTGCTCGGTGTGCTGCAATCTCACCGACAGCGACCTGTGTCCCGTCTGCGCCAACGACAGCCGGGACAGGACCGTGGTCTGCGTGGTGGAGGACCCCCGGGACGTATTCGCCCTGGAGCGGGCCGGAGAGTACACCGGCCTGTACCACGTGCTCCACGGAGCCATCTCTCCCCTGTCCGGCGTCGGCCCGGACCAGCTGCATATCAAGGAGCTCCTGGCCCGGATGGACGGTACGGTGACGGAGGTCATCATGGCCACCAACCCCACGGTGGAGGGGGAGGCCACAGCCATGTACCTGTCCCGGCTGCTCAAGCCCCTGGGGGTGAAGGTCACCCGCCTGGCCTACGGCATCCCCGTAGGCGGGGACCTGGAGTACGCCGACGAGGTGACCCTCCAGCGCGCCATGGAGGGCCGGCAGGAGCTATAAAGGACAATGAGGAATGAGGAGTTAGGAGTTCGGATCGAAACGGGAGGAAAACTCCTCACTCCTCACTTCTCACTCCTGATTTCTCCCGAAAGGAGGGAACCCCCATGCCCGCCAAAGAGAATACCAAGACCATCGCTCAGAACAAGAAGGCGTACCACGACTATTTCGTGGAGGAGACCTTCGAGGCCGGCATCGAGCTGGTGGGCACGGAGGTCAAATCCCTGCGCCAGGGCCGGGCCAACCTGAAGGACGCCTGGTGCTCCGTGGTGGAGGGCGAGATGCTCCTCAACGGCTGCCACATCAGCCCCTACGATTTCGGGAACATCTTCAACCGGGACCCCATGCGGGTCCGCCGCCTGCTGATGCACAAGCGGGAGATCTTGCGGCTGTACGGCGTAGTCAAGCAGGAGGGCTACTCCCTGATCCCCCTGTCCCTGTACTTCAAGGGCAGCCGGGTGAAGGTCCAGGTGGGCCTGTGCAAGGGCAAAAAGCTCTACGATAAGCGGGAGGCCGCCGCCAAGAAGGACGCTCAGCGCAATATCGAGCGGGCTCTGAAAGAACGCAACCGCTGAAAAAGAGACTTGACAAGCCCCTCCCGAGAGCGTATAATAATCGAGCTGTTACGGGACAAGCCCGTAACGCCCATGCGCCGATAGCTCAGCTGGATAGAGCGTCTGACTACGGATCAGAAGGTCGGGAGTTCGAATCTTCTTCGGCGCGCCAGAAAAAGCGCTGCCCCTTTGGGGTGGCGCTTTTCCTCGTCCAAGCCCTCCCATCAACAAAAGCCTTGACACCCCGCCGGGTCTCAAGGCTTTTTGTGTCCTGTCATTCTCCCACCAGCCAGACCAGGGCCCGAGCGGTGCGCTCCTCCGGCTGCTGGAAGTGGTTCCCCTCGTTCAGCTCGAAGCGGGCCTGGACCCCGTCGGCAGCCAGCAGCTCCGCCGTGCGCCGGGTGTTTTCCTCTACCGTCTGCAGCTTGGAATTCCTCGTCCTGGCCTCCCGGTCCCCCACGGAGCAGTACACCCTTTCAGGCAGCGGCCCCCGGAGCCGGCCTTCCAGCCACTCCATCCACCCCGGGTACCACAGGGAGCCGGACACGCTGGCACACCGACTGAAGGCGGTGGACTCCAGCGCGCCGTAGAGGGCGAACAGCCCCGCCAGGGAGTACCCCGCCAGGTACCGTGCCCGGGGCGCAGCGCCCAACTCCTGCTCCAGGGCCGGCAGCAGTACCCCGGTGAGCTTCTCCAAATAGGCGGGGCCTCCACCGGGGTAGGCCGCCCCGCCCTTGAACACCGCCTCCGCGGGCCAGGGGGTCATGTCTCGGTCCCAGTCCACCCCGGCAATGGCTGCCAGGGCAAAGTCCTCTGGCGTTTGCTCCCGGGCCAGGCGGACGATCTTCTCCGCCTCTTCCCCATCGGTGTGCAGCACTGCCAGGGGCGCGTCCGGCGTCCGGCCGGGAAACAGGGTGATCTCTTTGCCGTGGATCGTCATATGATCTCCTCCCATGGAAAAGCTCCCTCCGCCGCGGCGGAAGGAGCTCCGTTTTTTATGCGTCTCTCTCCCGGTGGTGCCGCTTCTTGATCTCGTACATCCGCCGGTCGGCCTCCTTGAGGAAGGCCTCCTTGTCCAGGTCCTTCCCGTCGCTGAACACGATGCCCGTGCTCACGGTGATAGGCAGCCCCTCCAGGGAAGCCGCTTTCCGCACGGCCTGCTCCATCTCCTCCACCCGCCGCTGGATGGCCTCGGGGTCAGGGTCTCCCTCCAGCACCACGGCGAACTCGTCCCCGCCCAGCCGGGCGATGACCCCTTCCGGGAAGCACTGCCGGAACACGTCGGCCGTCTTCTGGATGGTCTCGTCCCCCACCTTGTGGCCGAAGCGGTCGTTGGCCTCCTTGAGCCGGTCCATGTCCATGTACAGCAGGGTCAGGGGGACCTTCTCCACATAGCTCAGGTACTCGGTGAAGTACCGCCGGCTGTAGAGCCCGGTCAGGGAGTCGGTATTGGCCGCCTCCAGGATCTCCCGCTCATAGGCCCGCTGGAAGGTGATATCGTGCACCACGCAGAAATAGCCGGAAATGTTGTCGAAATAGTCCCGAATGGCCACCTCAATGATCTGCCAGGTCTGTTCCTCTCCGTTAATCTCCACGGTGTACTCCTGGGAGGCGGTATGCCGCTCCTCGTCCACCTGGCGGGCGGCCACGGCGGTCAGGACCCGCCGCTTCCCGCTGCGGGAGTCGAAGTCCTCGATCTGGTCGTCCTCCACCCCGGCCAAGGCCTTGAAGGAGGAACTCATTCGGGTGACCTTTCCCTCCCAGTTGAGCAGCACCATGGGGAAGGGGATGCTCTCCAGCAGGATCGACAGCTGGATGCCCATGTTGCTGAAGTGGGTCACGTCATGGCCGAAGCCCACCGTGCCGAAAATGTTCCCATAGGGGTCGTAGATGGGGGTCTTGTAGGTAGTCAGCTGCTTCATGCCCTCCCGGGTGCTCACCGGCTCCTCGAAGACGCCCGTCTTCTGCTCCCGGATCACCTGCTCCTCCGAGGCGGAGCAGTCGTTGGCAGCCTCTCCGGCAGCGGGCCGGGGCACGTTCCAGATGTAATAATGGTCCCGCCCGTGGATGTCCTCCCGGGTCTTGTGCACCGTCTCGGCGAAGACCTGGTTTACCAGCATGTGGGTGCCGTCCAGGTGCTTATACCATACCAGGTCCGGGGCGGTGGCGATGGTGGCCTCCAGCAGGCCCTGGTACAGGGCGCTGTCAAAGCGGTCCCGCAGGCGCTGCAGCAGCCGGCTGAACCGAGCGGCCCGCACGGCCTCCGGCTCCTCCGCCGGCCAGATATCCGCCAACTTCTCCGCCCAGGGGAGCACGTCCTCCGCGGCGCCGATATAGAGTACACTGTCAAAAGCCCCGGCTGACTCCGTCAGCCCGGCCACGGCGTCCTTGTCGTCGGTGAAGATCACCACGGTCTCCCGGGGCTCCCCCGGCTGGCCGAAGCGCACCCGCACGTCCTCCCGGGCCGCCGCCTGCTGCAGGCTGCTCAGCCCCAGGCGGGTGCGGTCCTCCACCGTCACATTCATGGGGATCATCTACATTCATCTCCCTATCCCAACAGTGGGCTTTTCAGCCCCTGAAATAGTTTCCCTCGCTCATTTGACCACAAGGGGTAGTATACCACCTTTCCCCGGCTAAAGCAACTAGCTGCCGGCATTTTCCCGCCGTCTCCCGGTGAAATCTCTCCCGCCTGCGCATTGCCAAGCCCTCTCTTTTATGCTATCATGGGAACAAATAGACCAGCTGAGGGAGGATTCATCATGCCGGAAGAAAAAAAGACCGAACTGGAGCGTTTTTTGAAGAAGAAGCTGTATGACGTCACCTTTACCCTGGACCCCCGGGACGTGGAGGGGGAGATCACCTCCGCCGCGCTGGTAGGAGAGTTCCTCTTCTACCGCAGCAACCTCCAGGGCCACACGGACAAGAAGGGCATGGTGGAGCACGACGAGAAGTTCCCCCCGGCCAGGTACCAGCCGGGCATGAGCCAGATCGGCGGCCGGTACTACCAGCCCATGGAACGGGACCCCGCCACCGGCGTCTTCTCCACCCGGCTGACCCTGCCTGCCGGGGCCTACCCCTACGGCTTCCAGCTCAACGCCGAGCTCACCGCCCCCTCCCAGGACGAGCGCACCGCCTGGCAGAACCTGATGACCGCCGACGGCAGCTACGCCGCCCTGAAGGAGTTCGCCGCTCCCATCCCCGACCCCAAGAACCTGCCCAGCGCCCCCACCAAGGACGGCCCCCAACCCTGGAGCCGCCTGTGCGTGGGCACCCCGGAGGACTGTCCCTGGCTCCCCGCCGCGGACCCGGCGGTGAAGGGCACCGTCACCTACCTGAGCTACACCGATATCAAGGGGGATGCCCGGACCATGGGGGTCTATCTCCCTGCCGGGTATGACCGCGCCAAAGAATACCCCCTGATCTTCGTCTCCCACGGGGGCGGCGGCAACGAGGCCGACTGGTTCTGCCAGGGGGGCCTGAACGACCTGATGGACAACCTGATCGCCGGGCGGAAGACCGAGCCCGCGGTGGTGGTCACCATGAACAACTCCGTTTACGATTGGGAGTTCGCCGTCATTGACCAAAACCTGCTCCAGTGCATCTTGCCCCTGGTGCAGCGGGTCTTCTCCGTCTCCGACGACCCCGCCCGCATGGCCTTCTGCGGCCTCTCCATGGGGGCCATCACCACTTTGTACACCTACATGCACCACCCGGAGCGCTTCCAGTACTTCGGGGCCTTCTCCGGAGGCTTCTGCGGGGGCGAGGGCTTCACCCTGGAGAATCCCCATCTCCAGGACGTGACCCTGCTCATTGGCTGCGCCGAGGAGGATATCGCCTACAACGAGCGCAACATCGGCGTGCCTCCCACCATCCGGGCCCTGAAGGAGGCCGGCATCCCCTACCTCCCCTATTTCGTGCCCGGCAGCCATGACTGGTTCTGCTGGCCGGAGATGTTCCGCCACTTCGCCGAGGCCGTCCTCTGGCGCTGAGAGGAGGCTTCTGCATGGCCGCCGCGTCCTCCCGCCTGGACAAGTACTGGGTCCGGGACCGGGCCTTCTACAAGAAGGTCCTGGTGATCCTCATTCCCATCGTCCTGCAGTCCATCATCAACCAGGGCGTGAACATGATGGACACCGTCATGGTGGGCCGCCTGGGGGAGGCCAGCATCTCCGCCTCCAGCCTGGCCAACCAGTTCTACAATATCTTCGTCTTTCTCTGCATGGGCATCAGCGCCGCGGGGCTGGTGCTGGCCAGCCAGTATTTCGGCGCCGGGGACCTGAAGACCGTCCGCCGGGTGTTCGATCTGATCCTCCAGATCGTCCTGATCGGCGGGGCGGTGTTCGCCGTCCTCAGCTTCCTGATCCCGGAGCAGATCATCCGCATCTTCACCCATGAGGAGGACGTGGTCCAGCTGGGGGCCGACTATCTCCGGGTCACGGCGCTGATCTACCTGCCCCACGGGGTGAGCCTGGTCATCAGCAACGTCATCCGCTCCATCGGCAACGCCAGGCTGGGGCTGTACGTGTCCATTGCCTCCTTCATCGTGAACATCGGCGCCAACTACGTGTTCATCTTCGGCAAGCTGGGCATGCCGGCCCTGGGGGTCATGGGCGCGGCGGTGGGCACCCTCATTGCCCGGCTGGTGGAGTTCACCTTCTGCGCGGTGTACCTGCTGAAAAAGGAAAAGGTCCTGCGCTACCGGCCCTCCGGCCTGCTGAAAAAGCCCAATAAGCTGCTGTTCTCGGAGTTCCGCCGGCTGGGCATGCCCGCCATCATCTCCGATTCTCTCCTGGCCCTGGCGGCCAGCGCCATCTCCATCATCCTGGGCCATATGGGCAAGGAGATCGTCTCCGCTTACGCCATCGTCACCGTGGTGGACCGCATGGCCACCGTGGCCATCCAGGGGGTCTCCAGCGCCAGCGGGGTCATTATCGGCCAGACCGTGGGCGAGGGCGAGTTTGAGCGGGCCCAGAAGGAGGGCTGGACCTTCCTGATCCTCTCCGTCGCTATCGGTATCATCGGGGCCATTCTGGTGCTCTGGCTTGGGGAGTGGTCCATCGGGCTGTACGAGATCGCCCCCTCCACGGTGGAGATCACCACCTCCATGATGCTGGCCAGCGCCATCATCGTGTTCTTCCAGGCCATCCAGAGCGCCCTGAGCAAGGGCATCCTCCGGGGCGGCGGGGACACCAAGTTCCTGATGATCGCGGACATTATCTTCCAGTGGGTGGCGTCCATCCCCCTGGGGGCGGTGGCCGGCCTGGTGCTGGGCCTGGACCCCTTCTGGGTGCTGATCGCCCTGCGCATCGATTTCATCATCAAGTCCGTCTGGCTGGTGTTCCGCCTGCGCAGCGGCAAGTGGATCCACAAGGCCAAGAGCATGGATACCGAGTAACTGAGTTTTTGTAGAGGGGACCTCCGGCGGGGGTCTCCTTTTCCCTTGCCCTTTGCCCTTTCATCCCTCTCCCCGGTGCGCGACGAGAAAAAGCCGACGGAAAACCGTCGGCTTTTTGCGTTGTTGGCAGCTTACAGCTGAATGGTCTTGGGGGCCTCGGTGAAGCTGGAGATGGTAGCCTCCCCCTTGGTGAAGTAGAACACGGCGGTGCTGCCGTCGTTCTCGTCGTACATGTTGCGCAGGCTGGGGTAGGCGTCCAGCATGGACTTCCGGGCCTCTACCCGGTCGTCCAGGGCCAGCTCCCCGGCAATGCGGATCCACTTGCCCTTGGTGAAGGCGCAGATCTCCGCCTTGGGGTTGGCCAGCAGCTGCTTGGCCACGTCCTTCTTCAGGCCGGTCTGGATGTACAGCTTGCCCTCAAAGATGTGGGCGGTGCCAAAGGGGCGCACCCGGGGCTGGTCGCCCTCCACGGTGGCCAGGTAGTAGGTGCCGGCGTCTTTCAGAAATTGTACGATCTCGTCCATGAGATGAACTCCTTTCGGTGTGTGTTGGGGTCAGAATTTTCCGCTGGTGCCGGAGAAGCCTCCGCTGTCGATGGAGGTCCCTCCTCCCCCGCCGCCGCCCCGGTCGGAGTCGCTCTCGATGCGCACCCGGGTCTCAGTGGTGTGGGTGAAGATATCCGTGGCGGCGAACAGGTCCATACTGCCCGGCACGGCGTAGAAGGTGGCCGAGGTGGCGGTGTGCACGCTCTTCATCTTGCTGCGCATGCTCATGCACACGATAAGGGCGATGATCACCGGGATGCCCACGATGGGCGCCGCGACCCCCAGGATGCCGTACTCGTCCATAAGCTCCTCGCCCAGGTGGCGGTTCTGGACATCCACCGGGTTGCCGCTGCGGGACCGCTCCAGGTACTCTCCGCACAGGCGGATGAAGTCGTTCATGCCGCCGTACCAGTCGTCGCTGCGGAAGTTATCCAGGAACTCCTTCTGGAGCTTCTGCTTGCCGTAGTCGGTAAAAGCGGTGTTGCCGTAGCCGTGGGCGATGAAGGCATAGTCCCGGTCCGCCATGCTCAGGAAGAGCATGACGCCGCTGGCGTCGCTGCCGGTGCCGTAGCCGTTCTGGGTGAAATAATCCTGGGCTGCCTGGCGCACGGAGGTGGTGTTGATCAGCTCGTAGTTGTAGACCACCACCACGTACACCCCACAGTCGTACTCCTCGGAGACCTGCCGGGCCTGCTCCTCCAGAGCACTGAGCTCTGAGCCGGAGAGGGTGGTGGCGGTCTCGTCGGTGACATAGCGGTCGGCGGCCAGAGCGGGCATGGCCAGGGCGCTCAGCAGGCAGAGGACGGCGAGAAAAGCGAGAATGCGTTTTTTCATTTCCTCCACCCCCTTACAGCAAGAAGAACAGCAGGGCGGCGATGATGGCCGCCAGCGGGGCCGCCACGGCGAAGAACGTGGCCCAGAACCGTTTCCGGTCCACGGGCAGGTCGCCCACCAGCTTGCCGGTCTGGCCGTTCATGGCGAAGAGATAGTTCTGCCCCTCCCACTGGGTGGAGAGCAGCCACACCGGGAGCAGGGCGTAGTGCACCTTTCCCCGGCGGAGCAGCACGTTCTGGCTCAGAGGGATCACCGTCTCATAGCCCAGGACGGTGCCCGCCAGGGCGTTGAGGGTGGACTGCTCGCACCGCACGTCCGCCCGGGAGGCGCATTCCTCCAGGGGGACGTCGTACTTGTCGGCCAGAAAGCCCGGCAGGTACGCCGTGGAGAAGGGCTGGATCTCGGAATAGTCATAGGGCTCGATGGAGTCCATGTGGTCGTCGGGCATGCGGCTGGAGGCGTCCACCGGGACCTTCTCGAAGGCCAGGGTGCCCGCCCGGTGCACGTTGTAGTGCTCGGTGACGGTGACCTCGTACTTCCCCTCCCGGTGGGAGTGAGAGCGGGTGCCCTCGAACATCACGTCCGCCTCGGCCACGCCGTCATAGAGCCAGAAGGGCACGTACACGCCCTGGATCTCCTGGATATGGTTGGCGGCGGCAAAGGTCTTGGGCAGGAAGCGCTTGCCCTGGTAGTGACTGGTCAGGGCAGCCACGGCGGCGTTCTTATCCAGCTTGAAAGGGATGACGTAGTCCGGCTTCAGGGCGCCGCTGAACTGCCCGGGGATCACGGTGGGATTGCCGCAGTAAGGGCAGCTGGTGGCGGCGGTGTTGGCGTCGCAGATAAGCTCCGCGCCGCAGCTGGGGCAGGAGTAGACCTTCATCCCCTGGGCGTCCGCCCCCCACTGGGAGCCGATGCCGGAGGTGTCCCACTCGTTGCCGCCGGCGGCCTGGGCTGCCTGAGCGGCGGCTTGAGCCGCTTCCTCCTTGGCTGCCTGCTGCTGGAAGGCCTCCTGGGCCTGGCCCTCCTTCTCCGCGTAGAGCTTCTCCACCTCTTCCACGGTGAAGGTGCTGCCGCAGTAGTCGCAGGTCAGCTTTCCGCTGGCGCTGTCAAACCGGAGAGGTCCGCCGCAAGCCGGGCACTTATAGTTGTTGACGACGTTAGGCATGGCGGTTCATCCTTTCCGCGCAGGGATCATTCGGGCTTCTTGGCGCCGCAGTTCCCGCAGAACTTGCCGATGTTCTTGGTGCCGCAGTTGGTGCAGAACCAGCCGGTGTCCTCAGGCTTGGGGGTGCCGCAGTTCCCGCAGAACTTCCCGGTATTCTGGCTGCCGCACTGGGGGCAGACCCACCCGCCTTGGGCAGGGGCTGCGGCCTGCTGGGCAGGAGCAGCCTGCTGTTGCTGCTGGCCCATGGCGTACAGGTTCTGGGCGTTGACGCCGCCGGCCTGGCCGGCCATGTTCATGCCCATGAAGCCCACGGCAGCGCCGCCGGCGTTCTTGGCGGCGTCCTGCATGGCCTGGGCCTGGGCCCCCACCAGGTTGGCGGCGGCCAGGTTGGGGTTGGTGAAGGCCGCGTTCTTCTGGAGCTGCTTGAGCATGGCCTCGTCTTCCTCACTGGCGGTGACGGAGCTCACGCCGAAGGAGACGATCTCGATGCCCCGCAGGTCCCGCCACTTGTTGGAGAGCACGTCGTTGAGGGCGTCGGCCAGCTCCATGGTGTGGCCGGGCAGGGCGGAGTACCGGATCCCCTGCTCGGAGATCTTGGCAAAGGCAGGCTGCAGGGCGGTGAGCAGCTCGGTCTTCAGCTGGCCGTCGATCTGGCTGCGTACATAATCGGCCTCCACGTTGCCGCACACGTTGGTGTAGAACAGCATGGGGTTGGTGATGCGGTAGCTGTATTCGCCGAAGCAGCGGATAGAGATATCCACATCCAGGCCGATATTCCGATCCACCACGCGGAAGGGCAC
>ERZ842401.7762-NODE-7762-length-10833-cov-3.728799_pt1 | contig 10833 bp, 12 predicted proteins | sample MGYA00521270_ERZ842401 | MGnify/ENA primary metagenome ERZ842401 (study PRJEB31892, sample SAMEA3878208) | bioreactor metagenome | biome: Moose rumen | place: Sweden | collected 2011-10 | study: EMG produced TPA metagenomics assembly of the PRJEB12797 data set... | reverse complement strand
AGGTCATTGACCTGCGATAAAAGTGAATGTATTTATCATTTTTTATCATTTCTATAATGTCCCATCTCCCTCTCATCATCCTCGGCAGCGGCCCCGCAGGCTACACTGCCGCCATCTATGCCGGACGCTCCGGCCTCACCCCAGTCCTCTACGAAGGCATCCAGCCCGGCGGACAGCTCACCACGACGACCGAAGTCGAGAACTTCCCCGGCTTCCCCGAAGGCATCGACGCCAACGACCTCATGGACAACCTGCGCCAGCAGGCCGAACGCTTCGGGTGCCAGATCCGCGGCAACATCGCCGTGAAGACGGACCTCAGCGCCGCCCCCTACCACCTCTGGTTCGACGATGACAGCGAGGTCACCTGTGACAGCCTCATCATCGCCACGGGCGCCTCCGCCAAATACCTGGGACTCGCCGACGAGCAGAAATACCGCGGACAGGGCGTCTCGGCCTGCGCCACATGCGACGGCTTCTTCTACCGCAAGAAGACAGTGGCCGTCGTCGGTGGCGGCGACACCGCCTGCGAGGAAGCCTCCTACCTCGCCGGACTCGCCTCGAAAGTCTATCTCATCGTGCGTAAGCCCTACCTGCGCGCCACGCAGATTATGCAGGAGCGCGTGATGAACAACCCGAAGATCGAAGTCCTCTTCGAGCACAACACCGTAGGCCTCTATGGCGAGAATGGCGTTGAAGGCGCCCACGTCGTCTGTCGCAAGGGCGAGGCCGACGAGCGCCACTACGACCTACCCATCGACGGTTTCTTCCTCGCCATCGGCCACAAGCCCAACTCCGACATCTTCCGCCCCTGGGTGAAGACCGATGAGACCGGCTACATCATCACCGAAGGCGACTCACCCCGCACCGGCATCCCCGGCATCTTCGCCGCTGGCGACGTGGCCGACCCACACTACCGTCAGGCCGTCGTAGCCGCGGGCAGCGGTGCCAAGGCCGCCATCGAAGCCGAGCGCTACCTCGCAGCACTATAATCTTTACAGGGAAGTCCCAGGTTGTCTAAAATTGCCTGGGACTTCCTATCTGAGGGGTAGACAATGCTGCTTGAGGGGCGGACTACTTGCCCTTGGAATAGCGCTTAATCAAGTTGTAGGCACCGTAGAGGCCGTACTCGCCCGCCTGGGAGAGGTCGGCGAGGCCGCGGTCGATATGGCCGGAAAGGATGGATGCAAGACCGCGGTTGTAGTAGGCATCGGGGAAGCGGGCGTCGAGGTTCAGGGCGCGGCTGTAGGCATCGTAGGCTTTCGCGTGCTCATGCTGGGCGAGGTAGATGTTGCCGATGTTGTACCAGGCGTAAGGGAAGGTAGGGGCGAGCTCGACAGCGTGCTGAAGTTCGTCAAGGACGCGGTTATACCCGAGCTGCGTGGTGACGGGTGTAGTCTCCTCGGTGGCAGCTTCGATGCTGCGGGTGAGGACTTGGGCGTGCATGAAGGGGATGAAAGCATCGCGAGGCGCAAGCGTGGCGGCACGCTCGAGATCGGCAGAGGCGGTTTCGAAATCACGGACATGGTAGTAGGCCAGCGCGCGGGTGATATAGAGGGCGGCAGCAGGCTTGGTGGTCTGCTGGAGCTGCAACGTCAGGCGGTTGATGGTGGCAAAATGGACTTGCAGCTCAGCGGCATCCAACGTAGGCTCGATATTGGTGAGATAAACCGTGGCGGACGCAGGTGCGGCAGCATCCGCAGCATAGGGAGCCAGTGCCATATTCAGCTGCTCCAACAGACGATGGAAGGGGATGTAGCGGTTGGTGGGGCTCTGGAGGCGATGGTGGCTGACGACGAAGATGGGCTGCGGACGCAGATCGACCTGGTGATCCTGCACCTTGCCGCGATAGACACTGGCATATTCACGCTCAGGCTCGTCGGTGTCGGCCTCCACGAGGCTGGCGTAGTCGTTGATGTCACGCTCGCTCTGCTTGCGGGTCTTGGCGGGCTGATGCTTGATGCCGGCGCGGGCATCGAGACGGGCCTTGACGACACGGAACTCATCACGCTCTGCGCCATACGTATCGCCAATCTTCCGGCGGATGGCGGCACGCTGCTGGTAGCCCACGAGGAAATCAGGGTAGGCATCGAGCACCTGAGAGATGTCGCGGATCGCTGCCCGGTAGTCACCTGTCTGCTCCAGGAGCAGGGCGCGGTTGAAGAGGGCTATCATGTTGTCGGGCTCCACTGAGAGGACGTAGTTGAAGTCCTCGATGGCGGCGTTGTCCTCGCCCACCTGTGCACGCAGGAGACCGCGGTTGAAGTGGCCAAGGTAGTTGCGGGCGTCGATCTCGAGTGCCTGGTCATAGTCGGCCATCGCGCCGCGCAGGTTGTTCTGGTGGAAGCGGGCGAGGGCTCGGTTGATATAGTTGCCCGCCACACGGGGCCGCTGAATGATAGCCTTGTCAATCTCACTCTCCGCCTGAGCATACTCGCCACGCTGGAGGCTGATCATGGAACGCATGGTCCAAGCCTGCGCGTCGAAGGCATCCAGCACGAGAGCGGAGTCCACGAGGGCGAGGCCGCGGACAGTATCGCCCTGCTGGATGGCCACCTGCGCCTTCATCGTCATGTTCTCTGACTCACGCGGCCAGTAGCGAATCATCTGGTCGAGCACGGAGTCGGCGCGGGCGTAGTCCTTCGTCTCGAAGTAGCAGAGGACGAGGTTGTGCCAGCTGGGCTTGTCCTTGGGTTCCATCTCAAGAACCTTCGTATAGTCGGCGATGGCACCCTCATAGTTCTTGAGATTAACGCGACAAAGGCCCCGCAGCTGGTAGCTGTCAGGCACATAGGGGTTGCGGTCGAGGCTCTCAGAGCAGTCCTGCTCAGCGCCCGTGAAGTCTTCGAGGTAGAACTTGGCCAGGCCGCGGAAGAAATAGGGTTCGTGAAGGTAAGGCTTCGCGCTGATGACCATGTTGAAGCGCTGGATGCTCAGTACATAGTCCTCGTAGTAGAGCGCGTGACGACCCATCATCATCACGCGGTCGGTGTTGATCTGGGCGAAAGAGTGAAGGGAGAACAGCAACATGAGAAGCCCCACACCCCTGCCCCTCCCTACAAGGGAGGGGAGTAGAATGTTGCACAGTGCCCATTTTCTCATCTTGTTTCGTAATTACTCCCTTCCTGCTTACTTTCTTACCTTCACCTTGTAGTCGCAGGAGAAACGGCCTTTGAGGAGGTCGTTGAGCTTGCCTTTGATCATCTGCTTGCGCAAGCCCACGATGTGATCGGTATAGACCTTGCCGTCGAGGTGGTCGAACTCATGCTGCATGACGCGCGCCAGATAGCCATCGACCCACTCGTCGTGCTCGCGGAACTCCTCATCTAAATAGGATACGCGCACACGCGTAGGCCGCTTCACGCTCTCGCTCATGCCAGGCAGTGAGAGGCAGCCCTCGTCCATCGATTCCTGACGGCTCTTGTCATATTCCTCGATATAGGGGTTGTAGAAGACGTGGCGGTAGCCGTCGTACTGCGGATAGTCTTCCTTGATGGGATTGAGATCAATGACCACGACGCGCACGGAGCGACCTACCTGCGGCGCAGCAAGACCGATGCCGGAGCTGCGGTCGAGGGTGTCGTACATATCCTGTACGAACTGCGGGAGCTCCGGGTCGGCGGGGTCAATGTCTTCAGCTACCTTGCGGAGCACGGGCTGGCCAAGTGTATAGATAGGCAATACCATTTGTATAGTTGATAGTTTAATGTATATTTCGATAGATCGACATTTCGAAGATTATTCACGTCTCATGCTTTTCATTTGCAACGCTGTGGCACGCCCCTCCATCCATCCTTGCAGGATGATGGTGGCAGAGATCTCATCGACGAGGGCTTTGTTCTGCCGTGCCTTGCGGCCGATGCCACTCTCGAGCATCGCACGGTGCGCAAGAACACTGGTGAAGCGCTCGTCACATAGTTCGACAGGCACTTCGGGCAAAAGTTTATGCAAGCGGTTCACAAAAGGTGTGATGTGCCGCATATTCTCGCTGTCCTCCCCATTCATCTGACGCGGGTACCCCACGATGATGCGCTCCACGGGTTCACGGCGGATGTAGTCCATCACGAAGGTTTCCAGATCTCTCGTGGCAACGGTCGTGAGTCCGTTGGCAATCAGCTGGAGGGGGTCGGTCACAGCCAGACCCGTCCGCTTCTGTCCGTAGTCGATGGCGAGGATACGCATGTTGAGGTGAGAGGTGACAGTTGAGAGGTGTTACAAAAAACAGGGGTTAGCTTCACAGCCTACCCCTGCCCTAAAATCTTACATATATTCACTTTACCAAAAAGAAATGCCTTGTTTATTTGCGGAGGAGCCAGGCATCGGCGAACTGCGAACGCAGTGCGTTGCGACTCTGAACAGCACTGTTGAGGTCATCGAAGGTGGAGGCGATGACGCGATACATCCCCTGGGGATTCATGGCCAGCTGGGCTGCGTAGCCCTGACCGTTCAGGGTCTTCTGGAGGTTCTCGGCGTTGGCCTTGATGCTAAAGCTACCGACAACGACGCTGAAAGCCTTCAGGCCATCCCCACTCACGAGGGTGAGGTTCTCGGTGCGGGTCGATTCATTCGTCACGGGGGTGGTGGTCACGGTCTGTACTGGGGCAACCGTGGTGGCAGGCACAGAAACAGTGTTCTGTACAGGAGCCTCAACAGCCGTCTGCTGCTGTTGTTTAGCCTTCTCATAAGCCTTCTTATACGCACTCTCGCTGCTCTTGCAGGATACCATAGTGAACGCTACACATACGGCAGCACCCAAAACGAAATAGTTTTTCATTACTTTTTACTCCTTAATTGATGTTGAACAATATTTTCGCCACAAAAGTACAACAAAAGAATGATTTATAATGAACTTATTGGCACAAAAAACGTTAAAATTGTTTCCTTTTACGCTCTTTTCAATATTTTATAGGGAAAAAGGAGGACGTTCAGCGAGAAAACACGTATCTTTGCGCTGTCAAAGGAACATATTACTCACCCAAGCGGCGGTTCCGCCCGTCGTCATTAAAAACATTTACCGCTATGAAGACTCTGAACTACTTCATCACATTCATCGGTGGTGCCCTCGTAGGCGCTGCCGCAGGCATCCTCCTGGCTCCCGAGAAGGGCACCGACCCCCGCGAGCGCATCGCCGAGGCTCTCCGCAAACGCGGCATCCGCCTGAACCGCAAGGAGATGGACGCCCTCGTCAACGATATTACCGAAGAACTCAGCAACGCTGCTGAAGAAGCTGCAGAATAATGGCCTTCACCAGCGAACAGACCACCGCCCAGATGAGTCAGCTCTTTGAGCAGGCCCGTCGCTATGTTGCCCTGCAAAAGGACTACCTCAGCCTACACGGCGTGGAGGTGCTGACGCGTCTGTTCACGACACTCGCCTTGGTGGCCATCTTTATCCTCGTGGGCTTCCTGGTAACGCTCTTTGGCAGTTTCGCCCTCGCCTACTGGCTGGGCGAACTGCTGAACAGCACAATCTTGGGCTTCACCATCATCGCCGCCGCGCTGCTGCTCGTGGCACTCCTCATCTATGCCAACCGCAAGGCGTGGATCATCCTGCCCACTACACGTTTTCTCGTGAGCCTGCTGGCATCCAACCTGACGCTTCCCACGCAGGAGGGCATCGCCGTAGAGAAGGAACACCTGCGCGAGCAGCTACAGGCCAACGAAGGTGAGATGAAAGATACGGCAGGCGCCATCCTCGCCCCCATGCCCATCGCCCGCAACCGCTGGGAGAGTGCCTCACAGCTGTTGCAGAATGGATGGAACATCTATCGCGGACTGCAACTCGGCATCAGTGCCGTGACCGCGTTGCGCACCGTCTTTGGACTTGGGCGCAAGCGCCGCAGATAGTCTTGGGGTCTATTTCCACTGGAACTCCTCACGGTTGATGTTCCATTTGTGATCTTTCGGGAAGTCATCGCCCTCCCACGCTTTCTTCGACGTCCACTTCTCGGGCGCCGCTGTCCAGAATGTGTCGGTGGCTGGTAAGCCGAGCGGCATGAACGCCAGCGAAGCCATGTAGAGGGAACCATTATTTGTATAGGAATCTACAGGAGTCTGTGCGCCGCCGCCCACGAAGCCGATGGTCAGGAAGCCGCCACTGTTGTAGTTGCTCTTGACATCGAACATCCTGTGCATCACCGCCGTCAATGCGGCACGCACCTGTCCCTCATGGAGTTCCTCCGGAAGCTGTTTCTGCCAAGCAAGCAGGGCCAGGGGTTGCATCGTGGCCATACGGTATGGGATGGAACGTCCGAAGACGGGGAACGTACCCTCTGGCGAGATGAAGCGCTCCAGGATGACGCCGAACTTCTGCATACGTTCCAACAGCTGTGCAGCACGACGCTCGCCACCATCGTTGGGGCCTACGCGGTGCAGCAGTCGGTAGCTGTCGCCCTTGCACTGTCGGATGACATCGACTACCTCTGAGTACATCGGCTGGATGACGAACGAGTTATAGTAGTCAAAGGCGAAGGCCTGGCCATCGCTATACCAGCCGTCTCCTACGTACCATTCCTCCAGCTTGTTCACGCCCACGTGGATGCGGTATTCGTCATACGTGGCACCCACCTTCATCAGAAACGCCTCTTCCATCGCCACGAAGATGAGCCAGTTAGAATACGGCGGCGCGTAGCGGTGCAAGGCTGTGAGCTCTTTCACGTAGCGATGCTTCGTCATTTCATCGAGCGGCATCCACAGCGCATCATACGCCCTAAGGAAGCTCTCTACCAAGTAGGCCGCATCGACAAGTGTCTGCGAACCACTCTCCCACCCCAGGTAATCCGGGCTCTCAGGATCCACCGCATTCGCATATGCCTTCAGTGCCCACTCGCGCAGTTGCTTGCGCTTCGCACCTTCGGGGGTGTCGTCATCGGGGAGCGTAAGCCAGGGGGCGATGCCCGCCATCAAGCGTCCGAAGCATTCCAGATACGCCACCTTCGGGTCGCGTCCGTCCCAGATCTTCGACGTCTCCAGGACGAAGTTCTCCTGCAGCGTACCGTTCGCCATATTCTCCAGCACCGGCGCCGCCATCTGCCACGCCTGCTCCACCCAGTATGCGCGGTCCGTCAGTCCGTCGCCCAGCGGATCGACAGTGTTCTTGGTCTTTGCTTGCGAAAGTCCGGCCAGCAGACACAGTGTCATCACCCAAAACATCCTTTTCATGAGGCAGTAATTTTACATTTGAATAAAAACAACCCCACACAATCACTCGGGAATGTGTGGGGCGTCTGATGATTTTATCAAAGTCCGAAGACCTTGGCCAGACCGTTGTCCACGCCGCCGAAGCCCATGAAGGCCATGGCAAGGAGCCCGGCGGTGACGAGGGCGATGGGCATACCCTGCATCCCCTTGGGAACGTCCATCATGGCCAGCTGTTCACGGATGGCGGCGAAGATGGTCAGGGCGAGGCCGAAGCCGAGGGCGGTCGAGACGGCATAGACAACGCCCGAGAGGAGGTTAGGCTCCAGGCCCTGGGAGTTGTAGGTGCCCTGCGCCACGAGGATGGCGACGCCGAGGATGCAGCAGTTGGTGGTAATGAGGGGGAGGAACACGCCAAGTGCCTGGTACAGGGCGGGCGACACCTTCTTCAGCACAATCTCCACCATCTGCACGAGGGCGGCGATGACGAGGATGAAGGCGATGGTCTGCAGGTACTCAAGGTTGTACTTGATGAGCAGAATCTGAATCAGATAGGTCACGATGGTTGCTATCGTGAGCACGAAGGCCACAGCGGCGGACATGCCGAGGGCGGTGTCCACCTTCTTCGATACACCGAGGAACGGGCAGATTCCGAGGAACTGCGAGAACACGATGTTGTTGACGAAGATGGCGGAGAAGAATATAAGTAAGTAGGCCATAGTAAATGTTTAATTCACAATACACAATTCATAATTCACAATTAGCTGCGCGCTGACACGTTTAGCAAAAGTAAAGAAGTGATTGTCCATTGGAATTTATTTGTTATTGATGTAATTAAGCAATCGTAAATTCTAATTACGAATTATGAATTGTTAATTATGAATTGATTATATCTTCAGCGTCTTCTTGACCACTGCAATCAGATAACCAAGCGCGATGAAGGCACCGGGTGCGAGGACGAAGACGAGCATACCGTAGTTCTCGCTGTAGAGGGTGGTGTTGAAGAGCTTGCCCGTGCCCAGGAGCTCGCGGATGGCACCGAGCAGCGTCAGGGCGATGGTGAAGCCAAGGCCGATGCCGATGCCGTCGAAGATGCTCTCCACGGGGCCATTCTTGGCGGCGAAGGCTTCGGCACGCCCCAGGATGATGCAGTTCACGACAATCAGCGGGATGAACAGACCGAGGGTCTTGTACATCTCAGGCGTGTAGGCTTGCATGAACATCTGCAGGGCGGTGACGAGGGAGGCGATGACGACGATGTACGACGGGATGCGCACCTGGTCGGGGATGAGGTTCTTGATGCAGGCGATGATGAGGTTGGAGAAGATGAGGACTGCCATGGTGGCGAGACCCATCGACATACCATTGATGGCGCTGGACGTGGTTCCGAGCGTGGGGCACATACCAAGGAGAAGGACGAAGGTCGGATTCTCCTTAAGGATGCCGTTCCATAAGATTTTTATGTATTTCATATCTTCTTAATTCACAATGCACAATTCACAATTCATAATTTGCTGCGCAATGCAACGCATGATAAAAAGTGCTGTTGTTCATTGTTCTTATTTAACGGGTGAATAATTGTGAATTATGAATTATCAATCATGACTTGATTGCTGAGCAGAAGCTCCGCTTTGGGCGTCAGCAGGAGCGGAAGCACCAGCGTAGGCATGGAAGGCCACGTTGACAGCACGGAGGAAGGCGCGGGAGGTGATGGTGGAGGCGGTGATGGCATCCACGTCGCCACCGTCCTTGGAGACGGTGAGTTCCTTCTGGCCGGGGTTCTTGCCTATGATGTCACCCTTCTCTCCCTTCTGGAACCAGAAGCCAGCCTTGGCGCCGAGGCCTGGGGTCTCGGCATGCTCCAGGACGGTGTAGCCCTTGATGGTGCCCTCGTCGGCGAACCCGACGAGCACCTTCAGCGTGCCGCCGAAGCCGTTGGGGTCTATGGCCTGCACGGCCACGCCCTGGTCGGTGGAGTAGATGATGACAGGATTGCCGTTGGCATCCTCGACTTCGGAGGTCTCCTGGACCTTGGCGTCGGAAACGCCAAGCACACTATTGATGCCTTCGGCCAGGGTGCGTGCCTTGTTCTCTTCGATGGGGCCTGCGGTGATCTTGTTCACGTAGGCCAAAGCTCCTGCGGCGATGACCGAAATGAGTGTCAGCACGCAGAGCATATTGGGCAGTGTTGATGGTAGTTTCTTCATAATATTCTTGAATTCATAATGCATAATTCACAATTCATAATTATCACGCCGTTCCGGCATTAGGGACATGAGGTGCAACTTAATTGTGAATTATGAATTGTAACTTATGAATTTTTCTTCACTTCGCCAAACCGCTTTGGCTTAATATAAGTATTGATTAAAGGAGTGAAGCCGTTCATGATGAGGATGGCGAAACTCATGCCCTCGGGATAGGAGCCGAAGTCGCGGATGAGCACCGTCAGCACACCGATGGCGATGCCGTAGATGAGCTGGCCCTTGGCCGTCATGGGCGAGGTGACATAGTCCGTAGCCATGAAGCAGGCACCGAGCATGAGACCGCCGGAGAGGACGACCTGCACGGGGTTGGCGTAGCTGGGGTCGATGAGGTGGAAGAGGCCTGCGAGCACGAAGACCGTTCCGAGGATGGAGACAGGTATGTGCCAGGTGATGATTTTCTTCCAGAGCATGAAGCAGCAGCCGATGAGCAGGCACAGGGCACTGACCTCACCGAGGGAACCGCCCGTCTGACCGATGAGCATATCCAGCGACGAGGGCAGCTGGTCGAGGTAGGACGTATCGCCTTCCTTGATAGCCAGCTTCATCAATGCCAGCGGCGTGGCACCTGTCTCCACATCGACATAACCGAGCTGACCGCTGACGGGCCATGAGGTCATCTGCACGGGGAAGGAGATGAGCAGGAACACACGCCCCACGAGGGCGGGGTTGAAAGGATTGGTGCCCAGACCGCCAAAGGTCATCTTGCCGATGCCGATGGCCACGAAGGCGCCGATGACGATGATCCAGATGGGCAGGTTCGACGGCAGGTTGAAGCCAAGCAGCAGACCCGTCAGCACGGCAGAGCCGTCGCAGATGGTCAGCCGCTCGCGCCCCAGGATGAAGCGCGTGATGGCCCACTCGAAGAACACACAGGCAGCCACCGACGTCAGCAGTACGATGGCCGAACCCACGCCGAAGAAATACAGCGAGGCGAGCAGGGCAGGCACCAGGGCGATGCACACGCCGTACATATTGCGCTGCACCGAGTCGCCGCCATGGACGTGGGGTGAAAGGGAAATGATGGGTTTCATTGTCATTTTTAAATTCACAATTCACAATTCATAATTCACAATTGACACCTTTGCAAATAAGATTCATGACTGTGAGTAATAAAGTTGTTCAATTATTTCCTTTTGTTGTATTAGCAATCGCTGTGAGTAGCTTATTCAATTCCTTACAATCCTTATCCAAACTTTCATATTTGTCTGTTTTCATCGCGCAGCAATTATGAATTATGAATTGTGAATTATGAATTGATAACTATTTTTTTATCGCCTCCATGTGCCGTGCCTTGATGATGCCCATGACGGTCTGCTTGGCCACGCGGATGTTGTCGAGCAGCGGACGGTTACTTGGGCAGGTGAAGGCGCAGGAGCCACATTCGATGCAGGAGGTGACGTCGTTCTTCTCGCAGCCGTCCCAGTCCTTGAGGCGGG
>ERZ842401.7761-NODE-7761-length-10834-cov-2.582522_pt1 | contig 10834 bp, 10 predicted proteins | sample MGYA00521270_ERZ842401 | MGnify/ENA primary metagenome ERZ842401 (study PRJEB31892, sample SAMEA3878208) | bioreactor metagenome | biome: Moose rumen | place: Sweden | collected 2011-10 | study: EMG produced TPA metagenomics assembly of the PRJEB12797 data set... | reverse complement strand
GACATCTGGCTTCGTTGAGAAGAAGTTCTCCAGATCCGAATCCGATTCCAGTTTGTATGTGGCTGCGGCTCCAACGCCTATTTCAGGTTTCACGATGACGGGGTATCCGACAAGGGAGATGAACTCTTTGGCTCCATCGATGTCCAAAACCTTGTGCTGCCTTGCGGTAGGTATCTTTCCGATGGCGTAGTATTTCTTCATCTCGGCCTTGCTCTTGAATGCCCGGATTCCGTCCTCTCCAACGCCTGTCCTGATATTGAAATCTGTCCTCAGTCTCGCATCCTGCTCGAGCCAGTACTCATTGTTCGACTCAAGGAAGTCTATCCTTCCGTAATGGTGAGCGAAATATGCCACAGCCTTGTACATGGAGTCGTAGTTCTCCATGTCGGGGACACGGTAATATTCTCTGATTGAGGATTTGAGTTCATGGGATAGACTTTCATAGGGCGCATCGCCGATAGCGAGGACATTTACGCCCCTTTTCTGTAAACGGTCACAGAAGTTCCAGTAGGTGTGCGGAAAATTAGGGGAAATGAAAATAAAATTCATGTTCTTTTTCTTTGTCAGTTGGTTTTCGGCTGCAAAACTAATCATTATTCCCACGATATCAAAAGTTTCGCTTATCCACCTCAGACTTAAATAGTTTTAATATGCCGGGCCATGGCGGATCTGACGGCGGATGCAGGATGCGATGGCCTTGGACCGGTACCGTCAATATGAATGGAACATTGAAAGCGCAATTGGCGATAACTGACCATACATGATGCTTCTAGAGCGATTCGTCAGCATTTTTGTTGCATCTTTGTCCAGAAAATGTAATTTTGTGGTGAACGAACTTTATGACATGCAGAACAATCTTCCCAAACGCCTTGTTGTGAAGGTAGGCAGCAATCTGCTTACCCGCCCGGACGGCAATCTCAATGTCACCAGGATGTCCGCCCTCGTTGACCAGATCGCGTATCTGAGGTCCAAGGGGATCGAAATCATACTGGTTTCTTCCGGTGCCGTGGCATCCGGCCGCAGCATGATCACCCCGGTGAGTGACCTTTCCGAAGTCGACTCAAGACAGCTTTTCTCCGCAATCGGACAAGCTAAACTGATGGGCCGGTACTGTGACCTTTTCAGGGACCACGGAATAGTCGTCGGCCAGGTACTCACGATGAAAGAGTCTTTCTCCCCCCCCGAGCTGTACAACAATCAGCGGAACTGTATGCAGGTAATGCTGCGTAACGGGGTGATACCCGTCGTCAACGAAAACGACACCGTGTCCCTGGGTGAGCTGATGTTCACCGACAACGATGAACTTTCCGGCGTCATAGCCATCATGATGGAATGTGATGCCCTGATCATACTGACCAACGTGGACGGAGTGTATGACGGGGACCCTTCAGCCGAGGGGTCTTCACCCATAAGGGAAATCCGTCCCGATGACAGCCTTGAAGGATATCTTGCTTCAGGGAAATCGACACATGGACGTGGAGGCATATTGTCCAAGACAAGGGTCGCCAGAAAAGTGGCGTCTGAAGGAATCGAAGTCGTTGTCGCCTGCGGGGCCAGGGAGAACATCCTTCCCCTTCTTGTCGAAAACAGAGAGTCTGTGCCCTGCACCGTTTTCGTACCGTCCGAAAGGGACCCCAAACTTGATTGAGAGGAGAGACCGACATGGAAAAATTCCGGAACGAAGAACTGTTCATAAGGACAAAGAAGGCTTCGGCCTGTGTCCTGGAAGCGGGCGATGAGGCAGTTTCAGCAGCGCTTGTCCGCTTGTCTTCCCTTATGATGGAAAGGGAAGGAGAGATACTTTCTGCGAACAAGGAGGATCTTTCCAGAATGGATCCCTCTGATCCCAAGTATGACCGCCTTTCCCTGACGCATTCAAGGCTGCAGGGAATTGCGGACGGGATCGATGCGGTCGCTTCACTCCCTTCTCCTGTAGGGAATGTTCTGTCATCCGCCGTCAGGCCGAACGGCCTTAAGATCGAGAGGGTGAGTTATCCTTTTGGAGTAGTGGGCATTATCTATGAAGCGAGACCTAATGTCACTTTTGATGTTGCGGCGCTCTGCCTTAAGAGCGGCAACGCCTGTGTCCTTAGGGGAGGCAAAGAAGCGGACGGGACGAACAGGGTATCGGTGGAGATCATAAAAGATGCCCTCACCGAATGCGGAATCGGTCCCGATGCCGTGAATCTCCTTCCTTCGGACAGGAGTTCAAGTGCGGAACTACTTCATGCCAGGGGTTATGTCGACCTTATCATCCCAAGGGGGAGTTCTTCGCTGATTTCTTTCGCAAGAGACAATGCCACGGTTCCGCTTATTGAGACAGGAGCAGGAGTGTGCCATACCTATTTCGATGAGGAAGGAGACCTTCAGATGGGTGAAAGAATAGTCGTGAACGCAAAGACAAGAAGGGTGAGCGTGTGCAACGCCCTAGACTGTCTGATTATGCATTCTTCCCGTCTTTCTTCCCTTCCGTCCATCTGTCGTGGCCTTGAAAAGAGCAAGGTCATCATTTATGCCGACAAGCGCAGTCACTCTGTCCTCGATGGGCTTTACCCTTACTTGGAGAAAGCCGATGCGGAGGATTTCGGGACGGAGTTTCTCGATTACAAGATGGCGATAAAGACGGTGGATTCCCTTGATGAGGCGATTTCCCATATAAGGGAATACGGTTCAGGGCACAGTGAAAGCATTGTCACAATGGATCCGAAGGCGGCGGAAAGGTTCCGTCGGGAAGTCGATGCCGCATGCGTGTATGTCAATGCCCCCACCTCATTCAGTGACGGAGGGGAGTTCGGCCTCGGTGCGGAAATCGGAATCAGCACCCAGAAGATGCACGCCCGTGGCCCAATGGGCCTTGAGGCCTTGACTACATACAAATGGCTCATCGAAGGCGAAGGGCAGACAAGGCCATAGAATGCATTTTCTGTAACAGATAACAAACGAGGAGTATAATATGAAAATAGCCATTATCGGTGCCGGAAACATGGGCGGAGCCCTTGCAAGAGGCCTTGTCAAGAGCGGAGCATTTCCTGTGGAGTGCGTATGCGTAGCGAACCGTTCGGAGGGGAAGTTGCTTTCCCTTAAGGAATCTTTCCCCGGAATGGGAACAACCCTTGTGAACCAGCAGGCCGTGGAAGGGGCTGATGTAGTTGTTCTGGCCGTTGAACCCCATCAGGTGCCGTCAGCCATGGGCAGCATCACTCTTTCGGACGGGCAGATGCTCATAAGCATCGTTGCCGGCCTTTCCTCGGACAGCCTCTCGGAAATGATAAACGACACTTCCGTAAAGATTGTGAGGGTGATTCCCAATACCGCCATGACGGTAGGGGAGAGCATGAGCATCATCTGCTCCACCGGAATATCCGAATCCGACCTGGAAACCGTCGAATCGGTATTCTCCCCCCTGGGAAAGACCATGCGTGTTCCGGTTGAGAAGATGGCGGCGGCGACTGCCCTTTCTTCCTGCGGTATAGCCTATGCACTCAAGTTCCTTGATGCCGGAATCACAGCCGGAGTCCATATGGGAATCTCTCCCGGGGAGTCGAAGGAACTGGTGGCTCAGGCCATGGCCGGTGCCGCCAAAATAATCCTCGAAGGGGAAACCCTTCCTTCGGAGGAAATCCTTAAGGTCTGCACTCCGGGAGGCCTTACCATTAAGGGAATAAAGGCCCTGGAAGACGGTGGCTTCCCTTCGGCTGTCATAGCAGCCATGACCGCAGCAAGCGGAAAATGATCCTGACAACAGCATATAGCAATCTTTAACCGTCAGCCGATATGAAGCATCAGAGAATTACTGCGAGGCAGGCCAGGAACCAGATATGGATGTTTGCGTCATACTCCTTCTTGGACATATTTTGGATTTGGACAGGAATCGAAGACAAAAGCGTTTTTCTGACCGTCGCCGGTTCTGTTTTCATTCTGATGTCAGTGGGGATGATATTCTACACGTTGTGGCAAAGGAAACATTTCCCGGTGGAGGATCCGGCCCTGGATGCCCAAATCAATGAAAACATCAAAACTTCCTCTACCGGCTTAGCCGTAGTGATGGGGATGATTTTGCTTGGCTTCATAGTGGCTTTCGGATTGGCTTTGCTTTTGAGACATTGAGTGTGGATGTGATATTAGGAAACTTGTTTCCTGTTTTCGTCAATGACGCATCCTGGTCGAGTTCTCCGGACGGGCAAGTGAATTATCTGCACCTCTCTGTTCCCCATCCCTATGCGGAAGAACTGATTCCGGAAAGACAGTCTTCCGGGAGGATCAGTCATACGTGATGTCGAAAGAACAAAAACTCCGGACCCTAAAGGCCCGGAGCATTTTTTTGTTCACCGTCTGGACTATTTCTTTTTCAGAAGACTTCCGAGGATGCTTGTTGCAGCGCCGATTGCGGCTGCATTTCCGAGAACGTTCTTTCCGCTTCCGCCACCCTTGAGTGTCAGGATGATGTCGTTGAAGTCGACGTCACCGTCGCCGTCCTGGTCTTTGAACAGACCGCCGAGTTTACCCATTACGGTAGGGATGATGGCCATAACAGGAGTAGCGAGGCTGCCGAGATTCACTTTGGAAAGTGTGTTGTTCTTGAACAGACTTCCTGCCAAAGCGGTAACAGGGCTCTGGGCTGCTGATGTCTTTCCGGAGAAAAGGTCTGTAAGGAGGCTGACTCCGCCGGCCTTTGTTGCGGTCTGGGTGAGGGAGCCAAGGATGGAAGAAGAAAGTCCGCTAAGAACGGTATTCTTCACGTTTGAGGGGAGTTGGATGTTTCCTGCGGCGCTGGTAACCTGGCCGAGGATGAGGTCGCTGATTGATGCCATGTCTTTAATGTTATTGATTTGTTTGTGGAATGTTTCCGATAAAATGTTTGTACATCCTCTGAAGGGTGCCGTCTATGACGGCTTTCTCCCCGTGTGAGGCGGAATCCGATGTTCCGTTGCTGATCATCACGAATCCGTACTTCTTTTCCGGGTCGAAGAACATTGCGCTGCGAAGTCCGTATGCTCCTCCGGTATGTCCGGTGAGCGTCACCCCGGGGATGTAACCTCCTTCGTCAATCCAGAGCGCAAGCCCGTAGTTCTCGTCAGATGACCTCGGGGTCTGCATGTTGATAGATGACTCTTCGCTTATGATTCTCTTTCCGTTCTCGCCCAGACCATGGTTCATGTGCATTATCATGTATCTGGCCAGATCCGGAGCGGATATCTTCATTCCTCCGGTGGGGGAGAATACCGGAGTGTCAACTCCCGGAGTGTAGTTCCTTATCCTTTCGCTTCTTGGAGCGTATGCTTCGACGCTTTCGACCATCTCTCCATTGACGCTCCCGTTGTCGGGGTCATTGGAGTACAGTTTGGCGAAAAGGGAAGTGTCCAGCGAGTCAACGCAATATCCTCCATACAGGCCAAGAGGTTCAAGCACATTATGGACGACGTACTGGTCGAATCTCTCTCCGGAAAGCTTCTCTATGAAGGACCCGATCAGATTGTAGTTGAGATTGCAGTATTCGTATCCGGTTCCGGGTTCATAGTCATTGTAACATTTGGCCCAGTCGGGGTTCTTGGAGGGGTCGATCCCGTCGAATGAGAAATACCCTTCAGAGTCGTTGATGCTGGATGTATGCGACATCAGCATTTCAAGAGTAATTACGGTATCGGGGTATTCGGGATTGCGGATCGGAAATCCCGCAAGGACTGAAGCATCTGTGTCAAGGGAAACCTTTCCCTTCTCGACAAGCTGCATTATGGAAGTTGCGCTGAAGGACTTCGAAATGGAAGCGATCCTGAACAGGGTGTTCTCCTTGATCGGGGCTCCGCTTTGCGTGTCGGCTTCTCCGAAAGAATGGGTGTAGACGATGTGTCCGTCCTTTACTACGGCGACTCCCATTCCGACGTTCCCGATCTCTGAGCGGAACTCCTCCATGTCCTTTTCGAAGGCTTTTGTGGCGGAATTTCCGCAGCCCGAAAGGACGATTGCGAGGCTGCAGATGGCCGCAGCCGTCGGGAGAAATCTGTGAAGGATTGTCATTTGGTGCTTATTTGTTGCAAAAATAGCAAATTCGGTGACAATCCGAACATTATGGGCGCTTATTTTTCTTTGACCCTTTTTCCGGACATATGTTCGATTTCAATCTCGATAATGTCGGTTTTGGGACCATTCTTTTTCATGTCGCTTTCAATGTCGTATCCTTCCGGGAAGAATCTTTCCGAAAGGCCGAGAAGGACACGGTTCTTCAGAACCTCGTCCTTGACGAAACCGGCTTTCCCGAAACATATCACACTGACGAAAGTGTTCCACCATTCTCCTTCATACTTTATCCCTTCGTCCAGCACGCAGAATGACACTTTGGGGATTCTTTCGATGGCCTCGTGCTTGTGTCCGGCTTTGGCTCCATGGATGTAGATTTTCCCGTCAAGGTAGATGTAGTTCACCGGAATGGCGTACGGGTATCCCATTTCACCATGGACGGCGAGAACGCCTCTCGGAGCTTCGGACAGAACCTTTTCGCAGTCTTCCCTGGAGACTTCCTGTTTGAAGCGTCGCATCTTTCTGAACTGGGCAGGTGCGATATCCTCATTCTCGTTTCCGGCATCAAGGTCGGCGGGGCGCCTCATTACGACGTGGGGTATGCCGTCTTCGAGGAATTCTTCCGAGTTGATACGGAACCCCTCCTTGGCATAGAATCCCGCAGCATATGTCTGAGCTTCCAGATAGAGGCTCTCGGCCTTCATCTCGGAGATGGCGTAATTGACTCCCTCATGAAGGATCTTTTTGCCGAGGCCTGTCCCTCGGCTTATGGTTATGACCCTTCCTATCTGTACTGTTCCGGGTTCTCCTTCTCTCGGAAATACTCTCAGATAGGCAAGGACACTGCCGTCCTCGTCCGGAATGAAGATGTGAACGCTTTTCTCATCCTGTCCGTCAACGTCCTGGTAAGGGCAGTTCTGTTCCACGACAAAGACTTTTTCCCTTGCGCGGATGATTTCGTAGAGCTCTTTGTTCGTCAGTTCGTCGAAGGTTTTGATGACGGTCTTCATGGGGGAATTTTTATGGATAGTGAACGGATCAGAGTATTTTCATGGCGATATGGGCGCAGGCTTCCGCATCAGCAAGAGCATGGTGGTGGTCCCTGAGAACGAATCCGCAAGCGGCTGACACCGTTTCCAGCCTATGGTTGGGAAGACTCCTTCCGAAGTGCCTTCTGGAGGCACATAAGGTGTCGTGGAACTCGTAGTCCGGGTAGTCCATCCGGTAAACCCGGAACACTGCCTTCAGACACCCCTCGTCGAATCTTGAATTGTGCGCAACAAGCGGAAGCCCCTCGATAAGGGGAGCTATTTCGCTCCAGACCTCAGGGAAAACAGGGGCATCCTCGGTATCCTCGGGATACAGGCCATGTACCCTCATGCAGAACCATTGGTAATATTCCGGTTCGGGATGGATGAGGCTGTAGTATGAATCCACGATCTGTCCGTCGCGGACAATTACGACACCCACACTGCAGACGCTGCTTGGCTGCTCGTTTGCCGTCTCGAAATCTATAGCTGCGAAATCTCTCATGCGTTTTCTTCGGGAAGTTGCCGCAAAATGGTGTTCCCGGAATGCAAATATAGGTGATTTTGCACTTGCGGAGACGTATTTTTCAGTAGCTTTGTCAAACAAATATCCCCGACAATGAGAACACGTATACTTCTGAGGGTTTCTGCGGTACTTTCCGTATATGTCCTTATTCTTGTGAGTTGCTCCGGAGACAGTTCGTCCATCAAAGATGCGATTGCACTGCAGCTTAATGCTTATCCCGAAAGCGGAGTTCAGGACATCTATAAGAGTTTCTGTCAGGACAATCTTGGCCCCGGGCATCTTATTCCCGACACCTCATCTGCCGGAGCATATCTGAGGGAGGAGCTCTCCTCATACCGTGAAGACCTCGGGAAAGGTATTTATTCCGTTCCTTCGGAAAGGTTCTTTCCGGTAGGGGATGACGGCAATTACGTGAGAGTCGATCTTTCTGTCGTACTGGATTCTCTGGTGAGCGAGAGGTCTCTTCTGGAGGCGTTCTCGGAAAGTGCGAATTCAGGGAAGAAGATATCTGAAGATCAGTGGAAAGAGAAATGGGCCCAAGTCGAAAAGGTGCTTAGGAAGGATTTCCGCTCCATTCCGCACCTGGAAGAGGATCTTTCATTGATAGATTCCCTTGTGAATGAAGGGAATCTCATCCTTCATCACAGCTCAAGGTTCGAGGAGGCCTATCATCCTCATTACAGGATAATAGGAACGGATATATTCAGACGGGATATCGAACCTCTTCTGGAAGGCATCAAGTAAGCGGATCGGTTTTCCTTTCGGTAAGAGCCGTCAGATTGTCTTTACAATGTATGTTGTTCGGGAGGCATGTTCAAAGTTGAGCATGTCTTTTCTTTCCGTTGTCTTTCCGAAGAATGAAATCTTGGAATACCACATTGCCGGCGGTTCGCAGGTTGACATTATTCACAATCCATAGGAAGTTATGAGATACCGGCTACAAGGACGTGTCGATGCCTTTCCAGTAAAGCAAAAATAAAGTAATCTAGTTGGTCTGAAACAGGATTTCTTTTGCGTTGGTCGGACAGGGCGGATGTTTTCGTATTCTTGCTGCATGAAACAAAAAATACTAGTACCGCTGGAGGAGGATGGGATGTCCTTCGCTCCGGCAAGCATGGGGAGCCTTATCGCTCTTGCGTCTCCCGGTCAGTATGTTCAATCTTCTCCGCTTCCGAGCGGGTATTCCGGATCGTTCGATCCTGACTGGACTGCTCCGAAGTACATTCCGAGTCCGCTGATTCAGGACCCGGCGCGGAACACGTTGCTTGTGCCCGCTGATCAGAATGTCGTATCTGACGGAGGAAGCATAAGGACTCTCGCGGAGAAGCTGCTTAAAGCCGGATATTACGCCGAAGGAGGCAAAATAGTGAAACGTAAACGGTTCAAGGGAGGAGGTCCTTTCTGCAATCTTGCGGACAATGTAAGGGCAGGTGCTTCTCCTCTCTACGATTACAGGAAATCCGTTCAGCCTTCAACCGATCCGTCTGCAGGGTTCGGTGGCGGAGCCTTCGGCGGTTCCGGTGCTTCATCATCATGGAGCGTCGACATCGGCAATCCTGGTCCTTATGATTATGTGGAGAACATCCCTCTTCTTGACCGGATGACGTTCAGTGACGCATATTCAGCCGCGAGGAGAGCCGGGATTGGGGAATTCGAATTCGACGGGAGGACGTACAGTACCGATTACGATCCGAACGCGACTCTTGGTCCGGTCCAGATGGGCGAGTCCCTTGTCGGGAACCTCAGGAACGTGTATGATGCTGACGGGAGGATCATCAGGGATTCCACGAGAGTTGAACCATGGATGGGACAGATTCCCGGAAGGCATAAGAGGGAGCATGCTCAAGGCGGTACTCTGCTACTTCCGTATAATAAGTTCGAAGATGGTGGGGATGAGGATTTGCGACAGAATGGAGATATCGAACCGGCAAGAATCATCGGATATGCTCCTAGCATAAACACCGCACAGGGAAGAAAAGCCGCCAAGAATATTGCAAAAGAAATTGCTTCGGGTAAAGCGGTTGAATCAATTCCAACCAAGTACCATGATTACATATTTGGCGAGTTGAATGGCACATACAGCTATCCGAGAATGATTAATAGGGCTTCCGATGTCTCAACCAGTAGGCTTACCGATGAAGAGAAGCGTCTTAGGGCTGAAATGATTGCTAGGTATTCAGGAGGAATAAAAAACATCGGAGATTTACTTGTGACCTCGTCCAAGCCGGTTGCTGCATTCAGGACATGGCTGATAGATCCATTTAAGGATAGGCGTGTGTATCTTGGTAAGGTAACGCCGAAAAAGGCTATGGAGAGAAAACTATCAAAGACCAACTATACAGGTGTCGGGAATTACTCCACACTGATGAATCCAGAAGTGCCGAGTTGGAATATATTGCAGGTATCCGACTACACGAGCGGTTTCGAAGATGATTTCGTTTCTGCGATCTTTAATGGCAGAACGCCGCTGGCTGAAGAGGGAGTTGAGCCGATTTCTTCGGAAAACGTTCCGCTTTATGAACGCATATATGGAAAAACCAGTCCTTCCGTTTTCGGGAGGAATGGTCTGCGTGGATATCAGATTGGCAAGGAAACTCTTGATATTGCTCCAAAACTTGACAGCGTGGCTCTTTCATCGCAGATTTATCCAACAGGTGTGGATGGGTACGATATCAATAACATGTGGCCATGGCGTATCGGAGATGGCGGTCATTATTATGATGCTGGCGCCTATGATAAGATTGACGTGGAGTACGGGGGAAAGAAGTACTCGAAGTTTATGGACGTCTTTGACCTTGGTAACAATGGTGGAAAGAATAGAAAAGCCATGGAGATATCGACATTTCTTGACAGTATGTCTTATCCATATGTGGTTGTTACTCCTTGGTTCGAGGCCCATGATTGAGATATATAGTCATTATTGCTTCCACAATGCAGAGCAGAATCATTTCCATATAAGTATAGTTCTTCGTTAGCGTCAAATTCGACATCATAGTCCCGAAACTAGACATTAGATGGGAGGTACAAATGATGTCATGAATTATTATGCAGTTTTTTGCTGCGGTGCATAGTGATTTGATTATAGTGAAGATCGCTATAAGTCTTGCAAAGTTTCTTAATCTGTTGGGGCCTTGCTCCTGAGGCCTCCTTGCGGCTGTTATGAGTAACTGTATTGTGACCACAATAAGTATTGCTGTATAAATTGAAAAACACCAGACATAGTGTTCATATTGTTGCATGGTTCGTTTTTTTGCAAAGATAAGGC
>ERZ842401.7760-NODE-7760-length-10834-cov-7.500696_pt1 | contig 10834 bp, 8 predicted proteins | sample MGYA00521270_ERZ842401 | MGnify/ENA primary metagenome ERZ842401 (study PRJEB31892, sample SAMEA3878208) | bioreactor metagenome | biome: Moose rumen | place: Sweden | collected 2011-10 | study: EMG produced TPA metagenomics assembly of the PRJEB12797 data set... | reverse complement strand
GGCTGCTGCCCAGCTCGCCGTAGCGGCTGCGGTACCACTGGTAGCCCGACAGTCCCGAAGGGGCGGTGATGGTGGCCACCTCGTTGCTGGCTCCGGGCGAGCAGCCGCTGGCCACGAGCGACATGGGCTGGCAGTCGCCGGCAATGTAGCAGTAACCGTAGTGTCCCGAAGCGCTGCAGTCGCCCACAAGCACTTCGATACGCACGGTTTCGTACAGATAGCTGTAAAGATTTATTGCAGCTTTTGCCCACGGTTTGTAAACTGCATTTCCAGCATCAATCCAAGGTCCCAGGGCGCCACCGCTTACGGGGCTTTGCACCACATAGAACAATGTGTCGGAAATGTTGGAAAACGAAGCTCCGTTCTGACGCTTGATGCGGATTATAAATTCGGGGTTTTCGCTCTGCGAGTGCCGTGCGTCTTCGAGAACAATGGCATAATAGATGAACACAAGTGCGTTTTGGGGTGTTACGGTCATGGTGTAGTACAGCCCTTCGGCTTCGGCGGAATAGCAGGAGTTGCCTATGCGTATAGAATTTATATACTGATTATTAGGAAGTATGGGGAGCTGATTGCTGGTGTTTGCATCGTTGCCCGCACCCATAATAACAAACCGGTTGGGCCTTGTGGCCGCAGGGTCTCTTCCAGTGCACCCCACAGTACTTACTTCCGATGTCAATGCCGAGCCACGGAGTATGGCGCTTGTAAGCTGAATGTATGTCTGGCTGTAGGTGCTGATGCCAGAAACCCGGTTGCCCGTTTGGCCGGTATAGTTTTGGTGAAGCATGAAATCCACAGGATTTTTCAATCCGGGACAGGCATTACTTTGGGCACGAGCCGCATTTGCAGCAAAACAAAGTGCCAATATTGTCAGTGTCAAAACTTTTTTCATAATATGATAATTACGTCATATTTTCGTCAAAAAAACCTTACAAAAGGTACAAATGCAGATTATTTTTTACGAAAAAACCGCAAAAAAGTTCGTGCAAATATACGCATAAAATTTGAATAAAATACAATATTTCGCAATTTTTATAGTTTTTGGAATCTGAACGATAATAGGCAAAAAAGATTTTTTATGGAAGATTCGGCATTGTATCCGTTGAAATTTTATCCCCTTTTCAAGAACAAAATTTGGGGTGGGAACAAGATAAAAACCGACCTCGGCATAGACTATTCACCGTTGCCAAACTGCGGCGAGATGTGGATTTTGTCGGGTGTTGAGGGCAACGAATCCATGGTGGAGAACGGTTTTCTTGCCGAGAACAACCTCAACGAGGTGCTGGAGATATACAACGCCGACCTTATTGGCGAAGCCAACTACGCGCGCTTTGGAAACGAGTTTCCGCTGCTGATAAAGATAATTGACGCCAACGACCGGCTCTCGGTGCAGGTACACCCCGACGACGCTCACGCACGACAACAGGGCCTCGAACGCGGAAAAACCGAGATGTGGTACGTGATGGACACCGAAAAAAACGCCATCATCATAGACGGTTTCTCGAAAAAACTAACACCCGAAAGCTACCAGAAAAGTCTTGCCGACGGCACGCTGATGGACTGCCTCAACGCCGTGCATCCCGCCAAGGGCGACGTGTTTTTCATCCCTGGCGGACGCGTGCACGCCATCGGCAAAGGCATACTGCTGGCCGAAATACAGCAGACCTCCGACACCACTTACCGTATCTACGACTGGGACCGCACCGACAACAATGGCAACCACCGCGAACTGCACACCCAACAGGCCTTGGAAGTACTCGACTTTTCGAAAGTGGGAGCCGTGAAAACCAACTATTCGTACAACAAAAACGCCACGTCGAAAATTGTGGAATGCCCTTATTTCACCACCAGCGTGCTAACGTTCGACAAACCGATAAAAAAGGACTTCAGTACCCTCGACTCCTTTGTGGCCTACACCTGCATCGAAGGCATCTGCGCCATACGCACTCTGAACACCATTGTGCCCATGCGCGCCAGCGAGTGCACCCTTGTGCCCGCCATTGCCGACATTGTGGAACTGTTCCCCGAAAAGGAGGCCAAAGTGCTCGAAGTTTACATAGACAACCCCGAACAGGGAACACGTAACTGAACATGAGCTTTTTAAATCATTTCAAACGGAATCTGATATGCGTAACACAATCATCCTTATACTTTTATCAATAACGATAATATGTGGGTGCAGCCATACTGCCAAGGTAAGCGAGCCGGCCGGCAAATACTCCCGCAAGCCCATCACCGAGGTGTCGGAATCGCAGCTGCAGGCCGACGCCATGGCAATAGAAGCAAAGATGCTGGTGGAAACGGGCAACAACGAAAAAGCGCTGGCCACATACACCGACCTTTTGAACCAACACCCCGACTATGACGTGGCGCACTACGAGATAGGCAGCCTATACTACTCCCTCGGCGATGTGGGACTTGCCATCGAGCACTCGAAAAAAGCCTGCCAGCTCTCGCCAAACAACACATGGTACAAACTGCAGCTGGCCGAGCTGTACTCCATAACCCACCAAACCGACAACCTGATAAAAACCCGTGCGGAGATGGTGAAACTGAACCCCGAAAAGCTTGAGATGCGTTACGAGCTGGCCAACGCCTACACCGCCGCCGGCAAATACCGCGACGCCATCAAGGTTTTCAACGATGTGGAAAAAATTATCGGCATCACCGAACAGGTGTCGATGCAAAAGCAGAAACTATGGTACGCCGTGGGCGACTCCTCCATGGCTTTCAGGGAAATAGAACGCTTGGCAAACACCAACCCCGCCGAAAACAAATACAACTCCATACTGGCCAACATGAGCATGGAGCAACGCCACTACAGCGATGCCCTGAAATACTACAAACGGGTGGCCGAAAACTCGCCCGACGACGAATACATACACGTCTATCTGGCCGAATACTACAAAAAAACCGGCGACAGCGAAAACGCTTTCCGCGAACTGAAACAGGCTTTCCAAAACCCCAAACTCGACATACGCTCCAAACGCCAGATACTGGGCACTTTCTACAACAGCGAGGAGTTCTACACCTCACAGTCGAAATATGCTTTCGAGCTTGCCGAAACACTGATACAGCAAGACCCCGACTCGGCATCGTACTCGCTCTTTTACGGCGACATACTGATGCGACAGAAAAAATACGACCGCGCCGCCAACTACCTGCGCCACTACATAATGCAAGACAGCTCCGACGCCGAGGTGTGGACAGCACTGATACACTGCGACTACGCCTTGGAAAACGACAGCTTGGTACTCTGCGACGCCGCACGTGCCAGCCGCATTTTCCCCACCAACACCATGTTCTACTACCTGCAAGGCCTCAGCCTCTACCGTATGAAACAGCCCGATGAGGCTATCGCAATCCTTGAAAAAGGTCTCAAAAACGGATTCACCAACGTTTATATGGAGGCCGACTACTACCAGATTCTGGCCGAAATTCTCCACGAACAAAGCCGCAACGACGAAAGCGACGCATACTACGAAAAAGTGCTAAAAATAATGCCCGACGACGTGGGGGTGATGAACAACTACGCCTACTCGCTGGCCGGACGCAACGCAAAACTCGACAAAGCCCTGCAAATGTCGAAATATATTGTTGAAAAAGAACCAAAAAACGCCTACTACCTCGACACTCACGCCTGGGTGCTCTATAAAATGGGCAACTACAAAGAAGCCGAAAAATACATACTTCTGGCAATAAAATACTCCGAAAAAGAGGAAAACCGCACCAATTTTGAGCACTATGTGGAAATACTGAAAGCACAAGGCAAACGGTCCGAAGCCGATTTTGTATCAAAAAAATATCTGAGCACCCCGCAACAATAACATATTGCAATGACACACAACAAATTACACATATTAGCCGTTGCCATGGCAGCACTGCTTGTAGTATGTGCGTGCAAATCTGCAAAACAAACCGCAAAACCTACCGACCCCACTCCCCCACCCCAAAAAACGGCTTCTGCCGAAATTAGCAACACCGATTTTAAAACCCTTTCGGTAAATTTCAGCACTCAGGTGATGGATATCGGCGTGTCGGGACAGATACGCATGCAAAAGGACAAGGTGATATGGATAAGCATCACCAAACTGATAGAGTTTGGACGCCTGAAACTGACCCCCGACTCGGCATACGCTGTCATCAAAATAAAAAACCAAGCCTTTGCGGGAACTTACAAACAATTCCAGAAACAATTCGGCATAGCCCTGAATTTCGACATTGCACAAGCGGTGATTCTGGGCAACGACATATCTGGCTATTCCACTGCCAATAAGGAAATTACCGAAAAAAACAAAACTACCGACATTAAATATGCCGAACGAACAAGCCCCAAAAACGCCATGCCCCTGAAACACAACCTGACCATCGACAAAGCCACCGGAAAAATTCTGCATCAGGAAATATACACCTCCAACCCGCCCCAATCGCTCTCAGCCGACTACTCCGCATTCGAAACTTTCGGCAAAACCACACTGCCGCAAAGCGCCACCATTACCGTGTCGTCGAACAGCTTTGGCAAAACTACCGCAACATTGCGTTACAGCAAGATACAACTGAACACCCAGCTCTCGTTCCCGATAAGCATATCAAAAAAATCGAAACCCATAAACCTTTAAACACAGAGCATTATGAAAATTTCGGCAGTTATCATCACCCTCAACGAGGAACGCGACATTGCCCGCTGCCTCGTCTCGCTGCAAGACATTGTGGACGAGGTGGTGGTGGTGGACAGCGGCTCCACCGACCGCACGGAAGAGATCTGCCGCGAGCACAACACCCGTTTTTTCCACCACCCGTGGGCCGGATACTCCGAACAAAAAAACTACGCCAACACGCTGGCCACAAACAACTGGATACTCTCCATCGACGCCGACGAGGCCCTGTCGGAAACGCTGCGGCAGTCCGTATTGGAACTGAAAAACACCTACATAGCTGAAAACCAAGTATTTTCGGTAAACCGACTTACCAACTATTGCGGCAGCTGGATACGCCACTGCGGATGGTACCCCGACCGCAAAGTGCGACTTTTCTGCCGCAACGCCAAACGCTGGCAGGGCGACATTCACGAAACCTTGGCCGACACCGCCGGAACAACCACCGAAACCACCCTCCAAGGCGACCTCCTGCACTATTCGTACCACAGCGTGGAACAGCACATACGCCAAGCCGACAAATTCACCACCCTAACAGCACAGCAAGCTTTCGAAAAAGGCAAAAAAGCCTCGTTGGCAAGCATCATCTTCAAGCCACGATGGAAATTTTGCCGCGACTACTTTTTCAAACTCGGCTTTCTCGACGGCTATGCCGGATACCAAGTGTGCAAAATCTCCGCCTTTGCCACTTTTCTGAAATACAGCAAGTTGCGAATGCTCTGCAAGTCGAACAAAAAAAACTCTGAGCAATGACTTTTAAAACCATAAAAAACGATTACCTTGCCAACCCTCTGAAATACATTATTTTAGCCGCATTGATACTACGCCTGGTATCGGCATTTTTTGCCAAAGGCTACGGCATGCACGACGACCATTTTCTGGTCATCGAATCGTCGTACTCGTGGGTGAAAGGCTACGACTACAACAACTGGCTGCCCAAGGACGACGGCAGCGCACCGCAACCCTCCGGACACTCCTTTTTCTATCCCGCCCTGCACTACATCGCCTTTTCGGCCATGGACAAAATGGGCATTGCGTCGCTCGATGCCAAAATGTACATTATCAGGATATTACACGCCCTGTTCTCGTTGCTCACCGTTTTCTTTGCCTACAAAATAGCCTTTGGCGCAAGCGGCAACAAAAAAATTGCCTCGCTTGTTGGCTGGACCACCGCCTTGCTATGGTGCCTGCCGTGGCTCTCGGTGCGCAACTTGGTGGAGGTGTTCTGCATACCCTTCCTGCTCGGCTCCACATGGTTCTACGTGCGAAAAAGCGAAAAGCCCACCATTGCCGATGTCATAGTGTCGGGACTGCTGATGGGCTGTGCCTTTTCAGTACGTTTTCAAGTGATTTTTTTCATAGGCGGTTTCGGACTTGCACTGCTCATCTACAAACGCTGGCGCGATGCCGTGGTATGGACAGTGGCCGTCATTGCGGCAGTGTGTGCCACGCAAATAACCGACCTCATTGTGTGGGGCGAGCCGTTCGTGGAGCTGCGCGAGTACGTAAGCTACAATTTCACCCACAGCGGCGACTACCTTTCGGGATCGTTTTTCAAATATTTCGGCGTGCTGCTCGGCATTTTGGCACCCCCGCTGAGCATGCTGCTGCTGTTCGGCTTTTTCTACGGTTTCCGACGCCTGTTCCTGTTTCTGCCGGCATTCTGTTTCCTGCTTTTCCACAGCATTTTTCCAAACAAACAGGAACGGTTCATTTTCCCCATCATCGCCTCGGTGGTGATTCTGGGATTTGTGGGCTGCTACGACTTTTATCAGAAATACAAGGAAAAACGCGGTGCCCAAATGCTAAAAACGTTCAAAGTATTTGGCATTATTTCATTGATAATCAACATCATACTTCTCATCCCCGTAACGGTGCACTACTCCAAGCGCGCAAGGGTGGAGTCGATGGTGTATCTTTCTCGTTTCGAGAATGTTAGAACCGTGATGATTGAGAACACCAACAGCGACAGCTACAAGATGCTGCCCAAAACCTATTCGGGATACAACTTTGGCGAGGTTGGACTTACCTCCGACAACCAAGCCGCTTTCTTCGCCAATGCCGACAGTGCTCCCGACGTGGATTTTGTGCTTTTCGACGGCGAAGAAAACCTCGACAGCCGCGTTGAAAAACTGAAAACCGTTTACCCCGGCCTGAGCTACGAAACCACCGTAACGCCGAGCTTTATCGACAAGCTGCTGCACCGCATTAACCCCCGACACATTGTAAACGAACAAGTTACAATTTACCGAAACACCAAAAGCGTCGAACCATGAACATCGGAAACACCGTTTTGATAAGCCGCACCGACAGCATTGGCGACGTGATACTTACGCTGCCCGTGACTGTTGTAATAAAACAGAACCAGCCCGATTGCCGAGTGCTTTTTCTGGGTTCGGACTACACTCGCTCCATTGTGGAGGCCTGCCCATGGGTGGACCAGTTCGTAAACTGGACCGAAATGAAAGACCTGCCCATTGACAAGCAGGTGCAATCGTTCAAGAATCTGAACATCGACACCATTCTGCACATTTTTCCAAACAAAGCCGTTGCGCGGATTGCCAAAAAAGCTGGCATTACCAACCGCGTGGGCACCTCGCACCGTCTGTTCCACTGGACCACCTGCAACCATCGGCTAAATTTCTCGCGCAAAAACTCCGACCTTCACGAGAGCCAGCTCAACTGCCTGTTGCTCAAACCGTTTGCAGAAACTATGCCTCCTTCGCTCAGCGACATTGGACAAATGCAACTACTTCAACCATCCACACAACCCTTTGATTTCGACCAACTTATCGACCCATCGAGGTTCAACCTTATACTTCACCCCAAATCGAAAGGCAGTGCCCGCGAGTGGGGTTTGGAAAATTTTGCACGTCTTATCGAACTGCTCCCCACCGAACGGTACAAAATCTTTGTAAGCGGCACCAAAGCCGAGGGCGAGCTGCTGAAAACCGCCATTCTGGAACCTTACAAAGACCGCATAACCGACCTCACCGGAAAAATGGCACTGGCCGATTTCATCACCTTCATTTCGCGCTGCGACGCCCTGATAGCCGCCAGCACAGGTCCTCTGCACATTGCCGCCGCCACAGGCACACAGGCCATAGGCATATATCCCCCCATGCGGCCCATACACCCCGCACGATGGTGCCCGGTAGGGGAAAAAGTGAAAGTGTTTGTGGCCGACAAAACTTGCTCCGACTGCCGACACACCATGCAATGCCACTGCATGCAAAGCATAACACCGCAAGAGGTGAAACTTTTTTTGGACAACAGCCTTTAATTTATACTCAAAAACGGAACCAACCCACAGCATAATAAGATAGTTTTTGTTTAATATCCCACAAAAAAATAAAATTTTTTCACCCACTTATCTTATTGCTTATCAACATATTAACAACAAAATGTAAGACCAAAGAAAAATTATTTTTCAGCTACGCAAATAGATTGCGCACCACGTTTGTAACTTTGCATTTGCAAATCGGGAGAGAAAAAACTTTCAAAAAAAACGAAAAAAAATGCAAGTACTGACAATAAACAACCGTCCGGTAAAAATATGGACCGACAATGTGGAGGAGAGCGCCATGCGCCAGATAGAGAACCTCACCACCTTGCCTTTCATGTACCACCATCTTGCCATAATGCCCGACGTGCATTCGGGTTTCGGTATGCCCATCGGCGGAGTGTTGGCCTGCACCGACGCTGTTATTCCAAATGCCGTTGGTGTTGACATAGGTTGCGGAATGTGCGCCGTGAAAACCAACTGGAAAGTAAGCGACATACCATCCGACACGCTCCGCAAAGTAATTATGCGAGGCATACGCAAACGCATACCACTTGGCAAGGACCACCACAAAGAGCCACAGGACGAGAGCTATCTGCCCAAAGGCCACAACGTTGACGAGATGGTGGTGGTAAAACGCCGTCAGCACTCGGTACTACACGAGGTGGGCACTCTAGGCGGGGGCAACCATTTTATCGAGTTGCAAAAGGACGAGGACAACACTCTGTGGGTGATGATACACTCGGGCTCGCGCAATCTTGGCAAACAAGTAGGCGACTACTACAACAAACTGGCCGACAGCCTCAACCGCAGGTGGCACTCCATGGTGCCGCACGAAATACAGCTCCCTTTCCTGCCTAAGGACACCAAAGAGTTCGGTCTGTACTGGAGCGAGATGAAATACTGCATCGATTTTGCCCTGTGTAACCGCAGGCTGATGATGCATCGCATACAGGATGTTTTGGCCGAATCGCTGAAAGGCATAGACTTTGAGCCGATGATAAACATTGCCCACAACTACGCTGCCGTGGAGAACCATTTCGGGCGCAACGTGATAGTTCACCGCAAAGGCGCCACCCTCGCCCGCGAAGGCATCACCGGAATAATTCCCGGTTCGCAGGGCACCGCATCGTACATTGTGGAAGGGCTGGGCAACCCCGAATCGTTCTGCTCATGCTCGCACGGCGCCGGACGCACCATGTCGCGCAAGGCAGCAATCAAAAACCTCGACCTTGAAAAAGATGTGGCGGCACTCAACGCCAAGGGCATTGTTCACGGCATACGCTGCCAAAACGATATGGAGGAGGCCTCGGGGGCTTACAAAAACATCGACGAGGTTATTGCCAACCAAACCGATTTGGTGAAAGTTAAAACACGCCTGCTGCCTGTGGCCGTAATAAAAGGTTAAAATATGCCTTTGTCCCGTTTTTTGAAACACAAAACACGTATCTTTGCAAAAAAATCATCACACCGGACAAAAGCCTCGAAACAACGGATAACACATTATCCATCAGCTCTTTGAAAAGAAACACAACGTACATAAAATACGTTGTGCCCAAAAAAAAGACGGACCAAACAGGTCTTACTCCAACGCTATAGAGCCCGATTGGGCACCATTGTTTAGAGCTGTAATTTCCGTCTTTTCCCAAAAAAATGGGAGGTCAAGCAGAGCTTACTTCTACTGTGTCAGCAAGAACAAATAGCTCTGCAATTACCTCACCATGGTGCGATAGCTCAGCGGGTAGAGCAATATGCCTGTCGGTCCCGTGCTGGGGACAAAACAGGCATGCAATTGTCGCAGGTTCGAATCCTGCCCGCACCTCAAAAACAAACGAGGCTCAACGGCGTTGATGGGGGTATCAGCTCCCGAAACGCCAAGTTCCTCAATTGCCTCATATTACAAACAAGGTCAAGGCCGGCATACTTCTCCAAAAGAATGCAACACTTATCTGCCAGCCAATTACCTTTTCAAAAAAAACAATTATGGAAAACAAAAATCTTACCACCGTAGCCCTTCGCTCCCACGCCATTTACCTCGACATACGCCGCGAGGACATCGACATAATCTCCGCCGCCACCGTTCCCGCAATGGCTTTCGTAAGCCGGTCAAGGCCAACGGCTTTTGCGTGAGCGAAGAGCTGCTCCACGCCCTCAACGCCACGCCTACCGTCCGTTTGGTGCAGATAACCCAATGCATCGACACCGTGATGCGTGTGAAACTGAACTGGGCACCATTGGTGAAAGTCTGGAACGTGCCTACCGGCGAAAGCCACATCGGCCACCTGATAACGCTGTTTGTCAACCTCAGCCCGAAAAAGGCCAAGTTCAAAGGCACCGAGCTGCCCTGCGGACACCTTATCCCCGACGGCACCTTTCCCATCGAACGATACAACGGCTGCCCGTTCTGCGGAACACAGTTCGAAACTGCCAATTTCGTTTATACCGGCCAGGCAAGCAAACTGAAAGAGCTGCGGCTATTCACCCGCTCCGACATGCAGAGGGTGTGTATGCCGCTGTTGCAATCGCCCACCCCCCTCGACGGCACGCAGAGCGACTCGCTGAAACTGCTGCTGCAAACGCTGCCTCTACCCGAAAACACAAACATTGCGATGAAAGAAACAGCTATGCTGGTGGCAAAAACCCTTGTGGAGCAGGACAAGGCCGACCAAGCCGCACTGTTTTTCAAAAACCCCACCGACGTATTGCGATACCTATGGTACGAAAAAACTGGCTATGCACAAATTATTGAGCCACGCACACTTATAGCACATGCCGAAAGGCTGTACTACCACATGTGGGGCTCGCTCGGCAAAGGTGCAAAAGCCGCCGAAACTGAAGGACATGATTGATTTTGAGTTGTTCCGCAATATACTGGAACCGGTGTTTGAGCCCGCTG
>ERZ842401.7759-NODE-7759-length-10836-cov-5.834895_pt1 | contig 10836 bp, 6 predicted proteins | sample MGYA00521270_ERZ842401 | MGnify/ENA primary metagenome ERZ842401 (study PRJEB31892, sample SAMEA3878208) | bioreactor metagenome | biome: Moose rumen | place: Sweden | collected 2011-10 | study: EMG produced TPA metagenomics assembly of the PRJEB12797 data set... | reverse complement strand
GCTTCAGCTTGATGATGAAGGTGGCCTGGTCGGAACCGGCACCGGCAATGAAGTTATAACCCTGAATCTGCTCGCGGCTCATGATGGCGGGGTCAGCACCCAGAATAGAGTCTACCTCGTTGATAATCTGCGTGGTGCGTGCTACCGATGTGGCCGGTGGCATGCTGATGGTACAGAAGATAGTACCTGTATCCTCATCGGGCACCAGACCCGACTTGGTGGTCATCATCGTAGCTACCAGTACCAGAATACCAATGACAACGCTGCCAATGACGGTGACGGGCTTGCGCACCAGTTTCTCCACGGCTCCCTTATATCTCTCGGTGGTCTTGTTGAAGGCCACGTTGAACGAGGCGTGGAAGCGGTCGATCATCGACATCTCCCGTTTCTTGCCGTCCTTGTCGTGTACTTTCAGGAAGATGGCACACAGGGCCGGCGACAGCGTCAAGGCGTTCAAGGCCGAAATGAAGATGGAAACGGCCATCGTCACACCGAACTCGCGGTAGAACGTACCGCTGGTGCCGCCGATGAACGACACGGGGATAAACACCGAGGCCATCACCAGCGTGATGGATATGATAGCGCCCGAAATCTCGTTCATGGCATCAATCGAGGCGGTCAGCGTCGACTTGTAGCCCTGGTCCAACTTGGCATGCACGGCCTCGACCACCACAATGGCATCATCGACCACAATGGCGATGGCCAGCAGCAAGGCCGACAGCGTCAGCAGGTTGATGGAGAAGCCGAAGACCTCGAGGAAGAAGAACGTACCGATCAGTGACACCGGCACGGCAATCAGAGGAATCATCGTGGAGCGCCAGTCCTGCAGGAACACGTAGATGACGAGGAACACTAGTATTAAGGTGAACACCAGCGTAAAGACTACCTCCTCGATAGAGGCGTAGAGGAACTCCGTGACATCGTAGTTGATCTTATAGTACATGCCTGGGGGGAACAGTTTGGCCTGCTCTTCCAGCTCGGCCTTCACGTCCTTGGCAATCTGGTTGGCGTTTGAGCCAGCCACCTGCTGCACCATACCCATCACTGAGGGCAGGTTGTTGTTCTTCATCGACACCGAGTACTGCAGTCCGCCCAGCTCAATCTTGGCCACGTCCTTCAGTTTCAACGTCTGGCCGTTGGCATCGCTCGAAATGATGATGTTGCCAAACTCCTCAGGAGTCTTGAAACGGCCTGTGTAGCGCATGGCATACTCGTAGGCCACGTTCGATTGCTCGCCGAACGTACCGGGAGCTGCCTCGATGTTCTGCTCGGCCAGCACACCGCTGATGTCGGTAGGCATCAGGTTGTACTGCTTCATCACGTCGGGCTTCAGCCAGATGCGCATCGAGTAGGTCTTCACACCAGGGCTCTGCACGTCGCCCACGCCCTGGATACGCTTGATGGCCGGCACAATGTTGATGTTGTTATAGTTGGTCAGGAACTCGTCGTCGTAGCGGCCGTCGCTGGTCAGGGTGAACATGAGCACCTGCGAGGTCTGACGTTTCATCACCGTCACACCAATCTGCGTCACCTCGGCAGGCAGCAGTGCCTGAGCCTGGCTGACGCGGTTCTGCACGTTCACGGCACACATATCGGCATTCAGGCCCTGGCGGAACAGAATGCTGATCTGGGCCGAGCCGCTGCTGGCCGAAGAGGTCATATAGTCCATGCCTTCCACACCGTTGATGCTCTCTTCGAGCGGTGTGATGACGGAGTTCTTCACCGTCTCGGCATCGGCACCGGGATAGCTGGTCCACACCACCACCGTAGGCGGTGCAATATCGGGGTACTGCTCAATGGGCAGCGAAGCCAGTCCGATGAAGCCCAGGATGACGATGAGGATGGAAATCACCGTCGAGAGTACCGGGCGTTTGATAAAGGTTGTAAATGTCATAACTCCTAAACTCCAAAAATTTTACTTTTTCATTGCCCCCACAATATCGCCGGCGGTCATGGCCTTGGCCTGCTCGCTGATTTTCTGCTGATAGCGCTCGGGTGTGATGGGCACAATCTCCATCTGGTCGCTGAGCTTCGTGATGCCGTTGGTCACATATTTTTCGCCCACTTTCAGTCCGCTGGTCACGATGTAGTTGTTGCCGTCGTTCTGCGGGTCTACGGTAATCTCGGTGTACACCACCTTGTTGTCCTGCCCCAGAGTGTATACGAACTTCTTGTTCTGCACCTCCATGACGCAGGCCTGTGGGATGACGATGGCCTCCGCCTGGTCGCGTGGAATGATGATGTTGCCGCTTCCGCCGCTCTTCAGCAGCTTGTTGGGGTTGGGGAATACGGCAATCAGCTGCACGGTGCCGGTGGCCTGGTCGATTACGCCACTCATCTTCGTCACCTTACCCTCTTGGGCATATACTGAGCCGTCGGCCAGCTGCAACTTCACGGCAGGCAGGGCTGCCAGTGCGCCGTTCTGTCCGCCCTCGGTCTTCGACATTTCCAGGGCAGCCTTCTCGTTCACGGAGAAGTAGACCTCCATCGACGAGTTGTCGCTCACGGTGGTCAGCACGTTCTGTGCGCTCACCAGTGCGCCCACCTTGTAGGGCAGTGTGCCCACCACGCCAGCCGTGGGGCTCTTCACGAAGCAGAAGCTCAATGCCTCTGTGGCGTTGGCCAGTGCAGCCTCGGCCTGTGCCAGACCAGCCTTGGCCTGCTCGTAGGTGTTCTGTGCGGTCTGCATCTCGTAGTCGCCGATGACGCGGTTCTCAAACAGTTTCTTCGAGTTGTTGTATGTCAGCTCGGCGGTGCTCACCTGTGTACGGGCCGTGTTCACGGCAGCCTGAGCCTGGCGCACCTGTGCCTGATAGGTCACGTTGTCAATTTCGAACAGCACCTGCCCGGCACCCACCGTCTGACCTTCCTTAACGTTGATTCGAGTGATGAATCCGCCCACTTTCGGGCTGATTTGCACGTCCTGCACGCCCTTGATGGTGGCAGGATACGTTTGCTGCATGGCGGCACTCTGTGTTCCCACCTCTACGACGGGGTACTCGTTGTCGCCAAAGCTGGGGCGCTCATTGCTTTTGCCGCACGAAGCCAGCAGGGCAGCGCAAGCCGCAGCCAACATGATTTTCTTCATTTTCATACCTATTTTTTTAATTACTAAATTTATATATAAATTTCTGTCTTTCCCGAAAACTAAATCGTATTTATAGAGTTTTCGGAGTGCAAAATTACTAAAAAGATGTAGAAGGGAGTGCCATTTTACATCTTTTTTACAGATTATTAGTGTTATTTTAGGGGCTTTTCAATGACCCAGTCTTCATGAATGCGAGTCTCGGCATTGTCTTACCTGCATTTTTTTATAAATGTGCACATACTCCAATACACGCTGTATGATGTAGCTTGAGTTGCCGTCCATAGAAATCTGTGACACATCGGCATCCCAAAACAAATTGTGTGAAAAACTATTGTGCTAAAAAATGGCGACTGTCGTCGCGACAGTCGCCATTCTGAGAGAAAACTAAATTTTTGAATTTGCTAAAGTAGCCATGTAATTAGTAGTTGTAGTCGTCGAACTCATTGTCCATTTCGTCGTCTTCCCAGTTGTTGCGGGTGTTGCGGCGGCGACGCGACAGGTTGCCGCTGGTTTCATTGGTTTCTTCGGCATTTTTGGGGTCGAAGCCATTTTCTATGCCGCTGCCGGCCATGAAACGTTCCGTCTCAATGAAGACGAGGAGTGTATCGGGTGTTTGATATATCTTTTTCATTTGTTCTTTTTTTGTTTTAAACACGAATTATCATGAATTACCACGAATTATCCATTAATTCTCTAATTCTTGACCGTTTTTTTGCCGTTCACGATGTACAAGCCCTTCGTGGCTTTTTCCACGCGCTGACCATTCAGGTTGTAGATGCCACCGTTCATGGTGATCTTTTCGCTGTTTACAGCCTGGATGCCTGTTGTCTGCTCGTCATCGTCGAAGCCGATGAAGGTGCGGCCCTCAGCAACGCTTGCAGGCAGGTAAGCGGTGTTAGCACCTACGGTGAAGTTTCCGGTGGTCTTGTAGAAGCCTACGCCTTTCGTTCCATCCATCAGTACGAAGATGCCTACGGGCTGCTCTGTGGCTGCTGTCACGCCAACGAGTGCGTTCTCTACTGCTGCTGCGCTGGCAATAGCGGGAATGTTGTAGCTTCCCTCGTTGCCTTTCAGCAGCACGCCAGTATTGGCAGGCACTTGATTGACTTGGGTAAATTCGATAGTTTCGCCATTCTTTTGGGCAATGTAAGCGGTCAAACCTGTGCCCTCGAAATTCAGAGCGTTTTCAGAACAGTAGGTGGCATAGCCAGCTGAGGTGATTTCTTTAGTTTCAGTGTAGTCACCTGTCTTCTGAATATAGATAAAGTCAATAACTTTAGGGCTGGAACCTGCATTTCCTTGAGCTTCCATTGTGATGGTTGACGTTGAACTCAATGTAAATTCATCTGATGTGGAAACATTTACCGTAGAAGACGCTGTTGTAAATGTCGCAACAGTCTCCTCACCCACTTTCAGATGAAAGTTTGTTCCGCTATTACCCCATGCAAATCCAGATATCTTGTATTTTCCAGCGGAAAGAGTAGTTATAGTTACTTCTGAAGTAGCATAAGCTCCTTTACCATTAGAGCATCGTGCAGGCACATTGCCAGCAGTGGTAGCATTGAATCCTTCAATATCTTCACATTCTTTGTAGAATACAATATCAGAGATGCTCTTGTCCTTGTAGACTACAGAGTATACGGCGTTATCAACTGTTGGTGTAGCTCTTTTACCGTAAGTTTTGTCGTTAATGTCAGATTGCAACAGGCTTGTTCCGTTTAGATAGAATGTAGGATAGTAATAATATATATCCTCACCTTCAACTACAGTGTTAGAAGTTATCTCTCCGAGAATATTATCACTTTCGTCAATAGCGTTTACGGTGTAATTCCAAGTTCCTGCTGGGCGTACGTTTATTGTTACAACTGTAGAGCCGTCGGTAGAAACGGTCTTTGTAGATGCATCATCGCTTACGTAAAAATATTTTTTACTGTTTTCCCAAAACGTAGTTTTGTCAGTATCGAACAATGAAATTGATGCCCCGTTTTCTCCTTGGCGAGTAGCTGTCTTAATAGTTTCGTTATTATATACCCAATTAACGGTATAATCGTAGGTTGTAACAGAATAGTCACCTTCGGTAGTCGTGATCACAAGATCATCAAAGATGTTAGCTCGGTCAGTATTACCACCTACATTATATCCAGCAATTTCGAATTTAGCGATGGGATTTGTTTTGGATAAATTAGCAGTAAATGTCTTTTCTGCAGTGCTGCCTTTTCCATCTGTGTTGTTACAATAGACAACAGATGTAATTGTTCTCGTGGCGTAATTAACCGTGATGTCAAACAACGTGTAACGTGTAGCGATAGGCTTGTTGCTGTTATGACCACCATAAAGGCCTGACATGTCAATATTTAAATCATTTGATCCGCCACCCCATCTTGCGAATCTGAATGAAGCAAGAGCTGCATTTTCTGCATCCTTCAATTTGAATTCAAATCCCATGTTCTGCTTATTTCCCCAAGCAGTTTTAAATTTGATGTTGACAATATCTTTTGATCCGGCTCGTTGGTTTTCTGGGATGGTTACTGTGCTCGCAGCGTCATAGACAGATAACCATCCAGTATCTCCATTTTTTGCAATTTCGCCTGAGCCAATAGTCATGGAGTTCACTGTGCCTGTTACTACGCCATCAGTAATTGCATTACTGAAATCGATGTTCGCATTGGTGGTTACATTGCCAGCATCTCCCCACGCATTTCCTCCTCCTACGAGCAGGGCGGTCATAAGGAGTAGTGATTTGATAGTAGTTTTTCTTTTCATTGTTAGTTTTATTTTTAGTTGTTATATTCTTTTGCCAAAAAGCATGGCAAAAGTACAACATGAACTAAAAAGAACCAAGCAGATTGCCAAAAAAAAGGCAAAAAATCAATATTCAGAACAAAATTACATGAAATCCGGACGATTCTGAATGTTTTTCGGAGGGGCAGGACGGGAATTATCCGTGAAAATTGTTTGTCCGAGACGCTACACGAATGATGTGTTTATTTGTCTGCGACGCTACACGAATGCCCACGAATGCCCATAAATTAACCATAAATTGTAAATGAATGATTATTTCGTTTACTCGATGCCATACTCACGCTTTATCCACAATTCAAACAGTGGGTCGACGAAAGAATAAACATCGCGGTTCTTCTCGACGATGTCTTTTTCCACAAGCGTTTTCTTGTTTCTTGTGATAGTCTGCGACTGTCCTAGACGGTACTTCTCTACCACCATCTTCGCATTGAAATGCTTCTCGCCAGCTGCTATAGCCTTCAGCAAGGCTATCTGGGAGGGAACAAGTTCGTCAAGTTCATTTTGGAATACGTCACCATTAGTGTCGAGGACCATATTCAGCTGTCGCTCAAGATCTTCGTCGGAAACGGCACCTTGCGTATGCGACCATACGAAGAAGCAGTATTGCTGAACATACCATGAGTTGTATTTCACCTTTTCGCACAATCGTTCAGCCTGCTCCTCCGTAATCTGCTTGCCGGTGGCGGCAAAGTTGTCAACGATATAGGGCAACCAATATTCCTTGGCAATGCGTTTCAGTTGCATCATTTGCCCGAACTTGTAGAAAGGGCTACCAGCATTATTGAAGATTTTCTTCATCATGTGCATCTTGCTTCCGTAGAGACAATAGGTGGTATGGTGCTGAAGCTGCCACTCTGAACGTAGCATCGACTCCAACCTGTCCCAATGGGGAATGTTGGCCAATTGCTGAAACTCGTCTATACACACGATGATGCGTATGTTCTTCTCTACAGCAATCTTTTCTGGTAATTGAAGTATGGTCTCGGGCTTCTCTTTCAGTGGGTTTATCTTTAGGTTCACCTCGACAGCGTTCATCGGGTCGCTGGTGATGGTAATGCTCGGTGTCAGTCGATTGACGAATCGCAGAAAATCGCCCCATTTCTGTTCTAAAGACGACGACACTCCTTGAATGACAGCCGAGGCAAACTTGTCATAGAACTCTTCCTCGGTATGCAGCTTGTATGCATCCAGAAAGCAGACCCTGACTTTTTTGTCCTCTTCCACCAGTTCCCTCATGGCTTCTTTTACCAATGATGATTTTCCCCATCGTCTGGGCGATACCAATATCGTGTTGATGCCATGGGTCAGGAAATTCTTCAGTTCCTTTCGGTCTTCCACTCGGTCAATGAAGCTCTTCGCTTCAGCTAATCTTCCATATTGAAAAGGCACTTCCATTGTGATTAAAACTGTAGTAAAACAATGCAAAGATAGTAAATTATACGCACGTGTATAATACGTATGCGTATAATTTATTGTTTTTTAAGAAGTCCCATCTGACTGGCTTTTTCCACGAGCAGGCGCATGAGGGGTTCGCGCTCGTTCTCCACGCGGTTGTCGAGCACGGCATCTTTTAGATATTGCTTGAGCACGCCCACCTCGCGCGAGGGCTTCAAGTGGAACATCTCCATGATTTCGTTGCCGTCGATGACGGGCTGCAGCAGGCGCTTGTAGTCTTTCTCCTGCAGGTCGGTGAGCTTTTCGCGCACCATGCGGAAGTTCTCCAGGAACATTTTCTTCTTGGCCTCGTTCTTCGAGGTGATGTCGGCCTCGCAGAGCGTCATCAGGTCGTCAATATCGTCGCCGGCATCGCTGAGCAGTCGTCGCACGGCGCTGTCGGTCACCTCGTTGTCGGCGATGACCTGCGGCCGCATGTGCATGTCTACAAGTTTCTCCACGTATTTCATCTCTTGTCCCATGGGCATCTTCAGCCGTCGGAAAATCTGCGGCACCATCTTCGCCCCAACGTAGTTGTGGTTGTGGAAGGTCCAGCCCTGTGCAGGGTCCCACCGCTTGGTCTTTGTCTTCCCAATGTCGTGGAGCAGGGCGGCCCAGCGGAGATAGAGACTCTCCCCCGGCCCCTCCCTGTGAGGAAGGGGAGTTTCAGAGGTATCCCCCCCATGGGTGGGATTGGAGGGGGCTTTCACCACGTTCTCCAGCACCTCGAGTGTGTGGTAGAAGTTGTTCTTATGCGCGCGCCCGTTCCTTTGTTCTATAATGTCGAGGGCGGCGAGTTCGGGCAGGATGATCTGCAGCAGGCCTGAGCGCTGCAGATATTCGAAGCCGATGCTGGGGTGGGGGGCCATCACGATTTTGTTCAGCTCCACCTCGATGCGCTCGCCGCTCACTATCTTGATGCGGTCGGCCATGCGCTGCAGGGCTTCGAAGGTCTCGTCTTCTATCTGGAAGTTCAGCTGCGTGGCAAAGCGTATGCAGCGCATCATGCGCAGGGGGTCGTCGCTGAAGGTCACCTCAGGGTCGAGTGGTGTGGCAATGATGCCGTCTTCCAGGTCGGCCAGTCCGTTGAAGGGGTCTACCAGCTCGCCGAAGCGCTTGCTGTTCAGGCAGATGGCCATTGCGTTGATGGTGAAGTCGCGGCGGTTCTGGTCGTCCTCCAGTGTGCCGTTCTCCACGACGGGCTTGCGCGAGTCGTGGCTGTAGCTTTCGTGGCGAGCGCCAACGAACTCCAGCTCAAGTTCGCCTTCTTTCACTTGCGCCGTGCCGAAGTTCTTGAATACGCTGAGGTGGGCGCTGCGGCCCAGTCGGCGTTTCACCTCCTTGGCCAGTTCGATGCCGCTGCCCACCACCACCACGTCGATGTCGTTGGAGGGTCGCTCCAGGAAGATGTCGCGCACGTAGCCGCCCACCACGTAGCACTCCAGTCCTAAGTGGTCGGCAGCATCGCTGATGAGGTGGAACACCGGTTGGTCGAGCAGTTCGGCCAGTTCGTCGTCGGAATATAGCTTCATGATGATTGAATTTGGGTGCAAAGTTACAAAAAAGAACGGCGAAATATGGGGTAATTAATTATTTTTAGTATCTTTGTCGCAAAATCCGAAGAAATGGAAAGACCGACCTCATTATTCACCGTTATGCTGTTGGCAGCTGCCGTTCTTTGTGGCAGTTGTGCCGACAAATCGCGCCGCGCTGAGATAGACCAGCGCAAGGCGGCGCTCGTTCAGAAACAAGACTCGGCACTGGCTGAGGCACAACAGCGGCTGGCCTTGGTGGATAGTATGCTGCAGACGGCTAAGCGCGAGCACGACCGTCAGCACGAGTTTGTGATGAGCAACGGCGCACGCCTGAACGATCAGTCGCCCGAGGTGCTGGAACTGAACCGCTTGCGCCAGCATCGCGACTCGTTGCAGGTGGAGTGGGAGACGCTGGGCGCAAAGATCAAGTACATTCGTAAACGGCAGCAGGAAAATCAGTGACGGCGTTCCCTCAGTTCGGTAATTCAGCCACTCCAGTTCGGTAATTCAGCCACCGCTGTTCGGTAATGCGGTTACCGCAGTGTGGTAATATGGTTACCGCTATGTGGTAAGGCGTTTACCAATGTCTGGTAATTGCATTACCAAACACTGGTAACGGTTTTTGGTAACGATAAAACACGTTTATATATTAAATAATGTTGCAAAGGTTCACTTATTCCGCAAATAAGTTGTACCTTTGCAGCCAATTATTCGAATAATTACATTACTTATTATGGCACAAGAAGACGTTTTTAAGAAAATCGTGTCGCATTGCAAGGAGTACGGATTCGTGTTCCCCTCAAGCGACATCTACGACGGACTGGGCGCAGTCTATGACTACGGACAGAACGGCGTGGAGCTGAAAAACAACATTAAGGAATACTGGTGGAAGTCGATGGTGCTGCTGCACGAGAACATCGTGGGCATCGACAGCGCTATCTTCATGCACCCCACTATCTGGAAGGCTTCGGGGCATGTGGATGCTTTCAACGATCCTCTCATCGACAACCGCGACTCGAAGAAGCGCTATCGCGCCGATGTGCTCATCGAGGACCAGATAGCCAAGTATGACGAGAAAATACAAAAAGAGGTGGAGAAAGCCCGCAAGCGCTTTGGCGACTCGTTTGACGAGGCAAAGTATCTGGAGACTTCACCTCGCGTGGCTGAGACTAAGCAGAAGCGCGATGCCCTGCACGAGCGCTATGCTGCTGCCATGCAGGGCCCGGACTTGGAGGCCCTGAAGCAGATTATTCTGGACGAGGAGATTGTGGACCCCATCAGCGGCACCAAGAACTGGACCGACGTGCGCCAGTTTAACCTGATGTTCTCCACTGAAATGGGTTCTACGGCTGACGGTTCGATGAAGATATACCTGCGTCCGGAGACGGCCCAGGGCATCTTTGTGAACTACCTGAACGTGCAGAAGACGGGCCGCATGAAGATTCCCTTCGGTATCGCCCAGATCGGTAAGGCCTTCCGCAACGAGATTGTGGCCCGCCAGTTCATCTTCCGCATGCGTGAGTTTGAGCAGATGGAGATGCAGTTCTTCGTGAAGCCCGGCATCGAACTCCAGTGGTTTGAGGAGTGGAAGAAGCGTCGCATGGCTTGGCATCAGGCACTGGGCTTCGGCGAGGAGAACTACCGTTTCCACGACCACGACAAGTTGGCTCACTATGCCAACGCTGCCACCGACGTGGAGTTCAAGATGCCATTCGGATTCAAGGAGGTGGAGGGCATCCACAGCCGCACCAACTTCGACCTCTCTCAGCATGCCAAGTACAGCGGCAAGAAGATTGAATACTTCGACCCAGAGGACAACACTTCTTACACGCCATACGTCATCGAGACCTCGATTGGTGTGGACCGCATGTTCCTCTCTGTCATGTGTCACAGTTACTGCGAGGAGCAGTTGGAAGGTGGCGACACCCGCGTGGTGCTCCGTCTGCCAGCAGCCTTGGCTCCTGTCAAACTCGCCGT
>ERZ842401.7758-NODE-7758-length-10837-cov-3.551846_pt1 | contig 10837 bp, 14 predicted proteins | sample MGYA00521270_ERZ842401 | MGnify/ENA primary metagenome ERZ842401 (study PRJEB31892, sample SAMEA3878208) | bioreactor metagenome | biome: Moose rumen | place: Sweden | collected 2011-10 | study: EMG produced TPA metagenomics assembly of the PRJEB12797 data set... | reverse complement strand
AATTAATATATATTCCCCTTGAAGTATTATGTTTTGTTTTGGGTGCTTTAATGCTTGTTAGTAGGTTATTATCTGGTGTTCATTGGTTCACAGATATTTTAGGAAGCTTTTTATTAACAGGATTTTTATTATTGTTATTTAGTGTAGTGCTTAATATCAATAATGATGGAAGGGTAAAAAACTAATTATGAACTTTTTTCAAAGGTTTTTTGGCCATTTACATACAGTAAATCACCATCGAAGATTAGTAAGAAAATATTGTTTTAAAGTTGGAATTGGTTTTCAAGGAATGCGCCATGATCTTTCAAAATATAGTTTGACAGAATTTATTCCTGGTGTTAAATATTATATCGGTACAGCATCTCCAACTCAAAAGGAAAGAAAAGTAGAAGGATATTCCAAAGCTTGGATGCATCATAAAGGTCGCAATAAACATCATCATGAATATTGGACTGATTATAGTGATATTAAAAGAAAATATGTTCCAATTGAAATGCCAATTAGATACGTAAAAGAAATGTTTTGTGATCGCATTGCCGCATCCAAAACATACAAGAAAGAAAAATATAATGATAGTTCTCCTTTAGAATATTTTAATGCCAAAAGAAATAAAGATGTAATGCATATTAATACTATGAATTTATTGGAATCTTGGCTTGTAATGTTAAGCGAAAAAGGAGAAAAAGAAACATTCAAATATATAAAAAATATCAAAAATAAATAAGGTGAATTATGAAAATAACATTAATAACTGGTGCTTCTAGTGGTTTAGGAAGAAGCTTTAGTGAACTTTATGCACATGATGGTAATAATTTATTATTAGTCGGGCAAAATCTTGAAAGATTAAATGAAACATCTAAACTTGCAAAAGAATTAAATGATAAAGTATTTATTGATATATTTCAAGCTGATTTATCGAAAAAAGAAGAATTAGATAGATTATATGAATACACTGTAAGTAAAGGATATTTTGTTAACATATTAATTAATAATGCAGGATTTGGTGATCAAAATGCTTTACTTGATATGGATTTAGATTTGCAAATCAAATTAACAGAAGTTAATTGTATTGCTCCTTTATATCTTATGAAAAGATATTTAGATGATATGAAGAAGAATAATGAAGGACATATTATTAATGTGGCTAGTATTGCTGGATTATATCCTGGTCCTTATATGTCTACTTATCATGCATCTAAAGCATATTTGCTTTATTTATCGGAAGCTGTCAGTTATGAAGTAAGAAATACAAATATTAAGATTTTAGCATTATGTCCTGGACCATTTAAATCTAATTTTGTTTCGAAAGCTCATAATGATTATACTTTTACGAAGATTAAACCAGTTGCTAGTGAAAAGGTTGCTTTATTGGGATATAAATATTCGAAAAAAGGGAAATCATTTGTAATCTATGGAAATGGTAATAGATTTACATATTTTATTTCTCATTTCTTTAGTAGAAAATTTATTACTTCATCAAGTGCTAAAACAATAACTAAAGGTGGTAAATAATATTGCGCCTTTATAGTTATTTAAAAAATAACGCTAACTTAACAAAAAGTGAAGTTACTAAATTATATAATGAATCAAGAATTACTGTTAATCATGAAAAGAAGAATTTAAGTTATATAATTAGAGATGGGGATTTCATTTGTATTGATGAAGAAGAAATTAAAGAAGTTGAATATAAATATTATATATATAATAAACCTATTGGTGTTGTTTGTACTAATAATACTTTAGTTAATAATAATATTAAAGATATTACTAATATAAATGAAAGAGTATACCCAGTAGGTAGATTAGATAAAGATTCTCATGGTCTTATTATTCTTACAAATGATGGTAAATTTACTAATTATGTTATTGGTAGAGATAGTCATATTGAAAAAGAATATGTGGTGAGAGTAGAAAAAAGGATTAATAATATTTTTATTGAAAGTATTCAAAAAAGGGTGTTATTAAACAATAAATTAACTTTAGAGAATAAGTCTTATTTAATTGATGATTATACTTTTGGAATTATTTTAAGAGAAGGTATGTATCACCAAATAAAAAAAATTGTGAGAATGAATAATAATAAAGTTATTGATCTTAAGAGAATTAGGATAGGAAATATTAAAATTGATATTTTGGAAAATAAGAATATTAATTTAATGGAAATTGCAAATATAAAGGAAATTATATAATATGTTTATTCAAATTGTATTTACGTGTATTGCTTTATTTGCTATTGGGTCTATTATTGGCTATGGTATTGAAATAATATTTAGAAGGATATTTACAGCTCATAGATGGATTAATCCTGGTTTTTTGGTTGGCCCTTATTTACCACTATATGGATTTGGGCTTGTGGCTATGTATATACTTTCTTTTATAAATTTTAATACAGGCATTTCTTGGCTTGACCATGTTTTAATTATTGTTATTCTAACTTTGATTTTAACATTAATTGAATATATAACCGGATTAATTTTTATAAAAGGTATGCATATTAAATTATGGGATTATAGTAATAGATGGGGAAATATTCAAGGTGTTATTTGTCCTTTGTTTACTTTATTATGGGGATTAATAGTTGTTATTTATCATTTATTAGTGAATCCAATAGTTACAAATATTTCTAACTGGTTAATGCTTCATCCATTTATTAGTTTTGTATTTGGTATTTTTTATGGTGTAATAATTATTGATGTTGGTTACTCATTTAAACTTACATCAAAGATTAAAGAGTTTGCGAAGACAAATAAAGTTGTCATCGCTTTGGAAGAATTTAAGTTACACTTAGTAGAAAAAAGAGATGAACTAATTAAAGTAAATGAAGAAAGAAAAGAGAAAATTAAACAAAAATTCTGGTTTGTGACGAAGACATATAATAGTTTAACTGATAATTTAAAAGAATTTATTAATAAGAAAAAATAATTTTGTATGAAAGAAAAATTTAAAATATATTGGCAACTTTTCATAACATTTTTTAAAATTGGGGCATTTACTTTTGGTGGTGGATTGGCTATGATTCCTTTGATTTCGAAAGAAATCGTGGAAAAGAAAAAGTGGATGACTGATGATGAGATGTTAGACATGGTTGCGATTGCGGAATCAACTCCTGGTGTAATAGCAGTTAATAGTGCAACATTTGTGGGATATAGGGTTGGTAAAATAATTGGAGCGATTATTGCTACAGTTGGTGTTACTTTACCATCTTTTATTATCATTTGTGTTATTTCATTTTTCTATGATAAATTTATGGAAATAGAAGTAATTAAATGGGCTTTTTTAGGTATAAAAGCTTGTGTTGCAATTTTAATATTAAATGCTGGATTAAAGTTATTAAAGAATGTAAAGAAAAATGTTTATTCAGTTATAATTATTTTAGTTGCATTTTTAATATCTTTGTTTTTTAGTTTTATTAAAACTGTTTATATCATTCTTGGAGGAATTATATTAGGTGTTGTAGTCTATACAATATGGGAACACATCCAAAACAAGAAAAATAAAAATGATAGCGAGGAAAGTGAAGCATGATTTACTTAAAGCTATTATGGATTTTCTTTAAAATTGGTTTGTTCACTATTGGTGGTGGTTATGCTATGATCCCAATGATTGAAAGTGAGATCATTAGTGCTGGTTGGATTACTGAAGAAGAACTCCTTAACTTTATTGCAATATCAGAATCAACTCCTGGACCATTTGCCATAAACATTGCAACTTTTGTGGGGTTTAGTCAAGCTGGTATCCTTGGTTCTATTGCTTCAACTGTAGGAGTTATATTACCATCTTTAATTATTATAATAATAATATCAAAAATTATTGCGAAGTTTCTAAATAATAAATATGTTAATTATGCTTTAATGGGGGTAAGACCAGTAGTAGTAGGATTGATACTATCTGTTGCTTTTAGTTTAATTTATACTGGACTAACTAATATTAGTAGTATATATAATTTATTTAGTGATTTTAATATTCATAACTTTTCTTTCGCAAGTTTAATTATAATGGTTATAGTATTCACATTATCAAGATTTAAAAAGCTTAATAAGCCAATATTCTTAATATTAATAAGTGCAGTATTAGGAATAATATTCTTTGGTTTATTACAAATGAAATAAGGGGGTTAATTATGTTTGGCATAAAAAAGAAAGTGTATGATATCATTGCACTAGTCTTTAGTGCATCGGGGATTATTTTACTTGCATTAAATATTTTTAATGCTTTTGGTGATGATAAACAAAATCATATGATTATTAATTTAGGAAGTATTGTTTTATTGTTACTTGCATTTGCTATATATTTAAGGCCAAAAACTAAATTAATGCAAATAGAACAAAAATACCAAAGTGAATATCGAAGTGAATTATATACTTTGATAACAAAAGGTTCTAGTCGTAATAAATTAGATGTTCGTAAAGTAACATTAAAAGAAAATGAAGATCATCACTTAGAAGTTTTATCAAATAAAACAAATGATAAAATAATTATAAGTGATTTAAGTTTCAATGAAGGTTTATATATTATAATGAAGCTATTAGAGGAATTTAGTGATGTCATGTATGGTGAAGTCGATAACAATTCTAAAAAAGGTAAATATAAAAAGCCTACTAAAGCTACTATCGATGAGTTTGAAGTGGAACTTATATATCTTAATGGGGAGATAAAAACAAGAAAACTTATTGAAGATTATAAGTATATTTAAAAATTTTTACAAAAATTTTTCAAAAATTAGCACTTTATACTTGACAGTGCTAATAATCTGTGATATAATATTACTGATATTAGGAAATAGGGATTATTTATAGACTCAATAAAGAATTTACTGGTCTTTAATTGAGGGAAAGGAGAGTTTATGCCAACAAAAACATTTTTTAATTTACCAAAAGAAAAGAGAATTCGTATTCTTAAAGCTGGTAAAAAGGAATTTTCAAGAGTTCCTTTTGATAAAGCAATAATTGCGAATATCGCGAAAGATGCGGACATACCAAGAGGCAGTTTCTATCAATATTTTTCAAGTCTTGAAGATTTGTTCACTTATATTCTTGAATATATGTATGGTATTAATAAAAAGAAATTTAATCAATATCTTGAAGAAAATAACAATGATATTTACAAAGCTCTTAAAGAAAGATTTGCGAATGAAATAGATAAACTTTCTAAAGAAGAAAATAGACAATTCAGAATTAATACATTACAAATATTATTACAAGAAAATAAAGAATATTCAAAAGATTTTATTGATAGTATAATTGAAAAGAAGAGTACATTAGATATTGAATTCTTCCCTGATGAAATCCAAAAGAAAAATAATTTTTCTAAAGCTTTAGATTTAATTAAGATGGTTGGAGATAATTGTGTTGAAAGATATTTAATGTCAGAAGTAAGTGAAGAAGAAATCAAGAATGATTATAATAATTATATTGATTTTATTCAAACATCTTTTGATTTCTAATTTAATTATGATTTATAATAGCAATTAATAAATAATCTATAAAAGGTTCTTTATTAATTGCTTTTTATTTTGGAGGAACAATGAAAGAAAATTTTGTGTATGTTACCGATGTTATATCTAATGTAATGCTTGATATTAGGTATTATAGTAGTTATAATTTTGTGGGGGAAAGGATAGATGGGTATAAAGCACCAATTGCCATACTTACTACTATTGCCACAAATGCTTTAAAAGAAGCATCGGATTATTTTAATGAAAAAGGTTTTATTATAAAAATATATGATTGTTATCGACCAATGAAAGCTGTTAATCATTTTGTAAGATGGGCTGAAGATCTTAATGATACAAAAATGAAAGAATATTTTTATCCAGATGTGAACAAAAGACAGTTATTTATTAAAGGATTTATTAGTAAAAGAAGTGGTCATTCAAGAGGATCTACAGTTGATCTAACTTTAGTTGATATGAAAACAGGCAAAGATTTAGATATGGGTGGAAGCTTTGATTATTTTGGGGAATTATCTTGGCCAAGTTATAAAGGTATTACAGAGGAACAATATAAGAATCGAATGTTTCTTCAAGAAGGAATGAAGAAATTTGGTTTTAATCCGATTAAAACTGAGTGGTGGCATTTTACTTTAAATGATGAACCTTATAAAGATATTTATTTTGATTTTGATGTGGAATAATTCTAATTTGAAAATGTTTTATTTATAAAAAAATATATGTAATGTAAAGACTTTAGGATTGACCTGGGTCTTTTTTTTAGAATAAATGAAAGATAATAAATAAAAGCAAGAATTGTAAAAATCTTTAATTTCAAAATGTAGATTTTAACTTAACAAGATTTAGTTCATTTTTATATTAAGTTATAAAATTGATTTCTAAATATAAATTCTTATGAAGATAATAGAGTTGAATAAATAGACTGATATCTATAAAGTAGACAAATAAAATAATTAAAAATAAATCAATGTTATTTTTTGGAAAAGTAATACATCTTAAAATACCCTTTCGAACAAAAGTAAAGACTCCATTTATTTATACTTGAGTCAATTTTGACTAATTGTTTTATTTACGTACTGCTATTTACACTTAATAAACATGAAAAAAGCACTACTTAAATCATATAGTAGTGCTAAAATCTAATTAATAATTTATAACTATAAAAATGTGGCTGATTAATAGTTTTCATATTTATAAATGAATTATTAATTTATTCATCATACCAAGCAACTTCTTTTTCAACTTCCCAAAATGATTTACCTTCAAATATTTTGGCTTGAAGAAATTGCTCTTTTACATCTGCTTCCCCTAAACCCCAAACATCATAGGCATATTCATATGGATCAGTAGTTTCGATTCTTTTAAAATACTTACCTTCAATAATTTCTACTGGAAAGCGATATACAAAAAAATGCATTGGCTTTTCTTTAGATTTGTCCCAACAACCTTCACACCAATATATATAACCTTTATAATAAAGTGTTGCTTCATTATACCAACCAGTATCTAAAAATTTTTCTAAATTAGCATTTATCATATAAGTCAAACTCTTTTAAATATTCATCATATTTTCTTTTACTTCCGGATGACTATCTTTTAGCGTCACTTCTAGTTAATTTATTAAATCTGTGAAAATGAACAATATTTGTTTTCCTATCCCATTATTTATGGTTGGTTCAGGATGATATGCAATAGTTCATGAAGAGTTTTCTCATCTGTTTTCATTCTTTATTTTGTGTTTAGTTCATTTTCAAGTGAAGAAAGATGCTGAATCAGTTCATCGAAAGTGTGAATAGAGTCATCATTTAACATTTCTCTCATTGATGAAAAGTCTTGCCTTAATTCAGTGATTCTTTCGTCATTTGGAACAAGTATTATTGATCCGGGCTTTGCATTTTCTAAATCATCCCAGCTATAATGGTAGAATTTCTTTTTAAAGGCTATAACTCGATTTAGAAGATCTAGATTAGTCATTGCAATATTCTTATATTCTGTTTGGCTAATTTTCCAAACATCGTAATAATGCCTTGAATATCGTTTAGGAATAAGATTTGGAATATCCCTCCCATTTTTGTCTTTTTTAAACATAGGACGATGTGCTTCTTGATGAAGTATGAGGACTATTTCCCAAAATGTTCTTTCAGGTGAAATGCATCTTACAACAGTGGAAAATTTTGTCATATGTGGTAAATTCATTTCTGAAATAAATGGAGTGATTTCCTTATCTACTGAAGGCACTCTTTCTGCAAGTGGTCCGATTTCTAGTCTTACACATTGAAGAATGCCTGTACTTTCAGCATTATATATATTTGGATAAAAGAAGTTAAGAACATGTTTATCATCACCCAATTCGAAAATGGGGTCTTTTCCAAGAATATTTTTGAAATCAAAAGTCATAGAAGGCTTGAGTTTGGTTTCTATAAAAACCATTGCCATATCCTCAATAGATTTATTATACTTTAATTGAGCATTGTTACTTCGAGAAGAATATATATCTTCATCGGTAAAGCCAAGTGCATTCCAATTTAGAATAAGATCTATATCTTCGGAAAAGCGGTCGATAATGCCAAAACATTTTGAGAGGCTAGTCCCACCTTTGAATGTGAAATAATCTTTGAATTCAGATTTATGGAATAGGTTATCGAGCAATAATGTTACCCAAAAATCCTTTTCAACAATTTCAGGTCTTTTATTGAACTGAAATGAATATGTATCAAATAGGTCTTTCCTGTCAGCATTACTTAATTTTGCTATAGAATACATGCTGTCCTCCTTAATATTTCATAAATCCATGATGTTGTTCTGATTCCTTTCAAAATCTCTTTTTTATCATCGTCGTCAAGGAAACGGTTGATTAGTTTGATCTCATCCTCATTAATATTTTCTTTTCCAAGTTCTTTGATAGCTTGAATAGCAATCAGATTATTTTTTCTTAAAGAAGCAATTTCCCTAGTTGTCGAATGTTTGAAGATGATTTTGTTAGAGCCAACCTCATATTCCCTATATGGACCACTTGATATATAAATAATTTTACTTGGTACTTGTGTAGAAACACCTATTAGATTTAATGCGTGATTTCCAGAGGGAATGATTTCCCAATTGTATTGTCTTGCAATTGCCATTGCAACATCATTTAAATCTGGCATACATTCAATTCCTAATGTTGTGTTAAACCTTGGCTTGTAGTAAATCCCACGTCTTGCTTTTTTTAGGTAGCCATCGTCTTCAAGTAATTCAAGTGCTTTGCTTATTGTTTTATAGCTGGCTAAATCTAAAAAATCATATGTGGTAAATGCACCAAAATTAGAATTATCAATACGATTCATTATTTCTTTTTGTGTTTTAAACATATCATCATCTCTTTTCGCAATTATTGTACTACTTTTGCGAATTAATGTCAAGATATTTTATTCGCAAATATTATACTATTTTTGCGAATAAAATATACAACATATTTTTGATAATGTTTATTTTAGAGTAATTCGTGTCTATCTACTTTAAAAAATATAATAATCTTGAATTATAAAAGTGTTTTTGGTATAATAGTACTATAAAAATTTAAAGGAGAATATACTTATGTCTATTGAAGCTGGTGATTTTAAGACTGGATTAACATTATTAATTGATGGTAATATATACCAAGTATTAGATTTTTTACATGTAAAACCTGGTAAAGGTGCTGCTATTTTAAAAACTAAACTTAAGAATTTAAGAACTGGTTCAATCCTTGAAAGAAATTTCAATACTACTACAAGATTTGAACAAGCAATGATTGATAAAAAAGAAGTTGATTTTTCTTATAGTTCTGAAGGTATTTATTATTTCATGGATAATGAAACTTATGAAATGTATGAAATCAGTGAAGAAGTATTGGGGTTTGCGAAAAACTTTTTAGTTGAAGGTGCTAAGGTTGTGGTTAAATTCTATGAATCAGAATTATTAGGTGTTGACTTACCAGAAAAAGTTGAATTACTTGTAACTGATACAACTGGAGCTGTACCTGGCAATACGGCATCAAATGCTACTAAAGATGCAACAGTTGAAACTGGACTTTTAGTTAGAGTTCCATTATTTATTAAAAATGGTGATAAGATTATCGTTTCCACATCTGATGGAAAATATAATGGAAGAGCTTAATTAAGCTCTTTTTATAAATATTATGAATAAAGTTTGCTTAGTAACTGGAAGTGCTAAAGGGATTGGTGCAAGTATTATTCGCGAGCTTGCGAAAAGTGGAATTGATTGTGTCATTAATTATCTTCATTCTGAAAAAGAAGCCTATTTATTAGAAGATGAAATAAAAAAATATGGTGTTAATACTTTAGTTATTAAAGCTGATGTATCAAATGAAGAAGAAGTAAATGAGATGTTTTTAAAAATCGAAGAGAAATTTAATGGAATTGATATATTAGTTAATAATGCTAGTGTTGATATTCCGAATATCTTTGATAAGAAAACTATAAATGATTTTAAGAAAACATTAGATGTTAATGTAATTGGTGCATATATTGTATCTAAAAGAGCTTATCAATATATGAAAAATAATAAATGGGGGAGGATTATTAATATCTCTTCCACAAATGCTCTTAATACTTATTATCCTATGGGATTAGAATATGATGCATCAAAAGCAGCATTGATTTCATTAACTCATAATCTTGCAATCCAGTTTGCACCATTTATTACTGTTAATGCTATTGCACCTGGTTTTATTGGAACTGATGCTGAACTTGACGGTTATGATGAAGATTTTTTAAAGGAAGAAATAGATAAGATTTTAGTTAAAAGAGTAGGTAAACCGGAAGAAGTTGCTAATCTTGTTAAGTTTTTAGCTAGTGATGATAGTAGTTATATTAATAATAGCATTTATATTTTGTTGTTTAATTGGAGGTTTTATTTATATTACAATATCTTCATCATCTTCAAAATTATCAACAAAAATAATAAATGAGAAATTTTCAACTGAACAATCAATTTTGGAATCAAATGAAAAATATTATAAAATAATATCAAGTTTAGATAAATACAATTATGGTTTATTAAATAATAATTTAACTAAAAAATGCTTAAATGAAAATTTTTATAAAACTTATATATATCATCATATACCTTGTATGTCTAATAATGTCCTCAATAATTTAGCTGATAAATATTTAAACTTTTTATCGTCGGAACTTTATATTAAAAGTAATAATAACGAAGAGTATTTTAAAAATCCGATAATGAATAATATAGGAAGGATTTGTATTAATAAATCTGAAAAAAATATTAAAATTTTATTGTCCCCAATATCACAAATAAAATATTTTAACAAATTTCAAAAAAAATCAAATTCAGAAATAATAAATTTATATTTAAAAGAAAATATAGATGAAAAAAAAGATATTA
>ERZ842401.7757-NODE-7757-length-10837-cov-18.826934_pt1 | contig 10837 bp, 14 predicted proteins | sample MGYA00521270_ERZ842401 | MGnify/ENA primary metagenome ERZ842401 (study PRJEB31892, sample SAMEA3878208) | bioreactor metagenome | biome: Moose rumen | place: Sweden | collected 2011-10 | study: EMG produced TPA metagenomics assembly of the PRJEB12797 data set... | reverse complement strand
TCTAACTGTTCTTCCAGAAACTCTGCTGCATCAGCTACACAGTCAGGACATTCACGCAACACGACCTTTGTTCCGACACCTTTTAGCAGTTTGCACTGGGTAGCACCATTCCTTTGCTGGAACTGAGTCATAATCTGCTTCATACCCTTCATTGATTTTGCCCTGTCCTTTGTAAACATACCCAGTGTGATACCAGCTCCGACAAGTGCGCCACAGGTTCCTTCCATGTTACCCATTCCAGCCCCGAATGAGTTAGCAATGTTCTTTGCAGTCTCTTCATCATCTTCGTTTTATTTTATTGGGTCTGCACAATAGTCTCGTCGGCCACATTCCTTACAGAACTTGCCAATCCATACATTATCAAACTGTTCAATGGCTGCGTCAAGCATTTCAGGATCATCAGTTAGGATTCCAGCCTCGAAGTTCCTTTTTCGTGGCGATTTCATGCCCATCCCTGCACCTGTCAGATTCGCAGAGCCGACGTAGACAATACTGCTGTCGATGATAATGAGCTTGAAATGAACTCTCGGACATAGCACACGCTCCATGCCATCGTAGAGAATTGGATGTTTCTCGTGATCCTCTCTCCATGCGGTTCCTGGCTCCTTAGCATGAATCAGCCTAACCTCCACGCCTTTCTTCAAGAGACTAGCGAGGATAGCAAGGAAAGGCTTATCATCGACATAAAGGTCTTTGATGTCTGCCGTTCCAATCCATACCGTCTGTTTGGCTTTACCCACCAGAGACAAGACTTCCTTGTAGTGGCTTTTGTTTGCTATGTATTTGATGAAACTCATTCGTTAAAAGCTCTTTGCCAGTTTCACAATATCTTTGGGAGTTATGCCAAACTTATCATAGCCATCACGGGTAAGTACAAGCTGAGACAGAGCTATCTCCCTCATGCTGTTGGCTTGTCCCATCAATCGGAGTAATGGGTAAAACGGAATAAAGGCATACTGCATCTTCTGGACGTGCTTCTGTCCTTTTGCCCATTTCATTATAGCAGGACGTAAACCAAAAGCACGTTTGAAGCCTTTGGTCTGAATCTCCGCTTCTGTCTTGCTCTTGACCTGCTGCCAGAACTGTTTACCTTCAGGGCTTGTACCAGCACCGCTAAGATAGATGTAGGTCATACGCTCCTTGTCGGGCATAATGTCAGCAAAGTGCAAGGGAATTTCCTGTGAGATACGCACATACACATCCTTTGGCGTTCCAACCGACGTGATACCAGCAATGAAGAACACAGCATCGTAGCCTTTGAAATGCTCGTTACCCTCTTTCAACTGCATAAAGTCTGAAACCAGATACTCTTCCAGCTTCTCATGCTTGATACCCGTCGGCTTGCGACTGACTGATAAGACTTTCTCTACTGAATCAACCTTCAGCAGTTCCAGCAATGTTCCTTCGCCCACATATCCTGTGGCTCCTGTTAATATTATCTTCATGTTATTCAATTTTAGTTATTCTTGCCAAATAGTCGTAATGTTCACCTTCTGCAACGACCTCAACCAAGTAGCCATTAGCCCCCGCCACTTCTTTCAGCGTTTCAACGTCGATATAGAGCCAGTCAAAAGGTTCTCCTATGGTGTTTTTGTATTGCATCTGAAAACTTTGTTCACCGTAATAGCCGATGTCATCAGGAATATCACCATCGAACACATAGCTTATATCAGAGGAATCGCAGAGCAGTTGACCTCCAGGAGCCAGTATCTTGTCGAGGTGCTTGAAGAACTCAGGCATCCGTTCCAAGGTTCCCACTATCCCAATACCGTTCATCAGCATAAGGATAGTATCATACTGTTGGTCGGCGAGAGTGAAGAAGTCTTGTTCAGCCACATTCTTAATCCCTCGTTGCTTCATCGTTTCAACCGACAAAGGGGATATGTCAATAGCGGTTACATCCATCCCTCGCTGTTGGAGAACAAGGGAATGACAACCAGAGCTAGCCCCAACATCAAGCACCTTGCCTTTTGCCATATCAAGAGCCTTTTTCTCTATCTCAGGCATGGCTTTGTAACAACGAAAGAGAGTAGGCAAAGGTATCTCGTCCTCCTCAAACATCGGGGAGAACACTCTGAGCTTGCTTGCCTTCTTGGTTTTGAAGTAGTCGGCAATCGCTCTGCCCATTGGATCCATTTCTCTAATCATATCTCAATCGAATCTCCTTCCTTGCTGATTTCCCAAAATGATACGTTTTCCTCTTCTGCAAATTCCTTGAAACGCCACGATGATTCAAAACCGCTTGCGACAAAGTGCATCGGGATAAACATGCCTACCTTGAAGCGGTCGATAAATTGTCTGCCACCAAGCGTATAGCCGTTACCGATTCTTCCATCAACAGGGAACATCGCCACGTCGAAGCTGTCTGCTATCTTGCGGATGTCCTTCAACTCGCCCAAATACTGCTTTTCATGGGCTATCGGGTCAATATCCTCTTGGAACTCTTCACTGTAGATGGTTTGTCCTGGCACGGCATCAGGCAGAAACTTTGCATACCAGTTGTTCAAATCTCCGGCATGAAAGATACGTTTGCCCTCTGTCTCGACAATCCAGGACACACCACTATCTGTACTGCCAGTTGCCTTGACAGAAACCAATCCGTCAGACCATGAGCCACCTTTAGCCAACCAAACATCGGCATCTTCCTTATTTGCTCTCCTGTGCCTGAGAATGTCTTTAGAGAGAATATAGGTTACGTTCCCTCGTTGTTTCTTCCACTCAAAGATTTCTTTGTTGAAATGGTCTTCGTGAAAATGGCTGGAGAACACATAGAGAGGCTTGTCCTTCTGTAAGAAATGAGGCACAACATTCCCTGGATCCAGCCAATAATCGAATATCAGGATGGATTTCTCTGCCTCCAGTACAAAGCAGCTATGGAAGATATAGGTCAGCGTCATTTGAAATAGATATATCCTGCTAATGCGAGTTGAATAATGATAATGGTCGGTTCTCCATACCGAAACTTCTTATGCAAAGTCTTGTGATGCCAGGTTTTCATTCCCAACCATGCCCCAATACTTCCTCCGATGACCGCCATTCCCAACAACGTAGCCTCAGAGATACGCCATTTAGACCTTTTTGCTTTCCACTTGTCGATACCGTACATGAAAAAAGTGACCACGTTGATAACAGCGAGGTATATCAGGGCTATATGTAGGAGCGACAAGTCTTTCATTTGCTTTCAAAATTGGTTCTCAGCAGTTTCTTTGCCAGAGGTACATACCAGTCATGGACTTCATCTGCTGTCGGAGTGTGACCTCCTGGGAAATGGAACGACTTGTTGTAATGCTTCAAAAAGGTTGGTTCAAAGTGCGCCAACGTGTCCTTTTCGCCAAACAATCCCCAGATTCGGTCTTTGAAGTCGGGATTGACCTTGTCTTCCTCTGTCACGACTCGGCCATTCAAGCGAGCTTGATGGCTCTCGCTGCTCCATCGGTTGCAGTTGTTGAATTGAACAGCCTCCATTTCTGCAAACTCTTCAATCAATGTCTCATCAATGACAAAGTTCTGATTGCCGTCCTTTCGAGGTGACTTGTATTGATGCTCACCTATACGCTGTTTCAGGAACTCCGTCATCTGGAAGTGAGGATTACCGAGCAAAGCAGGAACACCCACAACAGAAGCCACCATCTGTGCATAGAAGGATCCACAACTATTGCCAATCAAGAGGTCTGGTTTCTCACTGTTAATCAGTTCACGGATAAAACAGATAGTCTCTTTCGGGTGCATTGGCAAGTCGGGCGTGATGACATCTGCTTCACCCTCGAAAGCCTCTTTCAATGCAACGGCTGGTACGCACTGACCACTGGCATAGAAACCATGAAGGAACAGAATCTTCTTCATCCTAATTCATCTTTGTCATGTGATAGCCCATTCGTTTCAGCTGCATAGCCGCCCCAAACAAATATAGCTGGTGCAGACAGGACACATAAGCATTGAACGCTTCTTTGGTGCCAGGTTCTATGTTCTGGTGGCGAAGAGCGTTATAGACACGGGAAGAACATTCACCTGTCAGTTTCTCTAATACTGTATAGTCTACGCCACTCAATAGCAGCACTTCTTCACGGATATATTCATCCATGCAGTCATATCCTCGCTTGTCTCTCATGTAGGCATATAGGTCATCAATCTTTGAGTAGATTTCCCATTCAGCATCCCAGAACTTAGCAACGGCCATGCCTATATACATCATCCAACCAAGCGAGGCTGTCGGGTAGTTATTGAATTCCTTGATGCCGTCGGGAATGTAAGCTTTGGCTATTGCTTCCCACTTCTCTTCGACATCAGGACACTCAGGCAGACGCTCGTCCACCTCCTTCATGGAAAGCAGGAACTGGTGCAAATCCTGGTGTAGTTTATCTTCAAATGTCTGTTCCATTATATCATTGTTTCTAATTTCTCTACAGCAAGTGTTATATCCTCTTGAAACCGTTTATGGTCTCTGAGGAAGTCTCTTCTGCCATTGGCTATGTTCTCATATAACTCTTGGCTCATGTCATCGACAAAGGATGCAATAGCATACTCTATATCATCCTTCTGCCAGTCGAGGGTAGAATGAATATAGACGTTCCGCTTCTGATGCAGAAAGCTGTATGCGGTCTCTATGCTGTCCTTGAGCCATGCTCTTCCTCGCTCACGACTCGGCATAGCTCGAACAAGTTCGGCTCTGCTCTCGCTGTTTTCTCGTTTCGTTATCATTCGTCGTAGCCTATTGGCCTGAACTGTTTTTGGCTCTCACTCCATACAAAACCATGACCCTGCAAGTAGTTCTTTATCTCCTGTGGCTCTCTGCTGAAAGCATAGCACAGTGATTCGAGGCTGTCAAACTCTTCATCCCTCAGAAGCATATTGACGCTCGAAACCAGAATTGCAGGGTCTTTTGGCAGATATTCCATATAAATCTCTTAAACAATGTTGCAAAGGTACTCATTTTGGCTGACATTTGAGAGTTTTTAGCTACCTTTGCACCTTATATTTATGATAGTTTATGATAGAACAAGTAGAAATCACCCTAAATCCCAAGTCGAGAGGTTTCCATCTGGTGACTAGCGAGATAATGCGCCAATTGCCCAAATTGCCTAAGACTGGTATCATCAACATATTCTGCAAACATACGAGTTGCGGACTGAGCATCAACGAAAATGCAGACCCAGATGTCAGGGTAGACATGGAAACCATCTTCAACCGTCTTGTTCCAGAGAGTCGTCCAGAATATGAGCATACGTTGGAGGGTGCTGATGATATGCCAGCTCATGCCAAGTCTACTCTGAGTGGTGTAAGTCTGACTATCCCCATTTCAGACGGACACTTGAATATGGGAACATGGCAGGGCATCTACTTTTGTGAATATAGGAATTATGGTGGGGCAAGAAAACTTGTAGTAACGATAATTGGAGACTAAAAACAATGATAGAGATTGGACTAAGACATACGAGTGAATTGACGGTTACTGATACCGTAACAGCAATAACAATTGGTTCTGGGGATATGCCAGTTCTTGCGACCCCAATGATGATGGCACTCATGGAGAACGCTGCCATGCTTGCAGTCAAGGACGAACTTCCAGAAGGTTGTACTACAGTGGGCGGTCATATTGAATCGTCCCACTTGAAGCCCTCTAAGATAGGTGACGTGGTGAGAGCGGAAGCAGAAGTAACCAAAGTGGACGGCAAGAAAATAGAATTCAAAGTCGCTGCTTACTCAGGAGATATGCTTCTTGGAGAAGGGACACACCTAAGATTCATTGTTGATAGGGAAAAATTCATGTCAAGACTCCCGCCACAGGCGGGAGTCTTATAAACATTGTCTATGAGTCTGCCGCTACAGACGGCAGACTCCCGTCTGCGTCGGGAGTCTTATAAAAACATTGTCTATGCGTCTGCCGCCACAGACGGCAGACTTGGATAAGAAAGCTAAGATTATAAGATACTCCCCAAATTCATAATAACACTGAATGTAAACAATGATTATTGGCTAACTATTCTCACGGTGCTGTTCAGTCCGCTGGGGACAGGTTTCCATTTTTCGTAGGTGTGTTTCTTGTAATTCAAGTCAACGATATTAATATCTTTGAACTTACGCCATGGGTATCCGATGCGATCCAAATGGGCGATGCGGTTTGCTGGCAGATTGGTAACCTCAATGCGGAGTTGGTTATCACCAGCCTTGAGTGCTGTTTTACAGTCAAGGGTAAAAGGAACAGCCCAAGCGCAGCCGATATACACATCGTTAATGTATACCCGTGCGGATTCCCTGACATCGCCTAACTCAATGCGCCAAGAACGCGCAGCCTCCTGTGCTGTAAGACGGAAAGTAGTGCTATAGCAGCCCGTTCCCATCGTGATGCGTACAGAGTCATCATCCAGCGTCTCCCATGTCTGCAATTGGTCTAACTGAAATGTCCTAACAACTTGTGGTGCTGATTGGATAAAGGACAATTCCCAATGTTGTCGGGTGAGGTCTTTCGTCTGTGGCGGAAGACCGATAAGACTTTGTCTAATAGACTGTTGTCTGTGGTGGCAGTCTTTGGTAAGTGGCGGAAGGGTATCTGCAATATTAGCATCAACGTTAATATTGCTATTGTAGGTTTGTAAGATGCGGCTCTCGCCAGAGCGAAGTGAAAAATGTATTCCATTGTCTGTTAGCTGGGCATGGGTTATCTCACCGGTCATAGGGTTAGCAATATCAGCAGTGGCATAGTCTATTGCCAAGGGAATGACTGCGTCAATGTCGCGTGGGGTCAAGTTGGCGATAAAGTAATGATATCCAGTGGCGTTGCGTCGGCGGAGAACCCGCAGTCCATAGTCTGTGCGTAAAGCTTCTGGTCGGGCAGATTGTCTCATCTGTTCAGCGTCAATTCCCCAGATGATGCATGCCCCCTTTTGTCGTAATTGCTCTAAATGTGCTTTCAAATTGTTGGGCATCTGTCCACTGCCGGGAATGATAAGTGCATTGTATCTGGTGCCTGCGGCTGTCTGTAGTCTACCATTAACAAAGGTGGTAGATAGTAGGTATTGGTCACTAATGTAATCGCAATCGTAGCCAAGACTGTCAATTTTAAGGATGCTGTGTATGAAATCTGGGGCTTTTATATTCATGCTATGGATATCGAATTGCATGAGCAGTCCTTTCTCTCCCTCCATGAGCCGTTGGCGCCACATGTCACGAACGGGTAGGTATATTAGGAAGTCGTTGTCTGGCTGTCCCATTTGTAGGAAACTTTGGCAACGCTCAATGTACTGCATCAGATATGGGGCGTCACGCCAGATGCTATTGGTGGGTGACATGTCAACAGATGCATAGAACTTCCATCCAGGCCAGAGGGCATCTTTAGGTGAATAAGTGGTGCCGTGGAAAAACATGTGGTTGACACCGCATGAGAACATCAAGTCTAAGTCGGGCTTCATCTGCGACAATGAGGTGCGGAAATGTTCCGTGAGCCATGTGAAGGTCTCGCTGCTGGTGAGGGGCTTCCCTGTGATATGTGCCGCAGAAGAGGCATATTTCAACATGGAGACATCACTGAAGTTTTTTTTTGTCATACCAGAGTCGGTACGCAGCCCTTTGATGCCAAATTCAGAAAGACCGAATCCCTCGATCTCTGGAACGTCTACAGAAGCATAGACGTCAATAAGGTTAGCAGGTGAGCCGTGAGCCTGATTGCGAGTCTGCACACCATGTTCGTGTGCCCATGCTGTCCACTGCTGAGAGAAATTCTCGAGCAGCATATCACTAAGAGTCTCACGGTAGTCGGAAAGCACCAGATTGCCGTCGTCCACTAATCCGAGGAGCTCCCGAAGATGCTCTTCCAATGCATATCCTCGGCGCTTTTGGAACTCGTCAAATAGGGTAGGAGTCCAGTTGGCGCCATATACTTCGTATGAGTCGTTGAAGAAGTTGTGAGGATAGGGAGTATTGGTACTTGCAAATGCTTGGTCAAATCGCTCTAAGTAGTGTTTGACAGCCTGTCGGTCAAAATGGTCTATGACCCATCCCTCACCACCGGGCGCAGCCCTTTTGACGGTCTGGCGGGTGCGACTGACGTATAGTTGCACCACCTGTTCCTTCCCTTCAGCCAACGGATAACGCTTTTCAACGGACAAGTGGGCATATTCTTTCTCATGTGGGTGCAACTTCTTTTTGACGGGTTGTCCTACAGCAACCGTGTCGATGATGAACACAGCCTTGCATGCAGCCTCTTCTATCGGGGTCGTAGGACCACCGAAGGGCCATCCTGTACCTGTTGTCATATCAACTAATATACCATCTCTCTTTCCTTGATCCTCTACCACTTGCAAGGCTCTCATCCATGGGGCGGAGAGGAACGGAAGCTCATTTCTCTCATTGTTTTGTACTCCGTAAATAGGGGTGATCTCTACAGAGCCGATGCCTGCACGGGCATAGTCTTGTATGTTCATTCGCAGACTTGGCTCGTCAACGGCAGACCCCATCCACCACCAGCGTACTCCAGCCTTGGCCTCTGGGCGAGCCAGTGGCCATAATGGCTGTGGCTTGGCACCACCTAACAATTGGCAATAGGCTGTGGCTCCTAACAAAAAGCAACCTGTTCCATAGTCTTCAAAGTCTGGAGCTTTTTCGTAAGTCACGGGCTGGTTGTCAGCAGGTTGGCTTCCAGTGCCTTGCACATAGCCAAGGAATCCTGTTGGATGGATACAATCGTTTGCAATAGCCAGCCAAGCGCGGTCACATGCTTGTCTGTATTTCTTTCCTTTCAGCACTCCTTGTCTTAGTCCCCAACTCATACCATAAAGGAAAAGTGCCGTGCCAGATAGTTCCTTGCCCGCATAAGCAGTAGACACGATGCTGGCATTCCAGAAACCGTCAGTCCGTTGCCATTTCAGCAGTGCCCGGCTCATGAGGAGGAAGTCTTTCTTCAGTTGTTGGTAATATGGGTCATTTGGTGATAACTCATTCATACAGCGTACGATGGCTGCATAAACCCATCCGTTACCACGGCTCCAATAGCAGTTCTTTCCATCAGACTCGGTGAATGGGGGAGCAAAGCGCTTGTCGCGCCACCAGAAACCATCTTTCGTGTTGAATAAGCCGCCCCCAATCTCATTACGGCTGTAATTGTAGAGACTCATGGCATAGTCCATATAACGGCGGTTTCCAGTTGTCTTGTACATCATGGCATAGATGGGCATCGCCATCTGTATGGCATCAATCCACCACCAGTAGTCCTGTTTGTCAGTAGACATTTGACGCTCTATATTCTCCGTGATGGGAACCAGCATTTTAGGGGATTTTGTCATACGGTACCTCCAAATATAGGTCTGAGCACAACACTGGTCGTCTGCGTCGGTTGTTTTCACGCCATTACGTGGAGTCCATTGGTGGTACTCAGCCCAGCGGTCAATATAGTCAAGGTAGACAGCCTGCGGATCAATTTCGTAGAGAGCCGTCAGACCTTCATAGTAGACGGCACGTGTCCATAGGTTGCTGGGACGGGTTTTGCCGCCGACGTGGGTGCTTTCCGTCGGGTCAGCATACTTCTGCATGAAATAATTATTCACCCTTTGGGCACTGTTTAAAACTTCTTGGGCTTGAGGTGTCTGTGCGTACGAAGATAACCAACATACCATATAGAAAATTAAAACAGGTATTCGCATGATGTTGTATTTTATTAATTATTTTACAAAGATATGAATTATTTGTCACTTTTCTAAAGACTAAAGAGGTTAAACTTTGTTGCAAAAGTACTCATTTTGGCTGAAATACAGACTTTTTCAGTATCTTTGCGCTCTATATTTATGATAGTTTATGAAGAAAAGGTGCTTTATTACGTCAATACAAACAGCAGAGTATCTACTTTTGTGAATACATGAATAACGCGATGGAGCAAGAGAATTAGTAGTAACAGTCATAGGAGAGTAGCAATATGAGCTTTTTAGAACTCGTAAAGAATAGATACAGTTGCAGGGCATACAAATCCTGTGATGTGGAGAAAAAGAAACTTAATTACATTCTGGAGTGTGTCCGATTTGCACCGTCTGCAGTCAATAAACAGCCTTGGCGATTCCGCATTGTCAGCAGTGAGGAGGATAAGGCAAAACTGCAACAGTGCTATAATAGGGACTGGTTTAAGACAGCTCCGATGTATATCATTGCTTCTGTTCTGCATGATGAAGAATGGGTAAGAGCAGATGGCAAACATCACGGTAACATTGATATAGCTATTGCCGTTGAACACCTTTGCCTGGCGGTTACTGAGCAAGGCATGGCTACTTGCTGGGTGTGCAATTTTGACGCATCCTTGTGTAAAGAACTGTTTACGCTTCCTGAAAACGAAGAGCCAGCTGTAGTCCTTCCCCTTGGCTATGCTGCCGACGAACCAAAGGAGAAGAAACGCAAGACCATTAATGAAATCGTAAAGTGATGGCATACACAGGTAGATTCGGACAGTCAGAAGAATATCGGCGTGAAGAGCTGATACGGGTGATAGAGCATTCTGTGGAGAAACTGACCCTCGAAGAACTCGAAGCCTTGTACTATGATATGTCCACCAAGAATTACATCAACGAATGAGTTTTAACAATAGTTGAATCTACATTGGGACTCTTAGTGATGGTAAAGCCTGCCTTCTTTACCTTGTCTGGAACGTCATTGCCAGATACAATGCCGAAATAGTCGCTCTGCACGATGTCGTCCTTCGTAGCAAAACTGACGGTGAAGGCTTCCTTCTGTTCCAGGTTCTCCGTCGTCTTGTGTGGCGACAGATTGAAGCAGATGTGCTTCGGTCCGCACTGGTCACCCATGCTACATCATCACATCGGGATTCTCGTTCTCGTCCCAAGTGGCAATCATAATGGCGGGC
>ERZ842401.7756-NODE-7756-length-10837-cov-48.942497_pt1 | contig 10837 bp, 7 predicted proteins | sample MGYA00521270_ERZ842401 | MGnify/ENA primary metagenome ERZ842401 (study PRJEB31892, sample SAMEA3878208) | bioreactor metagenome | biome: Moose rumen | place: Sweden | collected 2011-10 | study: EMG produced TPA metagenomics assembly of the PRJEB12797 data set... | reverse complement strand
AGCACCGACTCGTCGGGGTCGAACACGGGCGACTGCTCCAGCATGCCCACCTTCAGGTCGCGGCGGAACACGATGTCGCCCGAGTCGTAGCCCTCCTTGCCGGAGAGTATCGACAGCAGCGTCGACTTGCCCGTGCCGTTCTTGGCTATCAGCCCCACCTTCTGGCCTTCGCCTACGGAGAAGCTGATGTCGCGAAACAGCGTCAGCGCGCCGAACGACTTCGACAGGTGTTGTACGTCAAGATAGGGGGTCATTTCGATAGTTCGCGATTAATGGTCTCAATATAGTCCAGCACCTCTGCCCTGCCCTCCTTCTTCTCTGCCGAGGTCAGGAACATGGGGGGCATCTCCTCCCACGTCTCCTCCAGTTTCTTCCGGTATGCCTCCATGGCCTGGCGCGCCTTGTTGGGCGTCAGCTTGTCGGCCTTGGTGAAGACGATGCTGAACGGAATGCTCGACACGCCCAGCCACTCTATGAACTCCAAGTCAATCTTCTGCGGCTCCAGCCGGATGTCCACCAGCACGAAGACGTTCACCAGCTGTTCGCGCTGCAGTATGTAGCCGCGAATCATCTGGTCCAGCTGGTCCACCTGCTTCTTCGAACGCTTGGCATAGCCGTAGCCGGGCAGATCCACCAGGTACCACTCCTTATTAATAATAAAGTGGTTGATGAGCAACGTCTTGCCGGGCGTCGACGACGTCTTGGCCAGCTTCTTATTGTTCGTCAGCATATTGATCAGGCTCGACTTGCCCACGTTCGACCTTCCGATGAAGGCGTATTCAGGCTTCGTATCCTTGGGGCACATCGACACCATAGGGGCCGAAAGGGTAAACTCTGCTTGTTTGATTTCCATATAGGGATTCTTGCTGTTTTTTCTTACACACGTCTTTCCGACGAGTTGCAAAGATAATCATTATTTCCGACATGGCAAAAGATTTACGGAAAAAACTGCATTGAGCGGTTCTAAAGGCTTCCATCACCTTCTCCCTTTTTTGTGGTTCCCAATAACCCTGCCTTATTGGGAAATAACCCTGCTTTATCTGGAGATAACCCTGCCTTATTGGGAAATAACCGTCGGTTATTCCTCCTTTCATTTTCCTTTTTATTTTTTATTTCTTGTGGTGAGGATGGTGAGGATGAAAGGTAAAAAAGTAAAATTCTTCGCGTCCCGCGTATGCGCGGTACGCGAGGGGTCTTAGGAAACTGCCCCACCATCCTCACCATCTCCACCCGACAGGGGAGATATTTCTAAATGCAAAGATACAAAAATTATTTCAATAATGCAAATAATCTCACTTAAAAATGAATCATCGAGTCCTCAAATTTCCACTGGAGACTAAAAATTCACTTCACCCTTCCTAAGGAGATTATTATTTCAGGAGTGCGGGGCAGAACTTTTTTGAGTGCAGTCAAAAAACATTTAGAGTGCGGAGCAGTAAACAGTGTGTCTGCCTGCGGGCAGAAATACTTTCGGAGTAACGAAAATTACTTTCGGAGTAATTTGAAATACTTTCGGAGTATTTGAGAATACTTTCGGAGAATGCAGCGCCACACTCACCTTTAGAGGTGAGAATATAAATTCTATCGGACGAAAAGAAAAAAACGTCGGACGTTTTGAAAATTCCGTCGGACGTTTTGAAAAATACTTCCGGAGTAACGAAAATTACTCTCGGAGTATTTGAAAATACTCTCGGAGTATTTGAAAATACTTTCGGAGTATTCAGCGCCTCTCTGACCTTTAGAAGTGGAGAATAAATACGAATAATTAAGTGAAAATGCAAATTAATGGGAAGAAAGTTTTGCAGTTTCGAAAATTCTTCGTACCTTTGCAGACGAATCCAAGAAAACGTGCTTCCTTCCGTGAAGCATTATTTTCCAAAGTTTTCATCGAAAATCCAACATTACAAGATTCATTAACGTATTACTGTATATTATATTTATGTACACGAAAGAAGAATTAGAAAAGCTTCCTATCCCCGAGCTGATGGAGATAGCCAGCGAACTGGGTGTCAAGGTGGGACAGAACGACGAGCTGGAAAGCGTGGTCTATGCCATCCTGGACAAGGCTGCCGAGAACTCTGCAGCCGGCGTCCCCACCCCCAAGCGCAAGCGTACACGCATTGCCAAGGACAACAGCAAGGTATATACCGTCAACGGCACGGACGGCGAGAACCTGGATGCCAAGAGCACCACCAAGAAGAAAGAGAAGAAAGCAACCATCGACTCGCTCTTTGCCGAGCAGGAGGCTGCCGAGAAGGCTGCTGCCCAGGCCGAGGCCGGTGAGGGCGAGGCCCAGGCACCTGCCGAGGCCGAGAAGCCCGCTCCCAAGAAGCGCGGCCGCAAGTCGAAGAAGGAGCTGGAGGAGATGGCCGCCGCTGAAGCTGCCAGGAAAGAGGCCGAGGAGGGGGCTGCTGCCGGCGAGACGGCAGAGGTGCCCGAGTCTGCCGCCGACACCAGCGCCGAGGCTGTGGAGAACGCAGAGCCGGCAGAGATTACAAGCAACATGATAAGCCAGCTGCAGGAGAAGATGAATGCCGAACCGGCAGCCAACGCCGACGGCGTCTGGGAAGGCGACCCGGGCGACGGAACGGACTTCATCACCGTGGTTGACATTCCCATAGAGGACCAGGCTGCCATTCCTTCGGTCGACATCTTTGACCGTCCGCTGGCTGCACAGGCTCCGCAGGAGTCGGCGCCCGCCGCGCCGCGCAACGACTACGGACGCAACAACGACTTCGACTTTGCCGACCTGATAACGGCCAACGGCGTGCTGGAGATACTGCAGGACGGCTACGGCTTCCTGCGCTCGTCGGACTATAACTACCTGTCGTCGCCGGACGATGTCTACATCAACCCACAGCAGATAAAGCGCTATGGTCTGAAGACGGGCGACGTGGTGGAGTGTACGGTACGGCCGCCGCACGACAACGAGAAGTACTTCGCACTGAGCAACGTGGTGAGCATCAACGGACGCAATCCGCAGGAGGTGCGCGACCGTGTGGCGTTCGAGCACCTGACACCGCTCTTCCCGGAGGAGAAGTTCACCCTCTGCGGCGACCGCGCCACCACCAATCCGTCGGTGCGCATCGTCGACCTGTTCTCGCCCATCGGCAAGGGACAGCGTGCACTCATCGTGGCACAGCCCAAGACCGGTAAGACGGTGCTGATGAAGGACATTGCCAACGCCATAGCAGCCAACCACCCGGAAGCTTACATCATGATGCTGCTCATAGACGAGCGCCCTGAGGAGGTGACAGACATGTCGCGCACGGTGAATGCCGAGGTGATAGCCTCGACCTTCGACGAGCCCGCCGACCGTCACGTCAAGATAGCTGGCATCGTGCTGGAGAAAGCTAAGCGCATGGTGGAGTGCGGCCACGACGTGGTCATCTTCCTTGACAGCATCACGCGTCTGGCACGTGCCTACAATACGGTGGCTCCCGCCTCAGGCAAGGTGCTGACCGGTGGTGTAGACGCCAACGCCCTGCAGAAGCCCAAGCGATTCTTCGGTGCTGCACGTAACATTGAGGGCGGCGGCTCGCTGACCATCATCGCTACAGCACTCGTCGACACGGGTTCGAAGATGGACGAGGTCATCTTCGAGGAGTTCAAGGGTACGGGTAACTCGGAAATCCAGCTCAACCGCTCGCTCTCCAACAAGCGTATCTTCCCGGCTATCGACCTGGTGCTGTCGAGCACGCGTCGCGACGACCTGCTGCACGACCAGACAACGCTCAACCGCATGTGGATCATCCGCAAGTTCATAGCCGAGATGAATCCTATCGAGGCGATGAACACGGTGCGCGACCGACTGGTGCAGACGCATTCGAACGAGGAGTTCCTGCTCTCGATGAACGGATAAAAGACAAAAGAAAAGCGAACACAGAAAAGAGAGGCTTGGGTCAGCAACCAAGCCTCTCTTTTCTGTTTATACTTGCTGGTAAAAGCTACCCTGTTCCTCCTACATTAGAAGAACAGGTAGCGGTTGTCCTTGACATCAGCCTTCAGGTAGAGCTCGTTCATGAAACGGCTTGCAGCCTGCATAGCCATCTGCTTGAGCTGAGTCTGCTGCTGCTTGGCATCGAACTTGACACCCTCGCGCTCTTTCTTAGACAGCACCTCGAAGACGTAGGCAGCACCATTACCCTTGACCACGTTGGCACTGAACTGACCCATCTTGGCAGCAGCCACAGCACCACTCAGGGCGGGCTCTGAAGAACCGGCAGCCTGAACGAAGACAGGAGCACCGAAGGTAATCTGGCGAACGCTGTCGACGGTGGCACCCTTAGCCTTGGCATCGGCAATGCTCTTGACACCGGCCAGCTTCTCGGCAGCCAGCGCGAACTTCTTGTCGCGGATGACCTCCTGCTTGACCATGTCCTCGACGTCGGCGAGGTCGCGGTAGCCCTCAGGATGAACCTTGGTCAGTGCGATGACCATCAGGTGGTCGTTGTTGCCGCACTCGTAGAGCGGTGACACCTCACCAGCCTTCGAGTCGAAAATCCACTTCATGGCGTCGCGGGTAGAGCGCAGACCGGCAACGGTGTGCTCTGAGTTATAGAGGTCCTTGCGCTCCTGGACGTTGAAGCCGAACTTCTTGGCGTTGGCCTCCAGCTGCTCAAGGCTCTTGTTCTCGCTCACGTACTGTGAGAACTTATTGTAAGCCTGTGAATAAGTGTCCTTGGAGAAGTCGATGGTGTGCTTGACAATAGCTACATCGTACTTATCAATCATGGCACGGCGGGCAGTCACCTGAAGAATGAGGTTGCCCTGGGCCAGCTCCAGATTCTTGGTCTCGCCAGCGGCTGACGTCACCAAGGTAGAGAGGTAGTTCTTCGTGTCGGCATCGATGCCCTGAGCACGCTCATACATAGCTGAGGTGAGCCACTGCTTCTCGCCGGTCTGACCGTACTTCTTAGCCAGAGCCTCGAACTCGGCGCCACCCTGCAGGGCGGTATAGATGCTGTCGGCACGCTTGTGGGCTTCCTCGGCGGTCTCGCCACCAACCTGAATCATGCGATACTCGACAGAGTCAGGCTGCTGAACCTTATTGATGTACTTCACCACGTTGAAGGTGTTGTCGAACTTGGTCTCGAAGGGAGCAGAAACGCTGCCTACCTGCATAGAGTCAATCTTAGCTGCGATGTCGGTGGGCAGAGCGCCACGAGAAACAGCCAGACCGGAATAAGCCAGCTGTGACTGAGCCTTGCGGACGACCTCGGCAACAGCCTGACCGGCCTGGAAGTTCTGCTGAGCTTCCTGCATGGTCTTCATCAGTGCTGCACGGTCGGCAGCAGAAGCTACCACCTGATAGTCAACATACTTGATGTCGCGGCTCTCAACATACTGCTTGAACATCTCCTTCTGCTCGTCATACTTTGCCTTCAGGTCTGCGTCGGAAACCTTCACGTCGGCATCCTTGATGGCGCTGTAGGGCAGAGCGGCCAGCTGAATGTCGCTCTCCATGTTCTGAGCCTCGAAAGCCATCTTCTCGGAAACGGGGTTCGACAGCAGGCACTGGCTCAGCAGCGTCTGGTACTTCTGGGTCAGCAGGGTCTGACGGAGATTCTTCTCAATGAACTTCCAGTAGTTGTAAATGCGCTGATACTGCTCTGCCATCTCGCCGGCACCCGGTGTCTCCTGAGCCTTCTTGTAGTCGGCCAGGAACTTGGTGAGCTGATTGACGTCGAAACGACCGGTCTGCTGATTGACAAACGGAGTCTGTGCGAGCATAGGGTTGGTACCGGCCTTGAGGAGATTCTGCATCTCCGCATCGGTAACGGTAAGTCCCAGCTTCTTAGCCTCCTTCTCAAGAATGGTGTTGTTGACAAACTGCTGCCACACCTGATCCTTGACCTGATTGAGCTCTTCCTCCGACAGGTTGTCACGGCCCTGCGTCATCTTAATGACGTCCTGATACTCGTCGACCAGTGCCTGAAAGTCCTGAACGGAGATTTTCTTACCTAACACTTCGCCTACTTGCTGACGACGCTCGTTGCCTGTAGCTTCACACGAGCGGAACATCTCTTCGGCAATGAATGCAAAAAGGGCCAGACCAATCACCGTAGCGAGTACTGGTCCCCAGCTTCTGATTTTTCCAATTGCTGCCATTTTTTGACTTTATTTTTATTATTATTCTTTTAATTTGCAAATTCAGCCTGCAAAATTACAAAATTCCGCTCAAAACACCGCATCTTTTTCCGAAAAAATGCCTTATTCCGTCACTTTTAGCCTTACAAGTTCTATTTTTGTCATTGTATTTTTGACGATTTTGAACTCAAAGCGCCCTATGGTGACCACTTCGTTGAGCTTCGGGAACGACTGGTACTCGTGCAGGATAAGACCGCCGACGGTCATATAGTCGTCCGACTCAGGCAGGTCCAGATCGAACAGCTCGTTCACTTTCTCTATCTCCAGACGGGCCGAGAGCATGTAGTCGCCGTCGGCCAACTGTTTGGCGACATACTTCTGCGAGTCGTGCTCGTCCTCAATGTCGCCTGTTATCTCCTCGACAATGTCTTCCAGCGACACGATGCCGCTGGTGCCGCCAAACTCGTCGACCACCACACCAAGCGACTTCTTCTGCTGCAGGAAGATATGCATCAGCTTGCGCGCAGCCATCGTCTCAGGCACATAGGGCATCTGCTGGATATGCTTCGAGATGTCGGCCATCTGCTTGAACAGCTCGGAGGAATGGATGTAGCCTATAATGTGGTCAATATCATCACGATAGACCACCAGCTTGCTGTGTCCGCTCTCGATGAACTTGTTCTTCAGCTGCTCGATGGTGCAGTCCTCAATGTCGACCGCCTCAATCTCCGTTCGCGGAACCATGCAGTCGCGCACCTTGGTGTCGGCAAAGTCAAGTGCATTATGGAATAGTTCCACCTCGTCCTCAATCTCCGTGTCGTCCTTAGCATTGTCTATGCTCGACTGCACAAGATAGTCCAGATCGACCTTCGTAAACTCCTTGCCTTCGGCCTCTTTAGGCAGCTTCACGCCAAACAGGCGAAGGATGCCCCTGGACAGGAGCGTAGAGAAACGGGAGATGGGATAGAGCACGATGTAACAGACGTAGGCCGGCAACGCAAAGAAGGTCAGCAGGCCGTTAGGATTGGACTTGAACACCGTCTTGGGCAGAAACTCGCCCGTAAAGAGCACGACAACCGTGGATAGCAGCGTGTCGCACGTCACACGGGCTCCGTCGCTCAGATGAGCAAACAGCGTGGCGTCGAAAATCTGCGCAAACAAGATGCCGTACACCACGAGTGCAATGTTGTTGCCGACAAGCATCGTAGAGATGAAGTTGCTGGGATGGGCGTAGAACACGTCCAACGCCCGCTGCGAGAGACCGTTCTTCTCGCGGTCCATCTCTGCCCTGAGGCGGTTGCTCGACACGAAAGCTATCTCCATGCCTGAGAAGAAGGCGGAGAATATCATGGTGATAATCAGTCCAATAATGAGGTTCATGGCGTCGTAAAGTTTGATTTCTGAGTAGCCTTGTGGCGCGTTGCTGCCGGACGTGCTGGCGGAGCTACCTGCGTGGTGTCGGCAGGCTGACCGTTGTCGGCTGTCTGCTGGCTGCCGTCTAGGTCTTCCGACTGGAACGAGCCCACACTGTTGGTCACTTCATAGTGAGCCATATGCTCGTCGCTACGGAAATAGGTTCCCTGCATGGTACGCTCGGGGGTGACCACCTTGGAGAACTTGTACGAATAGAACTCATGCCTGACACCGTCCCAATACAGCTCCTCGCTGTCGAATATCAGACCGTTGACATTGCGGATATGGACGCGGCCACGCAGCTTCCAGAGCTTCTGCTGGTCGAAATACCACGCCGTGTCGGCATTGATATAGCCTTCGACATGGAACTTTTCGTCAAACTGCTCCAGAAAGATGCCTTTCTCGAACGTCCAGCGCGGAGGTTGCTTGATGGTGTTGACATCCCAGCGCTCGGTGACTATCTTGTACTTGATGACGCCCGAGTCGGAGATAAGTGTATTAACCCCGTAACTCGTCATCATCGAGGCAGAGTCACGGTCGCGAATGGCCGGTGCCGTATGTCCCTTCTGTTCCTCGCAAGCATTTAAGAGTAAGAAGGTAAAAAGGTAAAAAGGTAAAAAACGTTTTACCTCACCAGCTGTAGTCCCGATAATATTGTACCACATATTTTTACCTTTTTACTTTTTTACCTTCTTTACCTTTTTACTTTTTTACCTTTTTACCTTTAGTCTACTTTCCACTTGGCAAACCAACGTTCGTTGAATGTCAACCCGATATTGATGCGGAAGGAGTTCTCCGTCACCAGGTCCTTGGCAGAGCTGTGAACCCACTGGGCGCTGATATTCAGCGAGGTACGATTATTCCACGTATTGACTATGGGAATGCCAAGGCCTGCGCTGACACACAGCTCCTTAGGACCTTCCTTGGTTCCTATATTATAATAAGGTGTAGCATACGATGCACCCAGCCTGTAATGAACGTGCTTCAGGAAACCGCGTGCCAGAGGATTGGGGTCGGGAAGCCAGTCGACACCTACCGTCACCTTGTGTCTGTCCTTCAGCACACCGTTCGTAGCCTTATAGCGCGAGGTGGAGTTGTTGACCTGGGGATATTTCAGGGCACCCCAGCGCTGCATCATATAATCTACGCCGACGGTCAGACTGTTGTTATGCTGCAACGACAGGCCACCGCCGAAGGTGAACGGCAGCTCAAAGGCATTGGCCACGCTGTCGGTAGAGGAGGTCGTCACGGAGGTCACAGTATTGGTATTAATTATCTCAAGGTTGGCATCGGAACCCAGCTTATGGCCTATGCCCACGATGCCGCCAACGGTCAGCACGTCGTTCTTGCCGACCTTGGCAGAATATTGTGCACCAAAGTCCAGCTTCCAGCTGTTAACATTGGTGGTATAGCTTCTGACCAGCGTGTTGGCATAAGTGTCTGACAGCACCAAACCGGCCGTCTTCTCGTACTTGCCCCAGAAATAGGACATGTTGGCACCAACGGAAAGCCCCTTGGTCAACTCCCACCCAAGGCCCAGGAACACCTGGCTGAAACCTCCACTGCCGGAGTAGGTCAACGCATAGTCGTCTTCGTTGGCCACATAGTCATAACCTATATTAGAATAAGGAATGATGCCGAAGCAGGCACCCACCTTCGGCAACAGGCGGAAAGCGCCCACAGCATAGTCGAAATCGGCAGTCTTGGCATTCACCTTCGTACCGCCCTCCTTGAAGTTTGTTATCTGGCCCGAGACGCCCAAGTCAAATATCATGGTCAGCGAGTCGACGGCGGAATAGGAGGCAGGATTCTGCACATTGACGTATTTTCCGTTGCGTATACCAAGGGACAGACCAGCCATGCCACGTCCGAAACTCTGTGACTGGTCGGCCAATACACCCAATCCAAACTGGCTGTATGGGGAAAGCGTATTGCTCACTTGTCCCATGACAGACACTGCCATGAAACTTGCCAATAGCCCTCCAAATATTCGTTTTTTCATCTGTCTTTGTTTAAACAATTCGATTTCGGTCTGCAAAATTATTGAAAAAAAACGAAATAAACGCACGTTAAGTGGAAAATATAGGTTAATTTTGCATCGTGAAACATTTAAAAACCGTTTTTAATGCTCTTTTAGGGCTTCTCCTGTTATTTTTTTCAGGAGCTTTAACACCTGTCCGCGCCCAGGAATCCACTGTCGAGGCCGTGCAAGCCGACCCCATGGACTCGGTGGAGTTCAGCCTGCTGACCTGCCAGCCGCACGACGAGGTGTACAGCCTCTACGGCCACACGGCCATCCGGCTCCGTGACATGAGGGCCGGGAAACAGATAGACGCTGCCTTCAATTACGGGGTTTTCAACTTCAATGCACCACACTTTGTGGCCCGCTTCGTCTTCGGACTGACGGACTACGAGCTGGGGGCCTATCCCTTTGACCTCTTCCAGCGTGAATACCGACATTTTGGCAGCATGGTGACTGAACAGGTGCTCAACCTGACAAGCGAAGAGAAGACTGCCCTACGCGACGCACTTGGCGAAAACCTCCGACCGGAGAATGCGGTCTATCGCTATAATTACTTTTACAACAACTGCACAACCAAGGCGCGCGACATTATCGAGCAATGTATTAACGGGAAAATAGAATACACTGAGCGTGAGGAATTTGCGCCGTCTTATCGAGACATGGTTCACGAGATGACGCGCAACAATCCCTGGTCACGTTTCGGCAACGACCTGCTGCTTGGCATCAAGGCCGACCAGACAACCAACCGCCGCCAGCAGGAGTTCCTGCCGCACAATCTGATGTACGACTTTGACCATGCACAAATCTACGAAAACGGTCAGTACCGTCCGCTGGTCAAGGAGCGCCGAATGGCGGTTCCCGGAGGAGTTCAGATGGTCAATGCGGGATTCCCGCTGTCATCTGTGACTTGCGGCATCATTCTGGTAGCCGTCGGCCTCATCATCTTCCTCATAGAGTGGAAGAAGCGCACGGCCTTCGTGGCATGGGAACTGCTGCTGATGGTGACGGCAGGCTGCATAGGCATCGTCCTGTTTCTGATGCTTTTCTCGCAACATCCGACGGTAAGCCTGAACCTACAGATTATTCTCTTCAACCCGCTACACTGGTTCTTCCTCTGGCCCGTACTGAGAGGAAAGCAGACACGCTACTGGACCATTATGACAGTGCTGGTCATTCTGTTCCTCGTAGGGGGACTGTTCCAGCACTATGCCGAGGGAATTCATTCTTTGGCATTATGTTTGCTGATGCAGAGTATACTTCATCTGAAAAGAGTGCGTCAATGAGAAACAAATATCTGTACATCACCCTTCT
>ERZ842401.7755-NODE-7755-length-10838-cov-32.494575_pt1 | contig 10838 bp, 10 predicted proteins | sample MGYA00521270_ERZ842401 | MGnify/ENA primary metagenome ERZ842401 (study PRJEB31892, sample SAMEA3878208) | bioreactor metagenome | biome: Moose rumen | place: Sweden | collected 2011-10 | study: EMG produced TPA metagenomics assembly of the PRJEB12797 data set... | reverse complement strand
ACTTAAAAAGTTTGACCTAGGTCAAACTTTTTGTGTTTTACAAATTGTTGCCAAATAGGGCATTTAATGGGGCATTTGGTGTAAATTGGAATTTACTGATGGTCTCAAAAGATCAATTATTTAAAATTGAAGATTCTTTAATTTTTGCAAGGTATTGATATGCCTGTCTATTTCGTCAATTCCACGTGAATAAACGTCTCGATACCACATGTCTGATGGGTCTGTTCCAAGGTAAAGGCCATCAGCTCCACCATTGAAATAAACTGTAAACATATCTGATTCCGCATCAACGCTTTGAATCCCTGTTATTCCAACGTTCTCTAGGGCATTAACAATGTCAAATTTTGTTAAGACCTTGCCACCTGCACAATAAGGTGTATCAATATATACACAATCTTTGGAATAATCGTATCCAGCAGATAAGTATTTTAATTTTGCGTGTTTTCTTAATATTTTTTTAACATCGTTAAGTTCGAGACTGTCTTCGGTAACAACCAATTTGCCCCATGGAACATGATTTTCCACTGGTATGCCAGCTCTTTCCAATTCGTCAATTAGATTACTTAGTGGGGAGTTGGAGGAGTTGGATTCTCTTAATCTCATGTGTGTATTGTATAATCTTACCATTTTCATAATTCCTTATGCTTTATAGTTAATATAGGGAACCATAAACGATTGTATATAATGAAGCATCGTGTTAGATACGAAATGTGTAAGTTATTTATCGATGGTTCATAATGGTTTATAGCTCTATCTGTATTTATCTTATGCGAATCTTATATTACAACAATTTTCAATCATTATTAACAAAATATGCTATCAATTGTTGTCATACATATTGCTTGGTGTATAATATATAATCATCAACGAAAATCAACGGAGAAGAACTATGAAAAACGAAACTATTGTCTTTACAGACGTCTACGGCAAGGAATACACGACATATAAGCAAGTTTGTGTTGAGTATAACCTCCATCCTAAAACCCTGGCAAAACGCAAGGCTTCCGCCCTTAAAAAGGGCAATACAGATATTCATGGTCTTATAGAGAAGTATATTATTGAGAAAAATCCTGACTATAAGACTAAACAGATCAACGCTAAAAAGACTCAATCACTTAAAGACCGGGTGGCTAAAACAAAGAACATCTTTGATAATGCTACACCAGTTAAACCTGTTACAGCAAAGACTGTAAAACGTGATTTACCTATAGAAAGTTTTGACGATTTTGAGAGTGTTTATGATTCTGTGGATGCGCCTGCTGACGAAACGTCATCAATAAAATCACCAGAAACCATTAAAATCATTCAAAGGATTTTAGATGAAGAAAATGGTGATGATTCGTCTAAACCTGTTAACGCTAAAACTGTTAAGGCTAAAACTAAAAAGAACGTTGCTCAACTGATTAAATTGCTTGAGAATAAGCCTGTTATTCCCAAGACAAATGTGTTCCACGATGAAGCCGTTGCTTTATGCGGTCAGGATGAACTCCTTGCGGCTTATCGTAAGATCATAAATAAATACATTGGTGACTCCGTTAAAATGGGTGTTATCAATGAACATTATTTACAGGCATTAAAGTATTTTGATGACGTTAAAGTATGGGTGCAGTCTATCGATCTGCCTGAGATAAACTAGTTTCTTTCAATCTTCTATGGCAAAAGTACCCACATTCCAGCAAACACTGAAATGTGGGTTTTTGCTTATATTTTGCAAGCCCAGCAAATTGCTCCCGGGGTGATCACACCGTAATTACTGCCGTCAACTTCAATAATGTCACCGGATTTATAGCCTGTTTTGGTCGGAGACCACATAAGATAAATCTCACCTATACAGTTTTTAATAAACCCCGGAATGCGCATCTGCCGCAGATATACATCACCATCATTAAGGTACGGAAGATTATAAGCCGTTACTAATGATGACAAATACCCTCCTAATTCACTCGTCCCGTATTTGGCTGTTTCCACATTAGCAACCTCTGGAAAAACATTAGTTGTCGTATCAGGAATTTTGCCATTAATAATACCTAAAGTGTGAATATACTCCATTGGAGTATAAGTGAATTGATCGGTAATATATTTGCTATAAACGCTGGCAGAACCCCCATTTAAAGCAAACCACTCTCGGGTATCATAAGCACTGTTTATATTAACTGTTGAATTTGGTTTTGACTTAATCGTGGTAACAGAAGTAGTATTAGAATACGCATGATCGACCATATTATCTGACAGGTTTTCGTCAAAAGACCAAGCAGTCAGCAAAGTCTTAAAGTTTGTATCACGCCCCTCACCGTACTGATATAAAGCACCACCTAAACCTGGTGTTTCGTCAACGGTGGTTTTATATATAACTAGATCGACATCATTTGATTTTCGATTGCCATTATAAAACATATAACCGTTACTGTTACCAGTTGACCAATATACTACATCCAAATCAATTTTATTATTGGAAATAATATAAGGAATAGTAATGTGATAATGATCATATTTATACACATCACTATAACTACTAAAAATGCCTTGCCATCTCGATGCTTTTCCGGTTGCTATAGATTTGACTGCATTTGAGGCATTCGCACCTATAACGCTCCAATTATCAATATATAAACTTTCAACATACGGATCCATATTCATGGCGATAACAAGGCGACCATTATAGAACCCTAAAGAAAGTACTATATTTTCTTTAGCAATACCTAAAAACACCACATCACTTTCATAAGTATGACCAACAGAATTTATATCCAATTGTCTTTCGCCACTATATAAAGGTGCACCAGTCATTTCACTGGAACCATAAGTGATCCGGGATGTTATCTGCAAAGAACGGTTATTTGTCCTTATTAAATTGACTATATTATCCAGGAGTTGATTAAGTTTATCACTTAACGTATCCGAATTTTTATTATATGAGACGGTATATCTCACTTTCTGTTTTATAGACATAAAACACCCCTTATTCAATTCGCACAGCCCAGCATACGGCACCATTGCTGATCACTGCAAACTGTTTATTATCGCACGTCACAATATCACCAGAAGTATAACCCGATGCTGTGGGAGACCACATTAAATAAATCTCACCGCTACAGTATTTGTTAAAACCCGGAATATGCATTTTACGGAAATAACCTTTAGTATCATCATCAAGGAATGGCAGATTATAAGCCGTCACCAAAGGTGAAATGAATGTTGAATTATTATAATCAGAAGTCTCAACATTTGAAATCACAGGCATGGTTTTAATATACTGATAATTGCCATCACGTTTACCGTCACAGTATCCTAAAGTATGATAATCCGCCATATTGGTATAACGGAAATTGTTCAGGTCTGAACTGGTCGATCCACACGTCTTGAACCATTCCCGGGGATCACGTTTGCCATTGGCAAACACAGTTGAACTAGTCACGGTATCAACGGAATTAGTCAGTTTGTGATCGGTGATAATATTATCCTTTAAGGACTCATTAAACGACCATGCAAGCAAACAACACTGTTCATAGTTATTATAAGAATTATCTGCTGAGGAATAACGATACAAAGCCGCTCCAAGCCCCGCAGTGCCCTGCTGATCTTCGGTGGTTTTATAAATCACCAAATCAACGCCGTTAGAAACACGATTTCCGTTATAGAACATATAACCAGAACTGTACGTCCCCGTCCAGTAAACAACACTGATTTCAATGGTATTACCAGCAATAACATAAGGGAGATTTACATTATAATGGTTTATCCCCCTTTCAGTTGAAGTGACAAACCTGCAAGCCTTAGCAACAGCAAATGTTCTTTGAACGTTGGAATCGTATTTAATATCATCCCAAATGTCCATATACAGTGCTTCTACCGATGGATCCATATTCATGGCAATAACAAGTCTTCCTGCATAAAAACATACGGACAGGACAATGTTATCGGCATTGGTCCCTAAAAACACCACATCACTCTGAAACACTTTATTACTATTGCCGTAATCGACATACGCAGTATTATCGTATAATGGTGCGGCAGTCATAGAAGATGATCCATAAGTGATCCTCGTTAATTCCCTCAGTTCAGGATTATTTGTGGTGATCAAAGTTACAATATTATTAAGCAATACATTAAGTTTAGTGCTTAATACATCTGTTGAACTGTTATAAGCAACAGCGTATTTAATTTTAGTTTTTACTGTCATTTTTAGCGTTCCTTAATCCCTTAACACCTTAGCTAACCCTTGCAACCCAGCACACAATGCCGTTGTTGATCACCGCAAACTGTTTCCCGTCCACATCGATGATATCACCGGAATCGTACTGTGTCGTTGTAGGAGTGTAAAACAGATATATTTCACCCTTGCAGTACTTGTTAAACCCGGGGATCCGGACTCTCCGGAGGTATGCCTCATCACTGCTGAGATACGGGATGTTATACGCCGTCATTAAAGGTGACACAAAGTTTGCATCGGTAGGACTCGTTGAACTTACGGTATCAATCACGGGCATGCTTTCAGCGGTAAAAGGATTCAAACCCCTTAACGCTCCTAAAGTGTGCAAATAAGCCATGCCGTTTCCGGTATTGCTACCCATCTTAAACCATTGACGCATATCATATTTGCCATTGGCATAAACGGAACTTGCTGCATACGGTAAATCATTCGCCCCGGAAATGTTTGAACCACCGTATATCTTATCCGGCATATTATTTGCCACATTTTCTTCAAAAGACCATGTGACTAAACATGAAGGTGCTACATTATTATAGGAATCCGTTGCTGTAGAATACTTCCATAATGCACCGCCAACACTTGTTGTTCCGGAAAGGTTTTCTAAAGTCTTGAAGATCACAAGATCGACACCATTAGTGACCTTATTGGCATTGTAGAACATATAACCGGAAGAGTAATCACCAGTCCAGTAAACAACATCAAACTCAATAGTTTTATTAACTATAAGGTATGGAATGTTTATACTGTATGCGTTTTGTGTGTTATTTGTGTAAAATTTAGACGCTCTTGCAGTGCAATAAGGGAGGTTATTGGTATTGGCATTGTTAGTCAGAGTACTCCAGTTTGTGACGTACAAAGCCTCCACAGACGGATCGATGTTCATAGCAATAACAAGACGCCCGCTATAGAAACACAAAGACAGAACAATGTTATCAGCGTCAGTGCCTAAAAACACCACATCACTTTGATAATACTTGGTAGAGCCACTGTCATACATTGGTGCTCCGGTCATCTGAGCAGAGCCATAAGTCACCCGGGTCAATTCAAGAAGTTCGGGATTGTTGGTTCTGATCAACGTTATGATCCTGTCAAGCAGAATATTTAACTGTGTGCTCAAAGTATCGGTTGAACTGTCATAAGATACAGAATAATTTACTTTTTGTTTTACGGTCATTTAAGTTCCCCTTAGTTTGATTGGTTGAAAGGAGTGAATATCATACGATAATCGGGCCGGTTGGTCGCATTGACCACCGTTTCAGTGTATATTGCTATACCATCTTTATAAAGCGTGTATTCAACGGTTGGAGTATAATTATTATATGCTGTCCCTGCACGTATAGACAAATTTGCAATTTTATCTAGAACAATTGGTGTTGTAAATGCTATCGTTATTGTCTGAGGTGCATTCTTTGCCACTATAGCATCATTTGCCGAAACCCGTTTATCAGCAGGAGCAAACAAATTATGCGGGGCGTAATCGTCCGAACCATTGTCGTACCACCGAGACGTCACGAAAATTGTGCATGTGTATTCATTACTGACTACATCAGTAAAAACAATTTCCTCAGACGTTGCGGTTGCATTACGGGCACTATTACACCTGTCATAAGTCAAATTAGCAAATACAGCATCGGCAACAACTGGGGGTCCACCAACACTAGACGGGATATATAATTCAATAGTATATAATGCTGCTCCTTTAGGCACAACAAACGAAGCATTTTCATTTGTTGAAAAGTTGCCATTATAATACGTTTTCAGCAATACCGAGGAATTATTACTATCAAACACTTCGTAATAAAGTTTGTTAGTTAACGATGATGATGGCAAAACCGACCCTGTTGATACGGCAACGGCAATAGTTTTATATCTGTCTTCACTGTTATAATTAATTGTATCAACAAGAGTGTAATTTTTACTATCATTTTCAACGGTATAACTATATATTTCAAAACGTATCGATCTAGCAAAACCACGGGTATCTGATGGCATGTAAGTTGTCATATAGAAGTTTAAATCTGTTAAATACACAGGATCTTCAAATGTCATTACATAGTCAAAATCTACACCGTAACTGCTACTCGCATAACCTTGCAAACAGAGTCCACCCCCATTCAAAGCATTTACAAGAGGTTCTGTGCAATTGTTATCTCTGTTAGAAACAGTTAAATGAACATTGACATCATCACCATTGAAATTTATAATAGCATCTCCCGATCTCAATGGTGTCGATCCCGCCTGTGTAGAAACTAAAGTGCCATTTGCAAACCGAATGTCAGAAAAACCGACATAAACACCGGAATCAACCTTTTTACTGTATATTCTAATTTCATATAATTGTTTAGAGGGAGCAGAGGCACTCTGTGTCTTCGGAACCACGCCAAAATCCAAAGACAAATTGCTAAGTAAATCAAAAGGCAACGGTGTAGTAAACTGTCCTGTGTATATTAAATCATTACCAGTACCACAAACGCCGGGTATATCAGACGTTCTTTTATCAGCAGGAGCAAACAGGTTATGCGGGGCGTAATCATCTGTTTCATTAGTCCCATTATCAACTCTTGAACTCACTGAAACTGTGCAATTATAATTATTTGTCCCGTCAGTAAATACTATATCTTCTGATAATGAATTATTTACTGTTGTTAAATCTGAGTATTGTAAATCACTGAATACACCGTTTAAAAACTGTGGAGCGTACTCAGGAAGTGTCGATCCGGTTAAAACGAATTTATACGTATCAGGAACTATAATACCATTCGCTTCATCAATTGCTCTTTGATAATCATTGTTATAAAAACTTTCCTCATCAACGGTTAAATCACCGTCAATACAATTAGAAACCTCATCATCTATTAAACTTGAACTTATAGAAAGATTAATAATGTTAGAGACCTCATCAACGGTTAAATCACCGTCAATTGAATTTGCTACTTCATCATCTATTGAACTTGACGATAATGAAAGGTTAAAAACATTACAATCTTCATCAACGGTTAAATCACCGTTAAGAGACTGCAAGATCTCATCCTCGATCAAAACACTTGATAAAGTTGTATCATAAATATCAGTTTCGTCAACGTGCAGATCGCCTAAAATATCGTCATCTTGTTCAATCAAAGCACTTGAAAGGTTTTGATTGTAAAAATTACCGTCTTCAACGATATTTCCTTGTTGTAAAACCTCTGCGCCATCTTCAATCAAAGCACTTGAAAGGTTTTGATTGTAAAAATTACCATCTTCAACTTTGTTGGTTTTGTTTATTACTTCTTTAATCTCCATTCTCATCCCCCTTATTGTGCAAAAATGTTACCCTTTTCAATAGTTGTTACAGTGTGTATCGTCTCAGTAAAATTAAACTGGGTTTCAGATACATTATTCTCACTGCCCTCTGGTGTCAGAACTATTTTTCCACTTTGCCCCTCAATTGAAGTTGTATGAGTGTAAACTATATCACCTGAACTGTTTTCGATTGCGTAAGTGACAGTAAAATCACCACCATTATTGACCACAGAAAACCGCATATCGGAAACGTACATAAATGGGACATTTTCCTCAAATGACAGGGTGGCTGTAAACTGTTCCGTGTTTTCCGGAGGCAAGATCTTATTATTTGGTGATGTGCGCTTATCCGATGGTGCAAGGAAATTATGTGGTGCGTTATCGTCCCTGTCGTGATCACTATCTCTGTCACTTAATGTTACTACACAGTGAAAATCAATATCATCACTGTTAGTTAAAACAATGCGTTCACAAAGTGCTGTTGGTGATGGTTTGGTCAAACAATCTGTATATGCCAAATGCTCAAACACACCATTGGAAAATCCTAATACTGTTCCATTCTGTTTCTTGGTGTACTGTGCAGTTATGCGGATAGTGTACGCATCCATGGTATCATCAACAATACAAAGGATTTCATAGTTATTCATCCTCTGAGCGGTATCATCGATCCATTGTTGCATCTGTTGGGCAGTGCAAAAAGTTTTCCGCAAATTGTTGTGAAACCTTTGCACCCCTCGTTGATTTAAATACTTGCCCATTTTGCCCATTTCCCTTAACCTCTGTTGTCCATCATAATTATTTATAATTTAAGGTGTTAATCTTGTTTGGTGGCTGAATGGTGTTCAAGATTTTTATTTTAACACGACATTTAATGTCATAAAAGTCAAAATATATTTTGAAATGTGACATGTGAACTAGATCACTATTTTTAGAGGTCATTGTCATAAAATGCACATGAACTATGCGAAAAATGCCATAGTTCATGTGCATTTTATGACAATAAAGCCCATTCCAAACTTCATAACCTATTGATTTTCCTACACTTTTTGATCTAAAAACGTGAAAAATTGCATTTTTACGATTTTTTAGCATTTTTTGACTGTTTTTCATGTCGTGTTTCGAGGTCTAAAATGCAAGAATTGAGGGGGGTTTAACGTCATACTCAGTTAAGATATGCTGAAACATGGAGAGCAGTTAAACCATCCTATGTAAAAAAAAAACCAATTGAAGTGATCTTATATAGAAGATCATGTGAAATAAACATACCCACGGAATTTAAGCAGGTGTAATAAGGTTTCTGGAATGTCATTCAATTCAGATACGCATTTCAGACTATCCTATATGAAAATTTTTCAACTGAAGTGATCTTATATAGAAGATCATGTGAAATAAACATACCCACGGAATTTGAGCAGGTGTAATAAGGTTTCTGGAATGTCATTCAATTCAGATACGCATTCAGTTCAAATACCCATTTCAGACTATCCTATATGAAATTTTTTCAACTGAAGTGATCTTATATAGAAGATCATGTGAAATTAAACCCCACGGAATTTGAGCAGGTGTAATGAGGTTTTCTAACACAGTATTCTCAGTTCATTGAGTCTCTTTAATCTCTTTCCATCCATAAAATCCCCTCAATTCTTGCATTTTAGACCTCGAAACACGACATGAAAAACAGTCAAAAAATGCTAAAAAATCGTAAAAATGCAATTTTTCACGTTTTTAGATCAAAAAGTGTAGGAAAATCAATAGGTTATGAAGTTTGGAATGGGCTTTATTGTCATAAAATGCACATGAACTATGGCATTTTTCGCATAGTTCATGTGCATTTTATGACAATGACCTCTAAAAATAGTGATCTAGTTCACATGTCACATTTCAAAACATATTTTAACTTTTATGACATTAAATGTCGTGTTTGAAATGAATTAGGCTCTGTTCAAGAATAGTGTTTTGGTCAGTATGTAAATAAAAACGGACTCAAATGAGTCCGTTTTTGAATTGTGTCACTACGAATGACATAATCATTATCAGCATTCTAAAACAACTTTTAAGCCGTGCTTAAACCCATTATAGTCAACTTGATATGGAAAAACAATTTTTTGATTTTTTAAATCAATATAATTTTCTGTTCTAATATTAGAACTGTAAAATATAAAAGTAGTATTATAATAAACCAATAAATCCTGTAGTGCTTCTCTATTTAATGCCTTTAAATTATTTATATCCTCAATAAAATCATTTTTATCATTGTTATCCTCAAAAAATTCATCTGTCACATCTATGGATTTTCCACGCCGTAATTCGTATATATAAACATTCTTAATTTTCATATTTAATTTTCCTCATCATTTTACCCCCCCCCCGTGGGGAGGTTTATATTAGTATTTATATTTATACTATAAAAATAAGGCTCTGTTGTAGAAAAGTGTTGATCTTATCCACAACATCATAAAACGGACTCAAATGAGTCCGTTAGTTTTACGTTATCCACAACAATTCACAAATTCAAAAATCTGGACTGTCGTAGATCATAGTTAAATTTTATCAAGTTAAATCCTGTCGCCGTAAGGCAGAGATTTAATATAGTTTTCCATGAATTGCCAGTCTGGAGTATATGAACCATCTGAATTGAGAATTGAGGGGAGTTTAATTGTTTCTTCTTGTAATTTACTTAATATTCTTGCTCTTCCATAAGAATATTTATATGCTTCTTGATTTAATATGGTAGTAATGAATAACGCATTGTAAGCATTTAACTTCTCATGTCTAAGTGTATATACTTTATTACCAGTAGCAAAATTTTTTGGTTGATAAAAAGCATAAACTCCTTCAGCGCCTATAGTTATGCAATTTCCAGTTTGAATTTTACTTTGTTCAACTTCAAAATATCCATCAATACCGTTATTTTCAGCAGTTCTTGAAACTAAAGGTGTTGTCCCTGCTTCCAAATCATCTTTTATCGATAAAATAGTTGTTGAGCATTCAAAAATATTTCCAACTTTAAATTCCTTCCACTCCGAAGTATCTAACTTTGAAACATTATTTGAACCATTCGTTGTTGTTATATGTTTGTAATGAAGTGCTATGATGTAATTTTCAAGGCTCTGTTCATGAATGGTGTTGATCTAGATCCGTGACAAATCCTGTCACACTTCAATAAAACCTATTTATTGTCTTTAAAGATCCATTATCAAACCAAAACGCCTTTAACAAGGCGTTTATTGTCTATACACGTTAGAAATCACTTAAAACCTTACAAATAGAACATAAAAGACGTAGATTGTTGGTGATTTGTCTCAAAAATCCGTAATAGAAACATATCATTTCGTGTCATTTCAGA
>ERZ842401.7754-NODE-7754-length-10841-cov-8.494994_pt1 | contig 10841 bp, 5 predicted proteins | sample MGYA00521270_ERZ842401 | MGnify/ENA primary metagenome ERZ842401 (study PRJEB31892, sample SAMEA3878208) | bioreactor metagenome | biome: Moose rumen | place: Sweden | collected 2011-10 | study: EMG produced TPA metagenomics assembly of the PRJEB12797 data set... | reverse complement strand
TCTTAATTTTTTCATGTCTTATAGTTATTTAGTCTTCTATGATTTCTGCCTCTTCTATCACCTCTCCCACAGGCAATGTGACTACGATGATAGTTCCGCCACCAGGATTATCCTCGATACGGACCTCACCCTCATGAGCATCCACGATTGCCTTGACCTTATCAAGATCAGAGCCGTCACCGTTGACAATAGGATCGAAGGCATGCTCCTTGAACTCATCTTTGATACCAATACCGTTATCGGCAATCTGTATCTGAGCGTGATGGTCTTTCGTCAATGCCACACCCACACTGATCTGACAGCCATGAGGAGCGAAGATGGCTGCGTTTCTAAACGTGATACGATATATCTCCGCGATTTGCTCACGATCGAACTCCATCTCCAACTCATTGACAGACGACAGGAAATTCACCTTCACCTTGACATCAGGAACAGGTGTCTCATACTCCTTACAATAGTTTCTGGTAAATGCCACAAGGTCGGAACTCTGTTTATGCAATACCAGTTCCTGCTGCTGGCTCATCTCCGGCACTTTCTCCTCGGTATGCTCATGAACCAACTGCATTCGCATCTCGTTCATCCACTGTTTCTTCTCCAATTCACGACGCACTGTCTCTGCCTGCATACGCTTCTCTTGATGCTTCATATACCACTTCCGCCAGAACAAAGCGGCAATAGCGATAATGACCATATAGAGCAACACCATCCAACGGGTACGCCACAGAGGCGGACGGATGGTAATCTCAATATTACCCTCTTGGTCGCCAAAAGTGCCATCGTCATTGAGCACACGGACACAGAGGACATAATATCCTGGACGAAGACTCATATATGTAATGTTAGGATTCGACTCTTCGGTCTTGATCCAGTCATCACTATAGCCTGCCATCTTATACACGAAACGGGAATGGTTATGAACCTCTCCGCTATTACTTGCCAACTGGATGGTAAACTGGTCGTCAAAGCGGAGATTGAGTTCACGGCAGGCATCCAATGCCTCATCGAGGATGACACGACCATCAACCTCCTCACCGACAGAAATCTCACGACCGAAGATCTTCAATCCGCTGAAGACAGGACGTTCCTTAAACCTTCCCTTACCCATCTTACGGGGATTGATAATGTCCAGTCCTCCCTGTCCTCCAATCAACACCTTGCCATCAGGAGTGTAACAGATGGAACGCTGGTTGTAAGGTCCATTCTGCAAACCGTCACGCTGGTTGAAACTACGTACCAAGAAGTTCCATTTTCCACCCCATTGTTTTTCTGGCACGATATTAGATACTCCATGGTCAGTGACGACCCACAGGGTATGGCGGTCGTCCTCCACGATACCATTTACCGTTGAGCCTAACAGTCCCGAGCGCATGTCAACCAGATAGACCTTGTTATTCTTCTGGTCCCAGATGGTAGCACCAGAGGATGAGCCCTGCCATGCCAGTCCACGACTGTCCTGCATAGCACAAATGGAAGCATCCGTAATACCGACATTATCTTTATTTTCTGTAATATTACGGTTGATTACTTTCCTCGTCTTTGGGTTAATAATGGAGTAGAAGATAGAGTGAGACACCATCATCCATCCCTTTTGTGTTTTCGTAATCGTAGAGACATAGTCACTGGGAATGACAGAGTTCTTGGTGGATATCGGCTCATCCATCCTACCTGTACGAGGGTCGATACGCTGGACACCACCGCCCAACGTTCCTATCCAAATATATCCCCACTGATCCTCATATATAGTCCATACATTATCGTTGCAAAGTTCGTTTGGTTTACCCGTAGCCCGATAGTTCGTCACTTGTCCGTTCTTGATATGAATAAGTCCTCCTTCATAGGTACCAAACCACACAGAGCCGTCACGGGCAGCAAGAGAGCCCACCATCGTATTTGAGCCAATACCATGACTCGCCTTGTCATAGACGATTATCTCCTCCGTCTTAGGATCAAAACGAATAATGCCAGCATCATTTGTACCCAACCAATAATACCCTTCCTTATCCACACAGATGGTATTGATATTGCCTATTTCCAAGTTACGGAAATTGGAACTACTCTCCGCAAAATAACTGATACCATTCATATAGGTTCCTAGCCACATACGTCCTAACTGGTCAGGATAGATTAAACGAATGGTATTATCACAGATGGTAGACTCGTCTCGCTTGTCATTCAAGAACTGGCGCAACTCTCTCGTCTTTATGTCAACCACTATCAATCCGTGATGATCCGTGGCAATCCACATCCGTCGCTTATTGTCTGTCTTGACATCCCATACGCTGACCACTTCAGAGACATCGCTAAATCCTAATGAGAGAAGATAGTCTTGCATGGAGTGATACCAACGGGCTTTTCCGTTTATCTTCACAAAGACATTCTGCGTGCTGATAAGGAAGAGGTTGCCATATCTGTCAACCTTCAGTTTACAGTCCTGGCTGTTGACAAGTCCTTGCTTGCGCAGATAGTCGCTCTTCCAACTAATCCAATCCTTCTCACGGTTAAAGCAAAAAATCTCTCCATTGTAGGATGTCACCATCAGGCTTTTCCCAAACTCCGCAAAACCACTGATACCAAAGTCATTATTGAACTGTTGGGATCCATAGCCGAATGGATATACTTTCTTCTTTCCCGTACGAGGATTGATATGCCAGAATCCGTCTTCATAAGTCTTTACCCAAAAGTCTTTGTGGGAATCTATATAAAGGCGCTCTATCCCACCTTTCATGCCTAGTTTACGCAAGAAGTCTTCTGGATGACGGTCAAACTTCTCCGTCACGGGATCGAAAATGGTATAACTCATACTCTGACGAAGCCATAACTTACCGTCGGATGCCTCATAGATCTCATCGACATAGTTATTGCGCATCGTTGTGGTGTCTTTCGCATAAGAATAGTATGTCTTGAAGCGATATCCGTCATAGCGATTCAGACCATAGGGGGTTCCGAACCACATATATCCTTTGGAGTCACGGAAGATACACAATATCTGGGAATTACTCAATCCGTCACGAGTATCCAAGCGACTGAATTTCAAATCGTCAATGGCAGCAAATGTCGGTATCGCCATACAAGCAGCCAACCAAATGCACATAAACCACTTTTTCATATCCACCTTTTCGTTTTGAGTTATTCATCATCATCCATCAAAATGGCTTCCTCTATCTCCTCATCAGGTATTAGAGAGTCGTCCTTAACCTCCTCCTTTTCGGTTTCGGTCAACGAAGGCTTATCTTGCCGTTGTCTCTTCTCGTAGTATTTCCATCCATACCAGAGGGCAGCAGCAATCAACAACATCCATAGCAGCATTGCCCACCAAGTTTTATACCATGCTTTCAGAATCGTAATACGCAACTGGCTCTCTGTCTCACCCATCGTTCCGTCATCTCTCAGCATCCTCACACAAAGCGTATAACTACCTGCTGGCAGACCCATATAGGTGATGTCAGCATTGGAGGCTGTCGTCTTAATCCATTTATCGTTAAAGCCCTTAAGACGATAGGTAAAACGGGTATGGTTTTTGGCACCGCCATTGTCTGAACCCATCTGAATCGTAAATTGGTTTTCACTTGTCTTTAAGGTGATAGCGCGTTCGATATCCAAGGCTTCCTTCAGAATCACACGACCATTGTACTTCACACCAGTCTCCACCTCCTCATTGAAGAGTACCAGACCGCTGAAAACGGGTTTCTCGTTATTCTCGCTCTCATCCAGTCGACGAGTATTAATAATGTCCAGTCCATCTTGCCCTCCCACCAACAGGAGACCTGTACGGGTAAAACAGATAGCACGCTGGTTGAAGGGACCTGGCTGTAAGCCGTCACGGTCGTTATAACTACGAATGGCAAAAGCCCAACGACCGTCTTCCTCATCTTTCTGGACTATCACATCCGAGATTCCATGATCGGTAACCACCCACATGGTATGACGGTCGTCCTCTGCCAATGCCACTACATTCGAGCCATAGAAGCCAGACTTCATATCCAGCAACTGCATCTGCCCCGTCTTACGGTCCAGGACACTCACTCCAGAAGGAGATGCCTGCCACAACAAGCCATGACTGTCCATAACAGCATGTGTCGTTGCGGACGAGATCGTGTAAGTATTATCGTCATGAGGTTTGGCGAGGTTCAGCACATTCATCGTCTTTGGGTTGATGATAGAGCAATATTCCGAGTTACCTGCTAATATCCATCCATTAGAAGCACGGGAGATACTGTTTGTCCAGACAGTCTTAATCTTAGAGTTGTCCTCTGTAAATGAGCGCTGACGTCCCGTACGCTTATCCATACGGACGACACCACCACCAAGGACACCAATCCATATATTTCCCCAATAATCCTCTGTGACACCCCAGATATTATTTGTCTTGAATGCACTTCCTGGTGTCATCACTGTATAATTGGTCCATTGACCGTTCTTATATTTCAACAAGCCTCCCTCCCAGGTACCGAACCACAGACTACCGTCACTGGCTGTATAGTTTGACACGATGATATCACTGGCGGCACCTACGTCTTGTTTCCTGTAAGTCTCCAATACCTCCAACGTAGCAGGGTCGATCTTCAAGATGCCGCCACTATTCAGTCCCAGCCAATAATAGCCGTCCCTATCCTCACAGATGCCATTGATATCCCCCAAGGCAAGACTTTTGAAATTCGTCATAGCGTCAGCACTCATAGCAGCACCATTCTTATAGGTTGCCACCCACATACGCCCCATCTGGTCCTCATAGAGATGCTTTGCCGTAATATCCGACAGCGAGGTCTCGTCACCCTTGACATTGGTAAACTGCCTCCACTCCTTATTCTGGAAGTCTAACAACAGGATTCCCAAATGATCCGTTGCCACCCAGAGCAGCCCTTTCTGGTCATAGCGCACTTCCCATACAATGATATTCTCTGGAACGTCCGTAAAGCCTTTGGCACGCATCAAGTCCGTCAAGTTGGTATACCAACGCTTCTCTGTGGGTACGTAGATATAGGTCCCCACAGAATGGGTAATCACCCAGATAATACCGTCTTTGTCTACATATACCCAATAGTCGTTGTAGGCATTCAGGCTCTTCTTCACATAGTCCTCTTTCCACAAGATTTTTCCTTTCTCACCATCTACACACATCAACTCACCCAACATCGACACCAACAGCATACCCTCTTTTGTCTCCGCATAGGCTGACACGCCAAACTCTTTGGAGAAGTCCTTAGGACCATAACCGAAAGGAATCTTCTTGATGTATTTACGATGAGGGTCGTAGTAAAAGAAACCGTTATCGTAAGTCTTGATCCAATAGTTCTTTTTCGAGTCGATGTGCATACTCTCAATACCGCCCTTGATTCCTTGCTTCGCCAACCAGAGGGAGGGAGAGCGGTCGACTTTCTCCGTGACAGGATCATACACAGAATAGTTCATGCCATGATCCAACCATAGTTTACCGTCGTATGCCTCCTGTATCTCGTCTACACGATTACTGCGCAACGTCGTCGTGTCACGCTCATAGGAATAGAATGTCTTAAAACGGTATCCGTCATAACGGCACAAGCCAAACTGAGTGCCTAACCAAATATGTCCGTGGGAGTCTCGTAAGATACTGTTAATTTGAGAGTTGGACAAACCGTCACGGGTGTCCAGACGGCGAAACTTGACATCAGGTATTACTGCCAATGCGACAAATGGCACTACAAGCATTAATAAGGTTATAAAGACAGATTTTTTAATCATTGGTAAACGACATTTTCTGTTAGTATCTGCAAAAATACACTTTTTCTGCCATACTACCAAAAAAACCGCTGCTTTTTTCCAAACTTAACGAGGTGATTTCGCAGAACGCACTCCCTCCATGATTCCGTCAAACGCTACCTGGGAAAATATTTTTAAGTTGGCACGGTCAACGACCGTCATGGTACCTTTCCCACCACTCCGATTGATGTGATTGATATCCCACAACATAGGGATACAGCCATTAGATATTGCCTCCTTCGTCACCTCTTTGTACCACGCCTTGACAGAAGCGTCATGGACTTCTTGCAGGTCGTCTATCTCACGCCAGTTAAGTCCATACTCACCAAGAATGACGGGATAGCCCTGATCATAGAATTTCTTTTTCATGCTAGCAAACTGGCTTGCCACCCAATTCTCCTCACCCCACTCACAAGTATAGGGGTTATCCTTCACATGTTGGCTTTGCCCCCAGAACCGTTTGCCACCATCCTGCTGACCACAGAAATCCCATGGGTCATAATAGTGGATCTCCACCATCAGGCGTCCGTCTCCGACAGGATCCGTCGGCATCGTAAAACCGATCTCCTCATTTGTCGCGGAGGAGATATTGACACTGGGTGCCTGAACCACAAGGATACGTTTCTTGTTCTTGCCACCTGTTGAGCGTACCGCATTCACAAAAGCCTGATTATAACGCTGCAGGATGGGGGTCAGTTCCTTGTGCCTGCCATTGAAAAGGAAATACTCTTGGAAAGGCTCGTTGAGTCCAGCAAAGAGCAAATGCTCGTCGTAGCCCTTGAATGCCTTGGCTATCTGTTTCCATATATACTGCAGACGCGCCGCTTTCAACTGGATAGTCTGCTCATCGACGATCTCAAACTCCTTGTTCGTCTTACTAAAGCCCATCACCTCTATCCATCCGTTGTCCCAATGATCATTCAGGACGACATACAATCCGTCCTTGACACAATAGTCGACAATTTCCTTGACACGAGCCATCCATTGCTTATCGATATTCCCTTCTGCATCAGCATGGATATCCCAGGAACAAGGAATACGAACAGAGCGGAACCCTGAGCGCTTGATGAAATCCATCAGTTCCTGCGTGGTTACAGTGGGTTGCCATGAGTACTCAGCAGCCAGTCCTTCCCCTGTTGCCTCCATGGTGTTTCCCAAGTTCCATCCAGGATACATCAGGGATGCTACCTTCTTGGCATCGTTTGAACACTCTTTACATTCCTTACGACCCTCCACCGTCAGGCAAAAGAAGGGAACACATAGGCATAACACCGTCAGGAAAAGTCTTGATTTTCTCATTATTTCTTGTTTTTAGCAGAAGTTTCACGAATCACTAATTGCTGGGGAACGATTTTCTTGCATACTTTCATATCACCCTGGATATGGTTAAGGAGCATCTGACAGGCGGTGGCACCCATCAGGTGCGACTGATCCTCAATAGCAGACATCCTTGGTGTCACGTAGGCAGCATGGGCATCGTCCGTAAACCCTATCAGGGCGACATCCTCTGGAATCCTCAATCCCATCTGTTTGATTGCTGTAAAGGCGGCAAAGGTGATGATATCGTTGAAGGCAAGGACAGCATCTGGACGATGAGGGCTCTGAAGCAGTTTAATGGTCTCCTCAAGGGCGACCTGATAGTCGATCTTATTACACACTACCAGTTCACGATCAATGGGAATGCGATTCTCACGTAACGCCTCCAGATAGCCATGCTTGCGTCGCTGCACCATGTCAAGGTGGTTAGGACCGCCGATAAAAGCGATACGACGGCTACCCGTGTCTATCAGGTGTTGGGTCGCCACCTGGGCTGCCTCGTCACCATTTGCCGTCACACTGGAGAATCGGTCGGACAGACAGGTTCTTCCAAAGAACACCAAAGGGATACCCATCGCCGAAATCTCCTCGAAATGGCTGTAGTCTGTAGTCGTCTGGGCGAGGCAGGCGATGATTCCCTCCACATGAAGGCTGATAAAGTTGTCGACAGCCTGCGCCTCGACATCACAATCCTCATGGCTGTTGGCACTGATCACGCTATACCCTGACTTACGGGCCTCGTCCTCAATACCATCCAACACAGCGGCATAATAATGGGTCACCAGATTGGGCACCACTACGCCGATAATCTTGGGGGCTTCCTTACGCAGGCTCTGCGCAAAAGGATTCGGACGATAATTCATTTTCTTCGCCAAATCCTTCACACGACGCTGCATCTCCTCACCGATTTCCGATGAATTACGCAAGGCACGGCTGACAGTGGCTATACTGACATTCAGTTCCTTTGCCAAGTCCTTCAGAGACGTTCTATGTTGTTTCTTACTGCTCATCATGTGCAAAAATAGGTAAAATTACGCAATTACGCAAACGTTTACGGACTTTTTTTTCTATTTTTTGTTGTATACATAGAAAAAAGTACGTATCTTTGCATCGTGAATTCAGAATGAGTAATGAATAGTTGATAATAAGTTAGTTAGAAAATGAGAGTAGGAGTTGTCGTGAGACAATTCCTACTTTTTTATTGAATCCATTGAGAATCAGTGCTAAATATAGTATTCCGCAGAGTCAACAAGTCCTGCCCGCAACGCATATTTTGTCGCCTCATGCACATTGTTGACTCCTAATTTCCTGAAAATATTCTTTCGATGGGTGTTCACGGTATGGAAACTGGAGAAGCGTCGCTCTGCGATTTCCCTGGTGGTCTGTCCTAAAGCGATATCTTTCAATATCTCCATTTCCGTGGGGGTAAGTCTGACATCCTCCTCGCTGCTCACCACTTGGGGCGCAAGCAGGAGTTCCGCCATACGCTGACAGATATACCGCTGGTGGCGCTGTCCGAACATCAGGCACTCCCGAATCTCCTGAATGGGAGACTCCTTCAGCAAAATACTGAAGCGGGGAGCAATAGCAATCACCCTGCGGACGAAATCACCTGAGAGGTCGACACTGAAGAGAATCCATTGCACACCAGGGAACCGTTGATGCAGAATCGTCAACTCCTCTACATCATTGATATCGAAAAGGGTGTAGTCCAAGACGACCACCGCATCGGGATGACCCTTCAACTGCTCTAGCAGTTCCGCTTTATCCTCCGCACGGCGCATCTCCACCTCACCCATCTCCTGACAGACATACATCATGCCTGCCCTCGTGATATCTTGGTTATCCGCTAATGCTACGTACATACCTTATTATATATAAGTGTCCTCTAGTTCTGAAACGGGTACAAAGATAGTGCAAATCAGGCGAAACACCAAATTTATTGGGGTATTTCTGATATCAAAAGGGTCTTGCCATGGTAGTGCAATGATACAAAAAAGTTTTTACTTTTCCTTAAAATGAGTGCGTAATAACAAAAATAAATAGTATCTTTGCAGTTCAAAATGAAGACGTTAGTATGAGTGAGCATAACAATCCCTTCCTAGAGCCCTATGGTACTCCACACGACACGGTGCCCTTTGACCGTATCCGTCTGGAGGACTACGAGGAGGCATTTATGGAGGGTATCCGACGGGACAACGAGTATCTCGACAAGACCATCAACAACCCGGAGAAGCCGACCTTCGACAATACCATCCTGAATCCCTTCGACAAGGGCGATGGCTATTACGACCTATTGGACAGAGTATCTACCGTTTTCTTCAACCTGCTGAGCGCGGAGACGAACGACGAGATGGATGCCCTTGCCCAGAAGATGCAGCCCATCCTGACCCAGCATGCCAACGACATGCGACTGAACCCGCTGTTGTTTGAGCGCATCCGTCAGGTGCACCTGCACCACCGCAAGTTAACGCCAGAGGAGAAGATGCTGTTGGACAACTGCTACGAGGGATTCGTGCGCAGTGGTGCTTTGCTCAACGAGGAGGGAAAGGCGAAGTTGCGCCAACTGACGGAGGAGGCTTCGATGCTCTCGCTGCAGTTCTCGCAGAACCTGCTGAAGGAGAACAAGGCGTTCACTCTGCATATCACGGACGAGACACAACTGGACGGTCTGCCAGACACCGCCCGGGAGGCAGCGGCACTGACGGCAAAGGAGCAGGGCAAGGAAGGATGGGTGTTCACCCTCGACATGCCCAGTTACTCTCCCTTCATGACCTACTCCACCCAGCGGGAGTTGCGCAAGAAGATGTATATGGCACGTAATACGGAGTGTACCCACGACAATGCAGAAAACAATATCGAGATCTGCAAGCGGCTCATCAACCTGCGCCGCGAGATCGCCCAACTGCTGGGTTATAAAACCTATGCCGACTACGTGCTGAGGCATCGCATGGCATCCAATGTCCGCAATGTCTATAAGTTGCTCGACGACCTCATCGATGCCTATAAACCGACCGCCGTCAAGGAGCGTGACGAGTTGCGGAAACTCTTTGAGATGAAAAACAAGCCAAAAGCCAAGATGATGCCATGGGACTCTGGCTTCTACTCTCATCAGTTGCAAATGAAGAAATATAACCTCGATGCGGAGATGCTGCGCCCCTATTTCGAACTGCCGAAAGTCATTGAGGGTGTCTTCGGACTCGCCAACCGCCTATATGGCATCACGTTCCAGGAGAGCAAGGACATCCCCGTCTACCATCCAGACGTAAAGGCTTATGAGGTATTCGACAAGGACGGCTCCTACTTGGCAGTCTTCTATGCCGACTTCCACCCCCGCAAGGGAAAGCAGGGCGGTGCCTGGATGACGGAGTACCAGGGGCAGTGGATCACGAAGAAGGGAGAGAATATTCGTCCGCATGTCAGTGTGGTCATGAATCTCACCAAACCGACTGACGAGAAGCCTGCTTTGTTGACACTTAGTGAGGTAGAGACCTTCCTGCATGAGTTCGGACACTCGTTGCACGGCATGTTTGCCAATACCCGTTTCGAGAGCCTCAGCGGCACCAATGTGTGGTGGGACTTCGTGGAACTACCCTCGCAGTTCATGGAAAACTTCTCTATTGAGAAAGACTTCCTGCGCACCTTTGCCTTCCATTACCAGACTGGGGAGCCATTGCCCGACGAACTCATCAAGCGAATCGTGAAGAGCCGTAACTTCATGGTGGCAACGGCATGTCTGCGACAGGTGAGTTTCGGACTGCTTGATATGGCATACTATACGAAGAAGG
>ERZ842401.7752-NODE-7752-length-10844-cov-3.639633_pt1 | contig 10844 bp, 7 predicted proteins | sample MGYA00521270_ERZ842401 | MGnify/ENA primary metagenome ERZ842401 (study PRJEB31892, sample SAMEA3878208) | bioreactor metagenome | biome: Moose rumen | place: Sweden | collected 2011-10 | study: EMG produced TPA metagenomics assembly of the PRJEB12797 data set... | reverse complement strand
GTTCTTTGATGAGGTCTCGGACAGTGCTCGGTTTGGTGCAGACGGCACTACTCCTGAAGATGCTCACAAGAAAATGATTGATACTGACCCCGCACAGGCTGCTATTTTCCACTCTCCAGAGTTTCAGCAGGCCATTCAACAGCAGAAAAAAATCTATATGGACTCAGGCGAATCTGAAGAAAAAGCTGATACTCTCGCTAATCTGCTCGGAGCTGTAGGTGCAGCTGTCAAAGCTAAAACTGGAATCACTATCTCTCCGCTCGTTATTAAGTCCGCTCAAGAACTACAGGCTCAACAGGCACGAGAAGCGGATATGTCCCGCATTCAAAATACTAACTACAATATCAGCGACCCTAGTACTTGGACTGACCAGAACAGAGCACAAAGACTACTTGACGCTTTCAGTCAAAGCAAACTCACTGATTTGGAAGTCTTCCTAAAAGATATTCTTGAACGCGCTGCAACCCCTCAAACTGACACTCAAGAACAAGATGATACTGGCAAAGTCTCCGCTACTGGCATTCTCAGGGAAGAAATCAAAGACTATTCTCACACTCTCAGAACTGCTAATCAAGATGCCGTTGATACTCTCGCTGCCTCCGCATGGGACGCTGAACGCTACGATGTCGGGAACAAAATGCCTAGAGGTAAAACTAGAAAACCTGACCACAGATATGAATCCGTTTCATATGGCGGTAGAACTGTTATTGATTTGGCTACTGACAAAAAAGGCGAAAATCTCAGCATTAACGTTAAAAACTCCAAGAGAAAAAATCCCTTCGTGCTGACTATTAAGATCTTCAGGCAGGCGGATTTGACGCAGATTATTGACGACTTGGCGGATAACATAAAGCAAAAAGCTGACTGGCTGCTCAATGCTCCTATCGTCAAAGATATTGGTATGGCTCTCGCGGATTTCTGGCATGAACAGGGGCTTGATGAATCTGCTCAAGTTGAACGCTCTCGTGTACAAACTGAAGGCATGGATAGCATTGAACGTTCAGATGTCCAGGTATTAGACGGCAAGGATAGCTTGAAACATGATCCTATTCAGGTTGAAGGAGAGAAAATCACAAAACCTACCGTAGACGTTGAAGGCGGAAGTATCAACAGGCCTGAGAGAATAGGCACTCAAACTTTACCGCCTGAGGCTTGGGGCGATTATCCGGAAGTACATAAAGGAGAAATTCCCGACTACCTCATGAGGCAGTTCCCCAAAGAAATGCCTAATGAACGCGCTGATACTCTGGAGGCTGAGGCTGAAACTTATACACCCGATATTCAGGAAAACGTAGCTGAAGACCAAGATTATCCTACCCCTGATATTCCTATGCTCATGAGCGATAACGGCATGAATGCTCTCGGAGAACAAAAACTTCAAGGGGCGGCTAGAGTTTGGAACGATACTGCTCTTGATATAGTTACTAACCCTGCTAAAAACGCTAATTCTAAAACTGAAAGCTACGTTATGCAAGCTCCGTTAGTGCTTTCTCTCGTTGGAGTAGATGCACAAAAGATTATTGGCATGGATGACCGAAAGATTGCCGCTGCACAGAAATCCATTCTGAATAAGCACCCTAGTATTCAACTTCAGCAAATACAGAACGCTCCTAATCAGATTGCTAACCCCACCGCTATCTTTCAGTCAAGTCCAGATTCTACTAACCCTAACGGCTTAGTACTCCTTACTGACATGGTCGACAGCAACGGCGCAAGTATCATCATCGCTCTTGACCCTAACCACAAAGCTGCAACAAAGGCTATCGGCGTTTCTGATTATGTTTCATTCTCTAGCATGTATCCTCAGGCTGAGACTAGAGGCAAAAAGAAAGGACAGCCAGATAACTTATGGTTTCAGAAACAAGTCAATGCTGGAAGACTGCTCTATGTCAACACACAGAAAGCTGCTCAATGGTCGCAACAAACTGGGCTAGACCTACTGCCTGCTGGGTTCGACTTGAGCACCGTCAAAACTGAAAAGGACTTACAAGCTCTATGGGGTAACCCTCAGAATGAAGGGCTCTACAAAACTGACCCTGATACCGGCGAACACTTAAGCTCCATTAACGTTAATGCTTTAGGCGACATCGGAAGGGCTATTGTTCAGAGACTCACCGCTCCGGAAGATACTAGAAACTTCGCCGCTGACGTTCACGACATAGGACATGACGTTTTCAGTATCATTGATGCACTCGCCAATGAGGGACATGCTCAATCCCTGCAAGATAGAGATTACTTCATTCAAAGAGCCGGTGTTACCGTTGAGGACTATATGGCTGAAAAAACAGGCACTAAGGGAGGAGCTAGGGAAAAAGTCGCTGAATGGGTCTCCGACGCTTGGGAAGTCTACTTGTCGGAAGGAAAAGCTCCTACTTCAAGACTTCAGCAAATTTTTGACCGCGCTAGAAAATTCCTGCTGGATATTTATCACGCCATTACTGAACAGCTCGGCATCACTCTCAAAGACAAAGACAGAGAGATTTTCGACAGGCTGCTTACTATGCCAGCAAAGGATACTGATACTGTAGCTGAGTTCGCGGAACAAAACAGCAGAATTGACGCAGAAATCTCCAGAGTTCAGACGCAGATTAATACTATTTCTGAACAGCAGCAAAAGGAACTCGATACTCTCAATGCTGAAACTTCGGGGGAACTTGACGATGATACTATAGAAGCCGTTGAAGATTACATTGAACGCGATACTGAACTCGCTCAAGAAATAGGCGTTTTCAGTAATACCGCTCGGGCTAGCACTATCAAAGGTACTGAGATTGATACCCGCTATAAAATCGTTGACGCTGGCGAACTTATTACTTCCCATGACGACAAGGGCAATATTAATCCTAACTTCCCTCAAGAATTACAGCCCAGAGGCAGAGACAGAGAAGCAAGTTTGCAGCAGATTGGGAAAATCTCTAAGCATATTAAACCCGAAGCTCTCGGGGCTAGCTGGTGGGTATCTCAAGGCGCACCCATCGTAGGCAGCGATAATATCGTTGAAAGCGGCAACGGCAGAGTCTCCGCCATCAGGCAGGCTTACCTGTCAGGAAAAGGCGAGCAATATCGGCAGTGGCTCATTGATAACGCTCATAAATTCGGGCTGTCTCCGGATGAGATTAACAGCATTGAACAACCCGTGCTCGTCAGAGAAAGATTGACAGAGGTCGACAGAGCAGCTTTCGCCATGGAGGCTAATGAAAGTGATATTGCCGATATGAGCCTGACTGAACAAGCTATCAGTGATGCAAAAAACTCACTAACGATATGCTCGGATACTTCGACATTGATACTCCGCTGGTGAAAAATAAGGACTTCATCAGGGCTTTTGCCCAGATTATTCCGGAAAACGAAAGGGGCAGTTTCCTTCAGGCTAACGGCGATATTTCACGTTCAGGGCTCGATAGAATCGTCAATGCTCTCATCGCTAAAGCATACGGAGACCCTGCTTTGCTCAACAGACTCAATGAAAGCTACGACGACAATATACAAAACATCAGCAATGCTCTCATCGCCGCCGCTCCTAGTATGGCTGTACTCCAAAACAGCAACCATGACAGTGCTATTTTCCTGCAGAAGGAAATTGTACAGGCCGTTAATCTCTTCAGCGGACTTAGGCAGGAAGGTACAGATATTAATTCATGGATCGCACAGCCTGTGCTTTTTGAGGACGCTGACGTTTTGCAGGAAGTCAAACAGCTTTTGCAATTCTTTGACAGAAACAAAAACAGTTCTCGGCGCATCGCTTCAGGTTTGATATATTATGCAAACAGCGCAATGAATGAAGCTCAAAAAGGACAGGGCTTGCTGTTTGAGGACAGCGTCAGAACTAAAGGGCAGATTCTTTCGGAGGCTATCCGTAATGCTGAAAGTTCAGAAGGCAATATAGCTATTGAACCGGTCAACTCCTCATTCTATGAAAAGATTACAAGTGCAGGCAAAATCACTCCTAATATACCAGTAAACCAGAATACTTTTAATACTTTCCTCGCTATCACAGGGGCGGAAGGGACTCTCACATACCTCAAGAAAAGAAGAAAATTCCTCAAAACCTCCAAATCTAAAGGTACTCAGCAGGAACTCGATAAAATCAACTACTTCATTGACAAGCTGAATTCTGACTTTGAGGACGAACTAAAAAAACCTTCACAAACCATAATCACTAAAAGAGATTTAAGACATGCCAGAAGTGAGGGGAAAGCTGAGGGCGTACAGCAGGGAAAAGCTCAGCAGCTCGAACGTCAGCAAAAAGCCTTAGAGAAAAAAACTGCTAGACATGACAGACTCATGGAGGCTCTCAAACTCAGAAGTGAACAAAGACTGCAGAAACAAAAAGATAAAACTGCTCAATCTAGAGAGGAAGCCAGAGAACAGCTCAAGGAACAAAAGGCTCAAGCTAAGCAGGCACAGGAAGATGCTGTTGCTGAGACTGAACACAAAGAGGCTATCAAGCACAAAAAGAAACTATATCAGGAAATCCGCGCGTCGTTCAAAACCGGACAGACCGTCATGAAAGAAAAAGGACAGCAAAGACTTGATAAGCAGGCTCAAAAACACCAAAAACAAATTGCTAAACTTCAGCAGAGAATCCAAAATCTCAAAGACAGCAAGCAGCTCATCAATGATAAGCATAAAACTAAATCTACTCTACGCCGTATCTTACGTATGGGCAGGTCTAAGACTATCAGCTATAACGCACAGCAGCAAATCAAGGACATCATCAGCAGATTCAACTATGACACTATAAACGCACAAGAGGCGGAGAGAAGAGAACTGCTAAAAGACTTCCTCAGCATGGAAGATAACGAGGGCGAACGCTACACGGACAAACAAGAATTTGCTGAAGAGTACGATATTACTCCAGAAGAAATTGACCAGTTCCTCAGTGAGATTCGTATTCCGGATATGACACTCATAGATGTCAGAGAACTCTTCCAGCAAGTCAACGATATTTTCCAGCAGGGCAAAAGAGAGTTCGCCATTTGGAAAGAAGAACAGCAGCAGCGTTTTGCTGATTTACGCTCTCGCCTTGAAGGGGACATGCTAGCTAACACTAAAGAGCCAACACCCGGCACTCCAAAAGGACGCAAAGACTTAGTACGCAAGTATACTCTCGGTACAGCAGGGGAGCTGTTAGACGCATTCAACGTTTCCACTATGTCCGCTGGGCGTTTCCTCGAAAGGCTTGGCGAAAACTTCAGACGCATCTTTGGTGACGAGTTCGGACACAGAAGAGGCGAGGCGTATTTACATATCCATGAAAGAACTGAAGCTGTCTTAGGCAGTATCAAGAAACTCGGTATCACTCCTTATGATTTGGCTCGAACTGCTACTAAAGTCAACGGCGAAAATTTCTCATGGTCGGAAGTCATGATGATTTATGCAGGCATGAAAAACCACTTCAGTGAAAATGCTATCAAGTACGGCATGTTCATTAATAACTCCGCTTACAGGCTTAAACTCTATGCCACTGAAGATGAAGCTATGAAGGCCATCAATGCACTGCTTAACTTCATTAACCAGCCGGAGAATGCTAACTATAAGCAAGCCGCTGATATCATCATGCAAGACTTCGAAGATAACTTTGACCGCATTCAACAGGCTCAAATCAGAGACTTCAATACCGGCATGGATAAACAGGAAAATTATTCTCCTATCTTCAGAGCAAGGCACCAGACTTCAGGAGGCTTCCTCATGGATGAAAACTCTGAACAGCTCGCCGCTAATTCCGCTACTCAACAGCAATTCATGCAGAAGGTCGAAGCAGGGTTCACCAAGCAGAGATTGGAGATTAACCCTGACAAGCAAGAACCTATAGAAGCTGACCTCATCATGAACTGGTACAGGGCTATGGTCAATGAGGAGTTCAATGCTGCTTTAGGCGGATACGCAAGAGACGTTATCGCCGCATTCACTCAAAAGGGCGGAGAACATGGCAGCATTATGGAAATGATGTACCAGAGAGCAGGCGAAAATTCTATGAAAGTACTGCGCAATATCTACAATAATTCCATCAGCGACAAAGGTACGGCCGAAGCTGACGCTGCAAGTAACATAAGCAAAATCGCTAACTGGGCTATGAAGTCCAGAAGCTACGCATATGTCGCATTCAGCCTCGCGTCAAGATTGCTCCAGACTACAAGCTACCTTATCCCTTTAGGTTTCTCAAACAGAGGGCATTTGTTCAGAAGTTTTGCTAGATTTCTCACTATGGGCATTCAGGGAAAAGGCGGAGAGTTCCTTGAAGAAGTCTACCAGAAATATCCGGAACTCAGGTATTCAGGCGGTGATCCAGATATTACTACTTATCAGAGATATGCTCAGCTCGGCGCGTCTAGGTTAGGTAACGCCATAGAGAAAGCTGCATATTTGGGCATCTCGGAACTCGACAGATGGACTAAAGCCGCTGTCTTTGACGCTGTTTATAAGTCTAGGCTTGATGACGGCATGAGTGAGCAGGACGCTGTGAGATTGGCTATCAGAGCTGTACAGGATACACAACCCGCATCCAACAGGGGAGAAATGGGCGATGTCTACAGAACGGGAGGCTACACTAAACTACTCTTCATGCAGTTCATGAACACCCTTGCTCCTATCTACAATGTCGGGGTCGTGGACGTGGCAAGAGCTATCGCCAGCAAACAACCTAACAAGATAAAAAAAGCTGCTTGGGGCATTTTGGGCGTGGCTCTCAGCTTGGCCATGTCTGGTGCAATCAGGGACGGCCTTAACGGGAATTATCCTACGGGAGATGAATTGCCTAATGGCAGTGAAGATGACTGGTGGAATTGGTTCATGGATACTGTAACTGAAGGATGGCTTAACGCTGTACCCCTGATTAACGGTGCACTTGTCGGGGCTTATAGATGGTACAAAGGCAAAGGACAATACAGAAATGAAAATAGAATGTGGGAGCCGTTCTCCGCTGCGGGAAGAGCTGTTAAAGGCTGGTTTGACGATGACCCTGATACAGGCCTTGACTGGGATGCAGCATTCAAGGCTCTGGCTCTGTGGGGCGTTAAGATACCATACAGCGGGGGGAAACAGTGGCTGCGGTGGATGTTCGGCATTGGGGACAAGCCCAGTGATTAGAAAGTTCACCTCCAAAATGAGGGTCTAAAAATATCATCGCTTAACAGTCCTTTGTCATATAGTCCATAATAAAACATATCAGTCGTAATACGAAAAATTGTCGTTATCATTGCCTCTCTAAATTCTGACAAAGGTTCTCCCTTTGCTTGCAAGTACAAAAAAACACCATTAACAGCATCTATATAATACCTCCCTGAATAGAAAGGACCAAACTGCCATAACCAAAAACCATAACCAGAAATAAACATAATAACACTCATCACTGTAATATGGTATTGTCTATAAATAACTGAAGCTATTAACAATATAACATTAAGTACTTCACTAAAAATTTGAAGTAGCGCAGGATCTCGTTTTTCTATTTCAGAAGAAAATAGTATTGGAGGCAACACAATTCCTGAAGCCGCAAGCAAAAATATCTGCTGATCTTTATCAAATTTATCATGAAATGTTTTTAGTAATATTCTCATATCAGACCTAAATTCATGTCTATAAAACATTAATCTAATACGAGCATATGTTACGACTCCTATAAAAAAGAACCACCAATCCCAATTATGAAGAATAATCCCTAACATTTTGCATCCCCAAACTAAAATAAAGGATATTATCATTCCTGTAATAAATCCGACCATTAAGAAGCCTCCTTTCTACACTGGCACGGCTGAAGCACTCAGCATCGCCTTCACTATCTGCGAAAACAATACTTTGTTATCCGGCGTGTCTGGCAAGTCTATATATCTGTCTCGATCGCGAAATACTAAATGCCCGTCCTTGCCTTGTAATCCTGTCTCTTGTTCATCCTCACCAGTCCCTGATAACAAATAATCTGATGTCGTTTTCAAGATTTCTGCAAGTTTCTTCACTGCCTTATTGTCTGGGCCGTTATCTGTTTCCTTTTCCCACCGTCGGATAGTTGTCTCATGTACTCCAACTTGCTCCGCTAGTTCTGGCTGTGTTATTCCTGCTTGTTTCCGTAGCTTCTTTATGCGTGTTCCTATTCCCATTATTACCGCTCCTCTCTAAATTTACGTAGTAATCATAGCGTTTACAGTCGTTTTTGAGGAGAGTGAATAAAATTGCTTTTCCGATTGTAAACAATTGGAAAAATGTTGACATATTTCAAAAAAGCATGTATTATTGCAATCACATTCAATCGGAAACACCACAGGCAACAACTACAAACCGATTGCAAGCTACACAGCAACACAGCAATTTGACATCCGGTCCGGAACTTCTGCTCAGGAGGACATCGTTAGGAGGACACGCTCTCCATAGACTGAAAGACTTCCGGCCATATAAGGAGGTTATGAACACTTGACTACTCAAGAACTGTTTAATAACTGGTGCAACTTGGAAATCTGCATTATCAACACTTTCAAGAATACCAGCGACTTACTCAGAGTGAACACAGACAGCGTTGAACGCAAGCAAATCATGCATATTCGCCATCTGTGCTTTGAACTACTTCGCGTTATTGATTCTGAGTTTTGAGTTTTTGGCGTTCTACGTGATACGCTGCTAAGGCTTGATCATCTATCTCTGAGGCTTCGTACATTCGGAGTGCTACCGTATAACAATATTCTCCTACTGCCTCTGCATCACCAGCATCAAGCCTGCCAGTTTCCATTGCTGTTATCACTAGATCTGCTGTTAATTCTAGTATTCGCTGAGTAAGTTTCTCATCAGTCATTTTTTCTCACCTCCTCTGCTTGCAAGTCCTGCAACTACATTCTAGCAGGGGAGGCTTTATCAAAGGAGGTTACAACATGATTAACAATAGTATTCAGGTCTTCGACTATGAGGATTTCACAATCAGGACGTACACCGATGAAAACGGTGAAGTCTGGTTAGTCGCTAAGGACCTGTGTGATGTTTTGGGACTAAGCAACCCTACGGAGGCTTTGAGGTCGCTTGATGACGATGAAAAAAATACCCTAAGAATTTCTGAGGGTATTCACAGAGGCAGGGGAAACCCTAATGTAAACGTTATCAATGAAAGCGGCCTTTACACCTTGTTACTTCGGAGCAACAAGGAAGAGGCTAAACCTTTTCGGCGGTGGGTTACTCATGAAGTTTTACCGGCCATTAAACGTACTGGCACTTACTCCACAAGTAAGAATACTGAAGATTTTTCTCACAAACAGCAGGAACTTAACCTTGAAGGTGCGAAAATTCTTCAACACATGATTGATAATCCAACGTTCCCTATTACTGATGAAAGCAAAGCCGTTATCGCACACGAAGTTTTTAAACTCGTTACAGGACATGAATTTTTAGGCATGTTGCCTCAAGTTCATCAAAAAATGCTTTCGGCTACAGAAATAGGAAAATCTTTCGGCGTATCTTCAAAGAAAATTGGCAAAATCGCTAAGGCTCACGGGTTAAAACCGCCGGAGGGTGAAAGTAATGAATTTGGCACGTGGATATGCACTAAATCTCCGTATTCCCCTCGCGAATGCTCTCAGTTCTTGTACAACGATAACGCTATTAATTGGTTTAGCGAACATCAAGAACTTTTTGCTTGATTGAAAGGAGGTGCTTTTCATGCTTACTCTCAATGACAGCTTCAAACGCTTGTTCATTCAAAGAGCTTCTCACTCTTACGCAAAAAAATCGAAGCGCATTCAACGGAGCAGAAGCTCCCACAAAATTTCTAGGCGGTAATTTTTCGCCTACACTTAAATAAGAAAGGATTTGATTTTTTATGAGCTTTCGGAAAGCCGAAAGAAAACGCGCAAAATTGCGCTTAGGGATTACCGGGCCAGCTGGTAGCGGAAAAACTTACGGGGCGTTATTAATCGCCTTTGGGCTTGGCGGAAAAATTGCCATGATTGACACTGAAAACGGGAGCGGTGATTTATACGCCAACGTAGGAGATTACGATGTGTGTACATTAACCGCGCCTTATGAAATAGAGAAGTACCTTGAGGCTATTCACGAGGCCGAAAATGCAGGGTACGACATTATTATAATCGACAGTTTATCTCACGCATGGAGCGGCGAGGGCGGCTTATTGGATAAGCAAGCCAAAATTACAGCCAGCAGCCGGAGCGGGAATAGCTACATGGCGTGGCGGCAGGTTACGCCTCTGCACAACAGGCTTATTGACGCGATGCTCGGTTCGAAATGCCACATTATTGCGACGATGCGGAGCAAAACGGAATATATTCAAACGGAAAACGAACGCGGCTACAAGGAAATTCGGAAAGTGGGACTTGCGCCGGTTCAACGTGAGGGAATGGATTACGAATTTGGTACGGTGTTCGATTTAACGGCAAACCACAACGCTACAGTTTCAAAGGATAGAACGGGAATTTTTGACGGTGAGATTTTCACTATCTCACAGGATACCGGCAAAATTCTTAAACAGTGGCTTGATACCGGTGTGGACGCTGAATTACGCGCTAATCTTTATAGGCAATACTTAGAACGCGCGGGCGGCGACGCGGCAAAGGCTCAAGAGGCGATGCTAGCAGTTACGAACGGTAGAGCTTCGAGAGAATGGACAGACGAGGATTTGAAAAACTTGCAGGAAAATCTTGCGGTGTTGAATGAGTTTAACTCCAAGCAAGAAAATTCAGAGCTAGTTATCTAGTGAAATTTTTCCCCCTATATTCGGCTGGCTGGAGCTTTCTTCGGTCAGCCTCCTTTTCTCAATTTCGGAATAGCAAAAAAAATTAGCCTCCCCAATTTTGGGGCGGCTACAACTAGCATACTCAATTTTGAGCACGCTAAAAATTCTATAGGAGGGT
>ERZ842401.7751-NODE-7751-length-10844-cov-3.970989_pt1 | contig 10844 bp, 12 predicted proteins | sample MGYA00521270_ERZ842401 | MGnify/ENA primary metagenome ERZ842401 (study PRJEB31892, sample SAMEA3878208) | bioreactor metagenome | biome: Moose rumen | place: Sweden | collected 2011-10 | study: EMG produced TPA metagenomics assembly of the PRJEB12797 data set... | reverse complement strand
TTTATTTTTTTTCATCCGGCTCAATGTCAATCTCGCCCGCGTATTTTTCGATAATGCGCAAAAGCTCCTCGTACTTTTGCTCTTTAAGCAGAACCGCAATTAGATTAAGAAACATTGCGAATTCTTTGTTAGACATATTCAACCCCCTGTCTGTAAGATGACTGGAGCATACCACATTGCAATGTGGTATGTCAAACAAATAAAAGAAAATCCGCATTTTGCCCAAAGCGATGAAACGGCGCGGGCGGCGCGAATACCGCCGTTTTAGCGGCTTTTGCGCTTCGGTAATGAAATAACACTACTTTTGCCGAAAGTCCGCTAAAAATGCCCTTCTTGTGCGTCTGCGCGGCTGTTCGCGCTACTCCGTGAGCGCGGCGTATGTCTTTCGCTGCCATGAGAGTATGTCCGTCAAGTCCGCCAGCTTGTAGTTGGTGTACACGGCTTCCATGCCTTTAAGCGAGTGCCCCGCTATCGTCTCCACCTTGCCCGGATTTACGCCGCAGCTCTTTGCGCTCGTGATGAAGAAATGGCGCAGGCTGTGCATGGTGAGCGGCTGCGCCCTGCCGCCGGAAACCGCGTCGAACGCGGCGCGCGTGTGTTTGTACATCATGTCATGCGACGGCTTTTGCGCCTCCGAAGCCGCCCTCAGCTCCGCGATTATGGGAATGTCGCGGGAACCGCCGCGCTTCAATGCCGCATAGCCCTCGCGCTGCAACTGGCGCGCCAGGTGTATGTGCGCGATGCCGTCCGCCTCCGCGACGTCGGCGCCCGTTACGCCCAGCCCCTCCGATATGCGCATACCCGTGAGCGCGAGCAAAAGCACCGTGTTCCTGACCGCCTTGTGCTCTATCATGCCGAGCGCGCGCTTCAATTCGTCAATCGTAAAGGCGTCCGCCGTATGCGGCACCGAAAGCGTCTTGTAACCGACGAACGGCGAGCGCTGTATGAGGTTGTCGCGCAATGCGACCGAAAGAATTATCTTGAGCACCGCCACGGTTATGTTGACCGAACGCGCCGCCATGCCGCCATCTTGCAACGTCATGCGGAACTGCATGACGCGCGAATAGGTAATGTCCTCCAGCTTCACGCGCTCCCAGTACGGCATAATGTGGCATTTGAGCGCCGTCTGATACGTCCGTATGCTTTTTCTTTTCAGTCCGTTTGTCTTGACGTACACGGAACCTTCATCAAAGAAACCCGCCGCATACACGCCGAAAGTACGGCTGTCTTTGAGCAGCGCGCCCGACTGCAAAAGCCCGTCGCAGTAGTTGCGCGCGGCGCCTTTTGAAGTCATGCCCGTGGTTTTTGACACGCGCCTGCCGTCCGCGCTCCACACACGGTAATACCAGTAGGAACCGCGCTTGTAGAGCGTATAAGCCCGCCTGTAGTTCATGGATTGCCCCCGTTAATTGTGTTAAAAATGGTTACATCAAATAATAAGTAACAGTAATACAAGAAGATAAAGAAAGATAATACTAACAGAACGTTATCGCGCCGCGCGCACGATTTTTGTAACCGAAAAGCCCCCGAAGCTATTATCTTTATGAAAACAAAACAACGAAGCATTTTCGGAGGCTTTAATATGAAAATTTGGACGAAACGTATTCTTGGCGCGGCAGCAGCGGGTGCATTCGCGTTTGCCGTCGTTTCTTTTTCTTGCAGCAAGACTGAGGTGCGCGGCACTGCCGACACCGCCTTTGCCGATACCACGGCGCCTGCCGTCAGCATCCCGACCAACGCGCTCAATATGCTTGAGGCGTTGCAGACTTCCTTCCGCTCTATCTCCAGCGGCGTGCTGCCGTCGGTCGTCGAAATCGACGTGACCGAAAAGAAGACCGTGCAGGCTTCTCCGTTCGACGACCTGCCGTTCTTCTTCTTCGGTATGCCGAACGGGCGCGACGGCAACGGCCGCCAGCGCGAGCGCGAGTACGAGCAGAAAGGCTTGGGAAGCGGCGTCATCGTGCGGCGCACGGGCGACACGGTGTATGTGCTTACGAACAACCACGTTGCGGGAAGCGCCACGGAAATCAGCGTCAAGCTGAACGACGGGCAGGAATTCACTGGCAAGCTCATCGGCGGCGACGAGCGGCAGGACATCGCGCTCGTGTCGTTCGAGGCGAAAAAGGACTCGAACATCGTCGTGGCAAAGCTCGGCGACAGCGACAACGTGCAGACTGGCGACATCTGCCTTGCGATGGGCGCGCCGCTCGGCTACAGCCAGTCGGTCACGCAGGGCATCATCAGCGCGACTGGCCGCAGCGGGAACCAAATCGGCAACATGAACGACTTTATCCAGACTGACGCCGCCATCAATCAAGGGAACTCAGGCGGCCCGCTCGTGAACATCTACGGCGAGGTCATCGGCATCAACACGTGGATTGCGTCGAGCAGCGGCGGCAGCGTCGGACTTGGCTTTGCCCTGCCGATTAACAGCGTCAAGAAGGCAATCGACGACTTCATCGACAAGGGCAAAATCACCTACGGCTGGCTGGGCGTGTCGCTCGTGGACGTGAACGCCGACTACAAGGACGAGCTTGGCGTTAAGGGCGTGAACGGCGCGTTCGCGTCGCAGGTCTTCATCGGCTCTCCCGCGTACAAGGGCGGCTTGCAGGCAGGCGACTACATTGTGGAGCTGAACGGCAAGGAAGTGAAGGGGCAGACCGAGCTGGTGCGCGAGGTGGGCTACCTGCCTGCCAACAAGGACGCCACGTTCGTCGTGCTCCGCGGCGGAAAGCGCGTGAGCGTTACGGTAAAGATTGAGGAGCGCACGAAGGAAGTCTCCACTGATAACTCGAAGCTGTGGCCGGGCTTTATCGCCACGCCGCTTACCGACGAGATGCGAAAGCAGCTGAAGCTTGAGGACAGCAAGGTGAAGGGCGTTGCCGTCACCAACGTGCTTGAAAAGTCGCCTGCCGCCGCCCTGCGCCTGCAGAACGGCGACGTAGTGACCGCCGTGAACGACAAGAAAGTGACGAATCTGGCAGAATTCTACGCCGCGCTCGACATCACGAACGCAAAGGAAATCTGGTTCGACGTCTACAACGACGGCCACACGATTACGACGGGGCACTATAAGCTGGAGCGCTAAGCAGCGTTGAAACAGGTCGTGCATGATTTGCTGGCGTCTGCAATTTCGTTCTGCGTGCAAGGAGAAGCCGCAAGAAAATCATCTATAACGGGCGCGAATGCAAATAGGTGCAGCCGTTTGTTGGCTACGCGGCGGCAGGAGGCCGCCGATATGCAAGGGCAGAAAGCGTAAGCTTTCTGTGTCATGAGGAAAAACATGGAGGTTTTTCCTCATGGCTTACACATGATTTTCGCCGCGGCTTCGACCGGAGCACAGTGCGAAATTGGCTATGCCGCTAAAGCCTCTGTTGTCCAACTGCTTGCAATGCGCTCGCCCTGTGCGTCCATTGCGCCGCCTGTCGCAAAGTGCTACACTGCCCGCTATGCTGGACAGTTCGCATTTCAGGCGGGCGGCAAAGGCAACGGCGCCTGTCTTTTTTGGCTATATCGCAATCGGAATCCCGTTCGGGCTTATGGTGGTGAACGCGGGCTATTCGTGGTGGCTTTCGCCGCTGATGAGCGTGATTATGTACGCGGGCGCGGGCGAGTATATGGCTATCGGGCTGTTCGCGGCTGGCGCGCGCCTTTCTACTATTATAATAGCGGAGCTGCTGGTGAATGTCCGCCACATCGTCTACGGGCTTTCGCTCATCAGCAAATACAAGCAGGCGGGGCGGTGGAAGCCGTTTCTGATGTTCGCGCTTACCGACGAGACCTACGCGCTTCTGACGGGCTGCACGCTGCCAGCCGACGCCGACGCGGGCGCCTATTTCGGTACGATAGCCCTGCTTGACTATGCGTACTGGGTGGCGGGCAGCACCATCGGCGCCCTGCTCGGCACGCTCATTCCCTATGACTTTGCGGGCGTGGACTTTGCGCTCACGGCGCTGTTCGCCGTCATGCTGATAAACCAAATCCGCGCAAGCCGCGACATCGTGCCGCCCCTCATCGGCGGCAGCACGACCGTGGGCGCCGTGGTGCTGAGCCGCTGCGGACTGCTGCCCGCCGACCACATCCTGCTGGTAGCGCTGTCGCTCGGCATCGCAGCGATTGTGCTCGTGCGCGGCGGCGCCTTCAAAGCCGAGCAGCGCGCGCTGAGCGCCGCAAAAGCCAACGGCGCGCGTGCGGTGGGGGGTGAGGCGACGGCTGCCGATGACGCTGTGTGTGCAGTGCGAACTGACGTGGCTGCTGGTGGTGCCGCGTATATGATGCAAGCTGACGTGGCTGATGTCGACAGCGCGGTGCGTGCGATGCAGGTAGACGTAGCGTTTTCCGACGGCGCAGTGCGTATGATGCAGGCTGACGCGACGGCTGCTGACGGCGCGGTGTGTGCGGTGCCGACTGGCGCGGCTACTGCCGATGGCGTGTGTGCGATAGAAGCTAGTACGGCTACTGCCGACGGGGAGCGTATGATGCAAACGAACACAGCTATTGCCGATAGCACGGTACGGACAGATGCAGTTGCCACCGACGGTGCTGCGTGTGCGATGCAGGTAAACGCGACGGTTGCTGACGGCGCGGTGTGTGCGGTGCAGGCTGACGCTGCTGCTGTCGATGGCGCCGCGTGTGCGATGCAGGTAGACGCGATGGTTGCCGACAGTGCCATCCCCGCCGAAGAGGGCGCACGATGAGGCTGCCGCTTGCTACCGCGCTCATCGCGACTGTCATCTGCGGCGCTGTCATCTTCCTGCTGCGCGCGTTCCCGTTCCTGCTGTTCAGTAAGAAAGACCCGCCCGCGCTCATCCGCTTCATCGAAAAATACATCCCGTCGCTGGTGATTGCCTGCCTGCTCGTCTACTGCCTCAAAAGCGTGCAGGTGACGGTCGCCCCGTTCGGCGCGCCGTCGGTGGCGGCGCTTGCCGCTTGCGTCGCGCTGCACCTGTGGAAAAACAACGCCATGCTGAGCATCTTCGGCAGCACGGCGCTGTATATGCTCCTGTCGCACCTGCTGTAGACGGCATATTTTTCTCGCAAAAATAGCCGCAAACTGATTGACGCTTTCGCGCATTAAGCCCATTATAAGCGTTATGCTGCACGGTATGCTGCACGCTATCACGCCGCCAGTGCGCGGCGGACTAGAGGTACACGGTATTGAACGGTAGTCAGGTTACTATTGACCACGTTTCCAAGCGCTTCGGGGATTTCGTCGCGCTTGACGACATCAACTTCGTAATCAAGCCGGGCGAGTTTTTTTCCCTGCTTGGTCCTTCCGGCTGCGGCAAGACGACGCTCCTGCGTATCATTGCCGGTTTTGAGTTTCCTGACGACGGCGCGGTGCTTTTCGACGACCAGAACGTCATCCCCTTGCAGCCGAACCAGCGCCAGTCGAACACGGTGTTCCAGAACTACGCGCTCTTCCCCCACCTGAGCGTCTACGACAACGTGGCCTTCCCCCTGAAGCTCAAAAAGCTCGACAAGGCGGCGATTGACGAGAAAGTGCGCCATTACCTGCACCTCGTGCAGCTCGACCAGCATATCCACAAAAAGCCGAACCAGCTTTCCGGCGGCCAGCGGCAGCGCGTCGCCATCGCCCGCGCGCTCATCAACGAGCCGAAGGTGCTGCTTTTGGACGAGCCGCTTTCCGCCCTCGACGCAAAGCTCCGCGCGAACCTGCTTATTGACCTCGACGCGCTCCATGACAAAATCGGCATCACGTTCATCTATGTGACCCACGACCAGAGCGAGGCGCTTGCCGTAAGCGACCGCATCGCCGTCATGAATAGCGGGCACGTGTTGCAGGTGGGCACGCCGTTCGAGATTTACGAAAGCCCCGCCACGCAGTTTGTGGCGCAGTTCATCGGCGAGACGAACCTATTTGAGAGCACGGTCGTCAAGTGCGAGGACCCCGTTGCCGGAAGCGCCGACTACAACGTGACGCTGCACACGCCCGCGCTCGGTATGCAGGCACAGCTTGTCGGCGAGACCGCCGCCACGCGCGAGGAGGATAAAAACATCCTCGTGACCGACTACGAGCACACCGACGAGGGGCAGAAGGTTGCCTTTACGATACGCCCCGAGAAAATCCGCATCACGCTTGAGGAGCCCAAATTCGCCGGCCGCAAGGACATCAACGTCTTTAAGGGCGTGGTCGAGGAGCCCATTTACACGGGCTTCCAGTCGAAGTTCTACGTGCGCCTTGAGAACGGCACGATTGTAAAAGTCTTCAAGCAGCACACGAACTACTTGGACGACGGCCCCGAGATTGCGTGGAAAGACACCGTGTACATTTCCTGGGCGGCAAACGACGGCTACATCGTCGAGGACATCAACAAATGAGCGGCGCGGCAGGCGCAGGGAAACGCACGGCGTGAGCGAAAGCGAGAAAACAGCTGAATTCGTCTCGTTCTGCATTGAAATGTATGCGCGGGATTACGGCATGTCCGGCAGCGAGACGGCGGAGCTCTTTGAGCAGAACCATATCATCGACTACCTTTTTGCAAATTATCTGGAGCTGCATACGCAGGGAAAAGAGTACATCGTGCCGCTGTTGCACGGATTTATCACCGATAGCAGCAAGGCTAGTGCTGTATGAAGCTCTATCATGGAAGCCTTGTTATTGTCGATAAGCCGCTTATTCTGCCCCGCGAGAACGGCCGGACTGCTGATTTTGGAAGCGGTTTCTACACGACTACCGACTACAAACAGGCTGAGCGCTGGGTAAAAATCAGAAAGGGCACGAATCCGCACCAGAACGGTTTTGTCTCTGAATATGATGCTCCGAACGACCTGCTCGCAAAAAGGGATTTGCGCGTTCTGTCTTTTCCATCCGCAAACAGCGACTGGCTTGATTTTGTCATCGCAAATAGGCGGCAAAAGCATTTTTCACATGATTATGACATTGTATACGGTCCAGTCGCAAATGACCGCGTATACACGACGATAAACCTGTATGAAGATGACTTGCTCGATAAGGACGAGGCTATTGCACGACTAAAGGCCTTTGTGCTTGTAGACCAAGCCTTGTTCCATACCGAAAAAGCGCTGTCGTATCTGCGCTTTTCAAGGAGCTTTGCCGTATGACTGTCGTAACACAGCAGAATTTGCGTTCCCTTTTGCCCGGCAAAATCGCGCAGGTCGCCGTCTTGATTGCAGCCGACACACGCTGCTCGCTGAAAGAGGCGCTGTTGCAGTTTTACCGCTCGCCTGTCTATAAAGAGCTTGAAATTGAGCAGACCAAGCGCTGGTGGCAAAGCCCGCTGGAGCTATATGAGGATATGTAGGAGAAGCACAATGAAGCAAAAACAAAACACACTGCTTTCACTCGCAAGCAGGGCTAGAGACGCTCGCGTCCGTGATGCCCGCCACCGCAAGCTGAACCCCGGGCCGGCCTACGCATGGCCGATGGGCTTGTGGTTCACGCTGTTTTTCATCGTGCCGATTGTGATTATCGTCGCATACTCGTTTATGAAGCGCGACGTGTACGGCGGCGTGGTGCGGGAATTCAGCCTCAAAGCCTACCGGCAGATGCTCGACCCCGCCTACGGCATGATTTTCCTGCGCACGCTGATGATTGCCGCCGTCTCCACGGCAATTTCTATCGTTATCGCGTTGCCGTGCGGGTACGCCATGGCGCGGAGCCGCCACCAGACGCTGCTGTTAATCCTCGTGGTCATTCCCTTCCTTACCAACAGCCTTATCCGCATATTCGCGTGGATTACGATTCTCGGCGACAACGGGCTTCTGAACAGTGTGCTGCACCTTGCGTGGAACGCCGCGCACGCCGTGGGGCTTACCCGCGCGGAAGCCTTCGTGCCGCACAAGTTCATGTTCACCAAAGGCGCGGTCATCCTCGTGAGCATCTACATGTACCTGCCCTATGCAATCCTGCCGGTGTTCACCGCCGTAGACCGCTTCGACTTCAGCCTGCTCGAGGCTGCCCGCGACCTCGGCGCGACCAAGTCGCAGTCCATGTTCAAGGTGCTTATCCCCGGCATAAAAAGCGGCATCATCAGCGCACTGATTTTTACCTTCATCCCGATTTTCGGCTCCTACACGGTGCCCCAGCTCGTGGGCGGCAAGGACAGCTACATGCTCGGCAACATCATCGTTGACCAGGTACAGAAAGTGCGCAACTGGCCGCTTGCAAGCGCGTTCAGCCTTGTGATTACCGTCGTGTCGATGGCGGCAATTCTCTGGATGATTACGTCGGGCAAGAAAGAGGCGAGCCTAAAGAGGCTTTCTACCAAAGAGGACGTGGCGGCGAACACGAACACGCCGCTTCTGGCAGCGGGGCTGGCGAACAAAGGCCAGCTTTCGGCTGGGGAGGCCGGCGCTGGCGATAGCCTATAGCGTTGCATATTGCTCTGATTGCCTAAATTTGTTTGTTTTACTAGAATAACAACAACTTTTTTCATTACAGAAGGATTTTTATGGCTGATACCGAAGTTAGGGTTCGTTACGCTCCGTCACCGACGGGGTTGCAGCATATTGGCGGCGTTCGCACCGCGTTGTTCAATTATTTGTTTGCGCGCTCAAAGGGAGGCAAATTCATTTTGCGCTTGGAAGACACCGACCGCACGCGCTATGACGAAAAATACGTGCAGAATCTGTACGACACCATGGCGTGGCTCGGCATTGACTGGGACGAAGGCGGCGACAAGGGCGGCGACTATGGTCCTTACGTGCAGAGCGAGCGGTTTGAGCTGTACAAAAAATACGCGCAGGAGCTGGTGGACAAGGGCGAAGCCTACTACTGCTTCTGCGATGCCGAGCGACTGGAGCGCATCCGTAAGATTCAGACGGAAAACAAGATGGCGCCCGGCTACGACCGCAACTGCCGCCATTTGACCGAAGAAGAAGTCAAGGCGAACCTTGCCGCTAAGAAGCCCTACGTTATCCGCCTAAAAGTGCCGCTTGAGGGCGAGACCAAATTCCACGACCATCTTCTTGGCGACATCACATGGAAGAACGAGGACATTTCTCCCGACCCGGTGCTGTTAAAGTCAGACGGCTTCCCCACCTACCACTTGGCAAATATTGTGGACGACCACTTGATGAAGGTAAGCCACGTTATGCGCGCGCAGGAATGGATTCCGTCAACGCCCCTGCATGTGCAGATGTACCGCTCGTTTGGCTGGGAACATCCAGAGTTCTGCCATTTGCCCATGGTGAACGGCGCGGACGGAAAAAAACTTTCCAAACGCCACGGCTCTACAAGCCTGAATGAGTTTCGGGCGCGCGGTTATCTTCCGCAGGCGATTGTGAATTATGTTGCGCTCTTGGGCTGTTCCTATGAAGAGGGCAAGGATTTTTACACGCTGGAAGAACTGGCGCACGACTTTAAGCTGGAGCATCTGAACAAAGCGCCCGCAGTATTTGACTACAAAAAACTGGAGTCCTACAACGCAAGCTATATTTCTCATATTAACCTCATGTAATATCTCAGGCCAAGCGCGAGCATTATGACCTGAAGCGATAGTATTATTGTTACCGTTAAAACGTTCGAGCCTGTAAGCGATATGAGTATGTGGTGAAGGTGTTTCTTGTCGGGGTAGAACGGCGATTTCCCCGTGAGCATTCTTCTAGTGAATGCCGTCAAAGTGTCAACAACAGGAATTCCCCCGAAAAGCACAAAGAGTATCAATATGTCCGTTATTCCTGAAGCCTTGAGAGTGTTTGCTGATGATGTCAGGAAGTGGGACGCGAAAAGATAACCCAGCAATGTACTTCCGCCGTCGCCCAAGAAAGTCTGAGCCGATGGGAAATTCCAGCACAAAACTCCGAGTGCCATTGCTCCCATGTAGATTCCGGGATACGAACGCCCAAGAAGGAACAATGCCAGCGATGAAGCTATGAATATTGAGATGCAGAGGCCGTTCATTCCGTCGATGAGATTGTACGCGCTCGTTACACCCGCAAGCCATATCACAGCGATTATCGTTATGGGAATGCTAAAGTTCAGAGGGACTACAACGAGTGCCGAAGCTCCCAAGTGAAGCCCAAGCCTCAGAAACGGACTCAATGAGCACATGTCATCAAGATAGCCGCAGAGGAATATCACAGTTGCGCCCGTAGCTATGTAACGCAGATTAGTGGCACTTCCTGACAGCAACACGGCCATGAGCATGTATCCCAGCCATAACCCCAAGCCTGCACCGCGAGGCATGTTGCCCTTGTGAATCTTGCGGGCATTGGGAACGTCAATTATCCCATAAATACCCGCAAGCCTTATTGATATAGGAGCAGTAAGTCCTCCCCAGAAAAATCCCAAGAGAAGGAATATGAAAAGTTGAACGTCAAGCATATTGCCCTATCTTGTCCCGAAGAGCCTGTCTCCAGCGTCTCCGAGTCCGGGAACTATGTAGCCGTGGGAATTGAGATGTGAGTCCAGTGCAGCCGCGAAAATTTCAGCGTCAGGGTGTTCACGGTGAACTCTGTCAATTCCTTCGGGGGCAGCAATCAAGCAGACAAGCGAAATCTTACGGCCTCCGCGCTTCTTGATGAGGCTGATAGCGTCCGCAGCACTTCCGCCGGTTGCAAGCATTGGGTCAAGAACGAAAATATCACGTTCCTCAATGTCAAACGGGAGCTTACAGTAGTATTCGACAGGCTGAAGAGTCTTTGGGTCGCGGTAAAGCCCAATGTGTCCGACCTTCGCGTTGGGGACAAGCTGAAGTATACCGTCAACCATTCCCAGACCTGCGCGCAATACAGGGACTATCGCCATCTTTCTGCCCTCAAGAGTCTTCACAGTCGTCTCCTCGATGGGTGTCTCAACTTTCTTGTCGGTGAGGGTGCGGGAGTCGTCGCGGAGAACCAGGCTCATGGCGTACTGCTTC
>ERZ842401.7749-NODE-7749-length-10846-cov-4.598369_pt1 | contig 10846 bp, 10 predicted proteins | sample MGYA00521270_ERZ842401 | MGnify/ENA primary metagenome ERZ842401 (study PRJEB31892, sample SAMEA3878208) | bioreactor metagenome | biome: Moose rumen | place: Sweden | collected 2011-10 | study: EMG produced TPA metagenomics assembly of the PRJEB12797 data set... | reverse complement strand
GGCCGCAGGAGATGCCGGCCACGGGGGCCTTGATGGGCACGCCGGCGTCCATCAGGGCCAGGGTGCTGCCGCAGATGGAGGCCTGAGAGGTGGAGCCGTTGGAGCTGAGCACCTCGCTGACCAGACGGATGGTGTAGGGGAACTCCTCGATGGAGGGGATCACCGGCAGCAGGGCGCGCTCGGCCAGGGCGCCGTGCCCGATCTCCCGGCGGCCGGGGCCGCGGCTGGGACGGGTCTCGCCCACGGAGTAGGAGGGCATGTTGTAGTGGTGGATGTAGCGCTTGCTCTCCTCCTCGTCGATGCCGTCCAGCAGCTGGTTATCCCGGATGGAGCCCAGGGTGGCCACGGTGAGCACCTGGGTCTGACCACGGGTGAACATGCCGGAGCCGTGGGTGCGGGGCAGCAGGGCCACCTCGGCGGCCAGGGGGCGCATGTCGTTCATGCCGCGGCCGTCCACCCGCTTCTCCTCCAGCAGCCAGTGGCGCACCACGTGCTTCTGGGTCAGGTACAGGCACTCGTCGATCTTGGCCTCGGAATCGGGATAGATCTCGTCAAAATGCTCGTGGACCTTCTCGTACACGGGCTTGAGGCGGGCGTCCCGCACGGTCTTGTCGTCGGTATCCAGCGCGGCGGCCACGTCGGCCTCGGCAAAGGCGCAGATGGCGTCGAACATCTCGGGCTCGGGCTTATTGGACGGGTAGGTGAACTTCTCCTTGCCGATCTCCCGCTGGATGCCCTTGATGAACTCGATGATCTTCTGGTTGGCCTCATGACCGGCCATGATGCCGTTGTACATATCCTCGTCGGAGACCTCGTTGGCCCCGGCCTCGATCATGGCGATGCGCTCGTCGGTGGAGGCCACGCACACGGCCATGTCGCTGACCTTACGCTGCTCGGCGGTGGGGTTGATGATGAACTGGCCGTCGATCAGGCCCACGGAAACGGCGCTGATGGGGCCGTTCCAGGGGATGTCGGAAATGGAGAGGGCGATGGAGGTGCCCACCATGGCGGCGATCTGGGGATCGTTATCCTGATCCACGGACATGACGGTGGCCACGATGGACACGTCGTTGCGCATATCCTTGGGGAACAGGGGGCGGATGGGCCGGTCGATAACACGGCACACCAGCACGGCCTTCTCACTGGGGCGGCCCTCCCGCTTCAGGAAGGATCCGGGGATCTTGCCCACGGAGTAGAGCTTCTCCTCGAAGTCCACGCTCAGAGGGAAGAAATCAATGCCGTCCCGGGGCTTGGCGCTGGCGGTGGCGGCCACGTGGACCACGGTGTCCCCGTAGCGGACCAGGCACTCGCCGTTGGCCAGCTGGCCCATCTTCCCGGTCTCGATGACCAGGGGCCGGCCGGCGAAGTCGGTTTCCCACGTTCTGAAATTCTCAAACATTTTCGCTACTTCCTTTCACACACACTTTTTCGTTTCAGGGTCCTCCCCAAATAGAACAACAGGCCCTGCGACTGGTGGTGGCGGTTCCCTCCAGCAGCCGCAGCAGCCTGTGTGGTCCTTGTCTTACTTCCGGATGCCCAGGTCGGCGATGATGGCGCGGTAGCGCTCGATGTCGATCTTGATCAGGTAGTTGAGCAGCCGGCGCCGCTGGCCGATCATCTTGTACATGCCGTAGCGGGAGTGGTTGTCCTTCTTGTTGTCCCGCAGATGCTCGGTCAGGTCGTTGATGCGCTTGCTCAGCACAGCGATCTGCACCTCAGGGGATCCGGTGTCGCCCTCGTGGCGGGCGTACTTCTGGATGATCTCGGTCTTTTCCTGCTTGGTCATAAAAAATCACCTTTCCGCGGCCTGGCGCCGCTGTCAAATTCGCCTCTAAACCCAGGTGAAGGTCGGTGTGTCCCCCATCCGAGTCTACGGCAGCCGCCGTTCACGACCGTGAACAGCTTGACTATTCTAGCATAGCTTTCCCGGTTTGTAAAGGATTTTCCGCCCTCATTTCCGGGAAATTTCCTTTTCCACAACCTCTAGTGCCTGCCGGGCGTTTCGCTCAATCTCTGCCTTGAGCTCGTCCAGAGAGGCGAACTTCCGCTCCGGCCGCAGGAAGGCCCGCAGCCCCACAGAGAGCTTCCTCCCGTACAGGTCCCCGGAGTACCCCTGGATCCACGTCTCCGACAGGACCCGGTCGCTGCCCACGGTGGGCTTCACCCCGATATTGGTCACCCCGGCGTAGGGGGCGCCGTCCACCTCCACCACGGAGGCGTACACCCCGAAGGGGGGCAGGATGAATCCCTCCGGCAGGGCCTGATTCACCGTAGGGGTGCCCAGCCCGGTGCCGATATGGTTGCCGTGGATCACCTCCAGGGTATAGCCGAAGGGGTGGCCCAGCAGCTCATTGGCGGCGGGGATGTCCCCGGCCTCCACCGCCTGGCGGATGCGGGTGGAGGAGATCTTCTCACGCCCCTCCGTCACCGGGGGCACCACCGTCAGGGAAACGCCCGTCTCGGCGCACCAGGCCCGCAGGCTGTCCACGTCCCCCGCGGCGCCTTTGCCGAAGCGGAAATCCTCCCCGCAGAAGAGAGCCCGGGCCCCGCACTTCTTCACCAGCACCTCCTCAAAGAAGGCTCTGGCCTCCAGGTCCTTCACCGCCGGGAAACCCGGGGTGAACACCCACTCCACTCCCCAGGCCGCCAGCAGGGCCAGCTTGTCCTCCGCCGTCTGCAGGGCGGGGGCGCCGGAGGGGCTGTCCTCAAAGGTGAACACCCCCGGGGCCAGGCCCGCCTGCCGTGCGGCCGCCATGGCCGCGTCGATCACCGCCCGGTGGCCCCGGTGCAGGCCGTCAAAGGCCCCCAGGGCCAGGGCGCAGGGAGCCGCCTGCCACCTTTCCTGCATGTCCCGTACGATCTTCATGGCCGCGCCTCCCTTCTAGTCGGTGAATTTCTTCAAAAACCGCAGCTCTCCCCGGTCCGGGTCCACGGCTCCCAGCCCCAGGAACGCCCGGTCCTCCTCATAGACCCGCAGCCGTTCTCCCGCCGGGAGAGACACCTCGGGCAGCCGCAGGCGGCCCAGGTCCAGGCCGCCGCCGTTACAGAAGCGCCGGGCCTGGGCGGGGCTCACCCGCACTGCCGGCAGCCCCCGGAACAGGCTCTCCACCGGCCGCAGCACGGTGGCGATCTCCCCGGCTGCCGCCAGCTCCTTGAGCCGGTCCAGGGTCACGGTTTCGCTCTGGTCAAACCCGCAGGCAGCGGTGCGCCGCAGGGCCGTCATGGTCCCGCAGGAGCCGCAGGCCGCTCCCAGGTCCTCGAGGAGCACCCGGATGTAGGTCCCCTTGGAGCACCGGGCGGTGAGCACCCCTTCCCGGGCGGCCGGGTCGTAGGCTTCGATGGCCAGGTCGTAGATGGTCACCTGCCGGGCGGGGCGCTCCACCTGAACGCCCTCCCGGGCCAGCTGGTACAGCCGCTTTCCTCCCACGCTCACCGCGGAGTACATGGGCGCCACCTGGGTGATGGTCCCCAGGAAGCCCCGGGCCGCCTGCTCCAGCATTTCCCGGGAAATGGGCACGTCGTCCCGCCGGACCACCTCCCCGGTGACATCCCCGGTCTCCCGCTGTTCTCCCAGCCGAAACCCGGCCCGGTAGGTCTTGTCCGTATCCACCAGCAGGTCGGCGGCCTTGGCGGCTTTTCCCAGCAGCAGAGGAAGCACCCCGGTGGCCATAGGGTCCAGGGTGCCGGTATGTCCTATTTTCTTTTCCCGTGTCAGGCCGCGGGCCACCGCCACCACGTCGAAGGAGGTGAAGTCCGCCGGCTTATCGAGGATCAGTACTCCGTTCATAGGGTTTCCTTTGTCTATCTTGATAGTCCGGTCTCCTGCAGGTACTCCCGGCAGGCAGCCTTCATCCGGGCGGCCGCCTCCTGCAAGTCGATGCCGGGGAAGGTGCAGCCCGCCGCTCCCGGGTGGCCGCCGCCGCCCAGCTTGGCGCACAGGGCAGAGGCGTTGGCCGGGGGGTTGGCCCGGACGCTCACCTTGATATCCCCGTTCTCCCGCTCCTTGAGCATGACCCCCAGCAGCACCCCTTCGATCTGCCGGGACATGGCGGCCACGCTGCCGTCCAGGTCCTCGGGCCGGGCGCCGGTCTGCTCGAAGACCGCCAGGGGCTCCAGGATCATGGTGCACTTCCCGCCGCAGAAGATCTCCAAGGAGGCCAGCTCCATCTGCTCGGCGGCAAACTGGGCCAGGCTCTTGGTCTCAAAGTGCAGCTGGTTGACGGCGGCGGTGTCCACCCCCATCTCCATGATTTCCGCGGCGATGCGGTGGGTGCGGGGGGTGGTGTTCCGATAGCGGAAACAGCCGGTATCGGTGGTGATGCCGGTGTACACGCACTCCGCCATCTTTTTGTCGATGATCACACCCAGCTCTTTGAGCAGCAGCCAGATCATCTCCGCCGCCGCGGCGCTGTCCCCCTCCACCCAGATCTCCCGGGCAAAGGGGCGGTGGCTGTTGTGGTGGTCGATGGCCAGGTCGATCTTCCCGCTGTAGGTCTCCTGGAGGCTGCCCAGCAGCTTTTCGTCGGCCACGTCCACCGAGACGATATGCTCCGGGGGAAAGTCCGTCAGGGGGATTCCCTCGAACAGCCCCTGGTATTTTTTGGCCAGCTCGTCCGCGCACCGGAAGGAGACCTGCTTTCCCAGCTGCACCAGCCCCCGCAGCAGCGCGGAGGCGCACCCCAGGGTGTCTCCGTCCGGGCTCGAGTGGCTCAGCACCAGGATCTTGTCCCACTCCCGCAGCAGCGCAGCGGTCTGTTTACAGTCCAGCATGGTCCTCCCCCTCTTCGGCGGCGTCTTCCTGTTCCGGAGACAGGTCCATGTCTCCCAGCATCCGGGAGATATGGGCCCCGTATTCGATAGAGTCCGTTGGCTTGAACAGCAGCTCCGGGGTATGGCGCAGCTTCAGGGCTTTTCCCAGCTCCCGGCGCATATAGCCCGCCGCGGACTTCAGACCCTTCACGGCCTCCTTGGTGCGGTCCAGCCCCTCCATGGTGCTGACGTACACCGTACAGTAGCTCAGGTCGTTGGTGACCTCCACCCGGACGATGCTCAGCAGGCACCCGGTGACCCGGGGGTCCTTCACCTCCCGGAGGATGGCCGTCAACTCCCGCCGCACGTCCTCGTTCACTCGATCCAGTTTGTAGCTCGGCATAGTATTCTCCTACTGTTCTATCTGACAAAAAGAGCGTTCTTTCTTTTCAAAAAAGAGAAGATAACAAACGTAATTTTTGCGTGTGCCCACGCGGGGCAAGACGCAGGTCGGCATCGTTCTATCATCAAGCAAGTGGTCGCGGGAAATGTTTTACTTTTCAAAAAGAAAAAGATAACAAAAGTGATTTTTTCGGGGCTTTTCCGTTAACGGCGTGCTTTCGGAGGTATTCCTCCTCGCTGGGTTCAGCATCGCTCACACCTGCGGTGTGACCTTAGCTGACCCTGGCGCTGCGGAGGAACACCTCCTGCGCGCGCCTGGAGAAAAGCCCGAGGAAGAGATAGAGGAAGGGCAAAGGTCAAGGGCATAAGCAGGTAGGTCGGAAGCCGACGCTGGCCACGCGGACACCGGGCTGACACCCTTCTGCGAGGGGAAGCGAGCTTAGTGCCAGGAAGCGATGACCCTGCAGGTGCAGGTGCAGTGCTGGAGCACATTTACGGCGGAACAAAGTTCCGTCAAGCAAGTGAGTGCGCAGAGTAAATGTGGGTCTGTCCTTGCGCGACGTGCGCCGTCGCCGCAGCGACTAATCTCTGTACTCCTCCATCTCGTAGGCTTCCAGGACGTCGCCCTGCTTGATGTCGGAGAACTTCTCCAGGGTGATGCCGCAGTCGTAGCCCTCGGCCACCTCCCGGACGTCGTCCTTGAAACGGCGTAGGCTGGCCACCTTGTCGTCGGCCACGATGATGCCGTCCCGGACCACCCGGACCAGCGCGCTGCGGGTGATCTTCCCGCTGGTGACGTGGCCGCCGATGACCATGCCCACGTTGGAGATCTTGTAGGTCTCCCGGCACTCGGCCTTGCCCAGCTCCACTTCCCGGAACTTGGGGGCCAGCATGCCCTTCATAGCGCTCTCGATCTCCTCGATGCAGTCGTAGATGATGCGGTACAGGCGCATGTCCACCCCGTCCCGCTTGGCGTTCTCTTCCGCCACGGCGTCCGGCCGGACGTTGAAGCCCACGATGATGGCGTTGCTGGCGTTGGCCAGCATCACGTCGCTCTCGTTGACGGCGCCCACCGCCCCGTGGATGATATTCACCCGGACCTCTTCGTTGGAGAGCTTCTCCAGGGACTGGCGCACGGCCTCCACGGAGCCCTGCACGTCGGCCTTGACGATGATCTTCAGCTCCTTCATCTCGCCCTGCTGCATCTGGTCGAACAGATTGTCCAGGGTGACCTTGGTCTGGGCCCGGAAGGTCTCTTCCTTCTGCTCGTTGAGGCGCTGCTCCACCAGCTCACGGGCCAGGCGCTCGTCGCTGACCGCGTTGAAGGTGTCGCCGCCCACGGGCACGTCCCCCAGGCCGGTGATCTCCACCGGCACGCTGGGCCCGGCTTCCGTCACCCGGCGGCCCTTGTCGTCCATCATGGAGCGCACCCGGCCCACGGTGGTGCCGGCCACGATCACGTCTCCCAGCTTCAGGGTGCCGTTCTGCACCAGCACGGTGGCGATGGGCCCCATGCCCTTGTCCAGCCGGGCCTCCACCACGGTGCCCTTGGCGGCACGGTCGGGGTTGGCCTTCAGCTCCGCCATGTCGGCGGTGAGGAGGATCATCTCCAGCAGGTCCTCGATGCCCTGCTTGGTGTGGGCGGACACCGGGATGCAGGGGGTCTCCCCGCCCCAGTCCTCAGGCACCAGGCCGTACTCGGTGAGCTGCTCCTTCACCCGCTCGGGGTTGGCGCCCTCCTTATCCATCTTGTTGATGGCCACGATGATAGAGACCCCCGCCGCCTTGGCGTGGTTGATGGCCTCCACCGTCTGGGGCATGATGCCGTCGTCCGCGGCTACCACCAGCACGGCGATATCCGTGACCATGGCGCCACGGGCGCGCATGGTGGTGAAGGCCGCGTGGCCGGGGGTATCCAGGAAGGTGATGTCCCGGCCGTTCACCTGCACCCGGTACGCGCCGATGTGCTGGGTGATGCCGCCGGCCTCGCCCTCGGTGACGTTGGTGTGGCGGATCACGTCCAGGATGGAGGTCTTGCCGTGGTCCACGTGGCCCATGACCACCACCACGGGGGCCCGGGTCACCAGGTTGGTCTCGTCGTCCTCGCTGTCGTCGATGATCCGCTCCTCGATGGTGACCACGACCTCCTTCTCCACCCGGGCGTGGAACTCGTCGGCCACCAGCACGGCGGTGTCAAAGTCGATGGTATCGTTGATGGAGGCGAACACCCCCAGGCCCATGAGTTTCTTGATGACCTCGGGCGCGGTGGCCTTCAGCCGCAGGGCGAACTCGCCCACGGTGATCTCGTCGGGCACCTCGATGGTGATGCGCTTCTCCTTGCGCTGCTGCTCGATACGGGCCAGACGCTCCCGCTCGGTCTCCCGCTTGCCCCGGCGCTGCTGGCCCTTCTTCTGCTGGTTGCGGTTGGTGAACTTCTGCTTGTTCACCATGTTGTTGGTGTTGACCTTCTGGTCCGCCATGTTGTCGTACCGCTCGTTGTAGCGGTCGATATTCACGTTGGTGGTGCGGGTATCCACCACCCGGCGTACGGGAGGCTTGCGCTCCACCACGGGCTTCTCCGCCTTGGGGGCGGGCTTGGCGGCCGCAGGCTGCTGGGCGGCCGGCTTCGCCGGCTGGCCTTGGGCAGGCTGAGTCTCCTGGGCCTTGGCGGGAGCCTCCATAGGCTTGGGCTCCTCCTCGACCACCACCACAGGCTCCTCCACCGGGGCGGGGGTCTCCCGCTCCGCGAAGTAGGCGGAAAGGTCCTCCATATTCCGCTGCTGGGTGAAGACCTCGAACACCACGTCCAGCTCGTCCTCCACCAGGGCGGTCATATATTTCTTGGGCTCCTGGTCCGGGAAGTATTTGGTCAGGGCGTCGATGACTTCCTTGTTGCCGATCTCCAGGTCCTTGGCCACGTCCCGAACACGGTATTTGATCATCATAAGCTGTGTTCCTCCTTCTCATCCGATGCATGCGCCTGTTCCCACAACGCCAGCAGCTTCTTGGCGAAGCCCTGGTCCGTCACGGTGAGCGCTCCCGTTTTTTTGGTGCCGATGGCTCGGCTGATCTCCTCGATGCCGGCCCCCAGCCGCCGGGCGGGTACGTCCGCCCTGTCTCCCTCAAAGCGAAGGTCCTTCCACGTCTTCTCCGAGAGATCCGAAGCCCCCAGCAGCAGCGCCGCCTCGCCGGCCCGGATCTTCTCCACCCCGGGATCGTGCCCCAGGGCCAGCTTTCCCGCCCGCCGGGCCAGGCCCAGCAGGGAGAGGAGCTGCTCCTCGTTATGCGTCATGGCTGCCGATCTCCTTTTCCATCTGCTCGTACACTTCGTCGGCGATCCTGCAGGAAAAAGCCTTCTCCAGCCGCCGGGCCTTCCGGGCCTTTTTCAGGCACTCGGCGTCCCGGCAGAGGTACGCCCCCCGGCCGGGCTTCTTCCCGGTCAGGTCCAGGCTGATCTGGGGAGGCAGCACGTTCCCGGCCTCGTCGGTCTGCTCCGGGGCCTTCACCACCCGCACCAGTTCCTTTTTGGGTTTCATCTCCCCGCAGCCCATACACATGCGGAGGGGGATCTTTTTCGGTTTCAGCGGCATAGGCTTTCTCCTTCTGCTCTGAGCTCCCGTCAGGTGGGATTATTCTCCGTAAAACCCGCTCTCGGGCTTGATGTCGATCTTCCAGCCGGTGAGCTTGGCTGCCAGCCGGGCGTTCTGGCCCTTGTTGCCGATGGCCAGCGACAGCTGGTGGTCCGGCACCGTGACCTTGCAGGCCCGGCTGCCGTCCTCGGCAGGCTCCACAGAGAGCACCGTGGCCGGGGAGAGGGCCGCCGCGATGAAGGTCTTGGGGTCGTCGCTGTACTCTACGATGTCGATCTTCTCGCCGCCCAGCTCTTCCACGATCTCATTGACCCGGGCGCCCCGGGTACCGATGCAGGCGCCCACGGCGTCCACGTCGGGGTTGTGGCTGACCACCGCCAGCTTGGTGCGGCTGCCCGCCTCCCGGCTGACGGCCTTGATCTCCACGGCGCCGTCGTAGATCTCGGGGACCTCCGTCTCAAACATTCGCTTCACCAGGTCGGGGTGGGTCCGGGAGATAATGGCCTTGGGGCCCTTCTCGGTCTCCCGCACGTCCACCACATACACCTTGATGTAGTCGCCTTCCCGGATGTTCTCCTCCCCGATCTGCTCGTTCTTGGGCAGCACGGCCTCGGCCTTGCCGATGCGCAGGGACACGGCGCCGGTCTTGGGGTCCACCCGCTCCACCAGGGCGCTGACCAGCTCCTGGTGCTTGGACTGGAACTCCTGCATCATCTGGCCGCGCTCGCTGTCCCGGATGCCCTGCCGGATGATGTTCCGGGCGGTCTGGGCCGCCACCCGGCCGAACTGCCGGGTATCCAGCTGGATGCCCACGGAGCCGCCCACTTCCACCAGGGGATCGATCTCCCTGGCCTTGTCCAGCAGCATCTGGAAGTTGGGGTCCTCCACCTCTTCCACGACCTCTTTCATCAGGAACACGTCAAAGGTCCCCTTGTCCCGGTCCATGCGGACCTCTACGTTCTCGTTGCCGCCGTAGGTGTTCTTGCAGGCGGTGGCGATGGCCTTCTTGATCCGGTCCAGCATATACTCGGCCGGGATGCCTTTTTCCTTTTCCAGCAGGTCCAGCGCCAGGAACAGCTCCTGGTTGCCCTGGATCTCCGGCTCTTTCTTCTTCGCCATTTTGTGAATACACTCCTTTGCAGAATTGATAAGCTATCTCCTTTGCCTTCCGCGCCGCGGAAAGCCGTCACTTCTCTGTCCGCGGGCTCCCGCCCGCTTCGGTTTTTGTCACTCGGCGGGCTCCAGCTCCTCCACCAGGTTGACGGAGGTGCACTCCTTCATCTCGAAGGTGGCGGTGGTGTCCTCATAGAGGCTCAGGGTAAAGTCCCCGTTCTCCTCCACGCTGATCAACTCGCCTTCCAGCACCTTGGTGCCGTCCTCCAGGGCTTTGTGCAGCTTCACCCGCAAAGTCTGCCCCAGGTACCGCTCAAAGTGCTGCCGCCGGGTGAGTTTGCGCTCAAACCCCGGGGAGGACACCTCCAGCAGGTACTCCTGGGCGATGGGGTCGGCCTCGTCCAGTACCGGGTCCAGGGCGTGGGTCAGGTCCACACAGTCGTCGATGCGCACGCCGCCCTCCCGGTCGATGGTGACCCGCAGCACCCAATCGGCGCCTTCCTTCTGGTACACCACGTCCCACAGGGTCAGGCCCAGCTCGGCTGCCAGGGGCTCCGCCAGCTCCCAGACCCGCTGGGTCACCGGCACTTTCTTTTCCGCCATCCGCTTTTCTCCCTCCCTCAACAGAAAAGAGCGGGCTGTCAACAACCCACTCTTTCATCATCGTCCTATTACCATGGGTCAGTATACCCCCATGCGCCGGAAAAGTCAAGTCTTTCCGGGTTTTTTTCAGCTCTCCAGCTGCCGGGAGAGGAACATGGCGGCCGCCCGGCCGCTCTCCGCAGCCTCCGGGGAGAGCCTCGGGCCGGTCTTCTCCCCCTTGAGCAGCACCACCGCTCCCATGGGGTCTCCCATGCTGGCCACGGGGTACACCGCCAGGGCGGCGGCCGGGGGCTCCTTGCTCACCAGCACGGTGGCCTGGCCGTCGGTGACGAAGCTGCGCCGGCTCTGGACCAGCTCGTCCACCTGGGGCGCCAGGGGCTTATGGAGCA
>ERZ842401.7748-NODE-7748-length-10846-cov-7.839589_pt1 | contig 10846 bp, 7 predicted proteins | sample MGYA00521270_ERZ842401 | MGnify/ENA primary metagenome ERZ842401 (study PRJEB31892, sample SAMEA3878208) | bioreactor metagenome | biome: Moose rumen | place: Sweden | collected 2011-10 | study: EMG produced TPA metagenomics assembly of the PRJEB12797 data set... | reverse complement strand
TTTCTTTCTTTTGGGCGGGTTTTCTTTCTTTGCGCCAAAGAAAGAAAAGCCGTTTAAAAAAATCTAAATTACGAATTTGTAAAAACATTATAAGGAAATAAAATTTTTGCAAGAAAAAATTTATTTGTAGAAGTATATAACAAAAAGTTTTGTGAGCTATAATCAAACTTAAGAAAATAAAAAAATATTTTTCCCGCCAAGTAGTCTGAAAACATTGACAAAATTTTATTTGAGTGTAATATATTTGTATACAATAACAGGAATGGGCGGGTGTGTAATGTGAAAAACTTAAAGTTAATCCTAACAGGTATTCTCGTAGTTCTATTCTCGGTCGTTGCTGCCGGTTGCGGCGACGATCAACAAGTTTCAGTTGTGGAACAATCCAATAAACCTAGTGGAGCAAATTCCAACGGCGAAAATCAGTACAAAATTTACCTCATTACAATGGATTTGGTTGACGATTTTTGGAAGTCAATCGATAAAGGTTGCCGTCAAGCCGTCGAAGAAATTGGCGGAATTGACTATAAATGGATTGGCCCAGATTTAAACGAAGACGGACCGCAAATGGAATGTATAGATCAAGCAGTTGCTGAAGGTGCAAACGCTATTCTGCTTGCATCCAGTTCACCGCGTGGAGTTATTCCGGCATTGGAAAAAGCCGCCGCCGCCGGTGTTAAAATCGTTTATGTTGATAATCCATCTGAATTTGATCATGTTGCATTTTTGGCAACAGATAACGAAGCCGCAGGCGTTACCGCCGGTGAAACTTTGAAAAAAGGACTTGCAGACGCGGGAATTACTTCCGGAACTATTGGCGTTACTGCCAATAAATCCAATGTAACAAGTACCGAACTTAGAACTAAAGGTTTTCGTCAAGCTTTTGAAGGTACAGACTTTGTACTTACTGAAACTTTCTACGCTGAAGACGACAACCAATCTTTGAAAGATTTTGCTGCTGCTCATCCCGAATACGTTGCATTTTTCGGATCAAATGAACGTACTGCACGCGCCATTGGCGAACAAATGCGCGAATCAGGCTCCAAGCAAATGGTTATGGGTTTTGATACTTCAGATTCAGTTTTAACTTTGCTCCATGACGGTTACCTCTATGCAACTATTCAACAAAAACCGGAAGTCATGGGACACGACGGAATTAAAACCGCCGTTGAGGCTTTAAAAGGAACTTTTACCGAAAATAACAAGAGAATTGATACAGGCGTTGTGGTTTTATTCAGAGATTCAGTCTAAGGTGTAACAAATGAAATATAGTACAAAACTTTTGATTGCGAATTGTGTACCAATACTCGTATTTGCAATAATCTCATTGGCGATTGGCTTTGTACAATTTCAATCAAGTATTTATGACGAAAAGCGCGGGCAATTAAAATCTACGGCACTTGCGGCAATGGCGTTATACTCCAGTCACGGTTACGGCGATTACGCAAGAAAAGCTGATGGCAACGTTTGGCGCGGTATGAATTTTAATGTTTCGCTTGAAACTTCGGTTGTTGACGATTTGAAGGAACAAACCGGCGCGGATATTACTTTCTTTTTTGAAGATACGCCGGAAATGACTTCCATTTTTGATGCTAACGGTTCGCGCTTCGTAAAAACTGATGCCATTGATCAAATTTACGAGTATACTTTAAAAGAAGGTGCGCAAATTTGGTGTCCGACTACAAATATTAACGGCAGCCCTTGCCATGCTTATATAATACCAATTCTTCAAGAAAGTAACGGGAAAATCGCCGGCGCACTTATGGCGTCGCAGTCTACCAAAGGCTTTGAAAGTATTATCCATAGTTACGTTGCTATAACTCTCTTAGTAGCAGGGATAGTTTTGGGCATAGCGTTTGCTTTTATTCGTTGGTACGTCGATCGCGTTTCAAAAGAATTCTACGAAGTTTCAGACAAGAGCAAGCACGATTTGTTGACGGGCTTATACAATAAACGCTCCTTTGAAGAGGAAGTTCAAAAAACTATCGACAATCAGCCGCCGGAAGAAGTTTCCGTACTTTTAATTTTTGACTTCGATAATTTTAAAACTATAAATGATACTTACGGTCACGCAATAGGCGACGAAGTTTTAAAAGCATTCGGCAACGTTTTGGGGCGTGCCTTCCGCACTCATGACATTATCGGACGTATTGGCGGCGATGAATTTATGGTTTATATGCCGCAAATGTTAGCTGAACATTTGAAACGCCCTGACGAAATTTCACAGGAAATTTTAAACGAGCTTGCAGGAATGGAAATTGGTCCCGCCAAACATTTTTCTTGCAGTATCGGTATTGGCACTGATTCAAAAGGTTACAACTTCCAGACACTTTACAAGTTGGCGGACAAGGCTCTTTATCAATCCAAAGAAAACGGAAAAGCTTGTTATGTTCGCTACTCTTCGGACGATGTCATAATTGACGACTAAATTTTTATCGACAATATAAAAAATTTGCGGCGAATAGCCGCTTTTTTTGTTGCAGGAAAAATTTTTTGTTCGTGGAATTTTTTTATAAAAATTTGCGTAGATTTTTTCCGGTGAAACTGTGTAACTATCAGCACTGAAAAAATTTCGTCAAAAATTACAAAAAATTTTTAAGGAGTGATAGTTAATGAATTCAGCGCAAAAAGCTAGGAAAGCCGGAATTTTTCTGATTGTCGTTTTCATTGTGAGCGGAATTGTACTAATGTACAAAGGAAACGACGCAACAATTTTAGCTGTCGAAAAGAAAGACAGCATTTTAACGGCGGAGCAAATAAAATTGGCGTTCGATTCAGTCGGCGGCAGAATGATTAATGAAGCCGTGCGCGAAGGGCAAAACGTTCAAGCCGGTGATTTGATAATGGAAATTGATTCAACTGATACAGATTTATCTATTGAAAAATTGAAAACGCAAATTGCCCAACTTGACGCGCAAATTAAATCGACTTCCGGCAGTATGAATGTAAATTTGTTCAAAGTCTCAAACGACGAGCAACAATCTTTCAGACAGATTGACGCTCAACGCGCCGCCTTAAATTCGGCTCAAGCAACTTTGAAAAACGCCGAAATTGACTACAATCGCAAATTAACTTTGGTAAGTGAAGGCGCAATAGCAAAGGCGCAACTTGACGATGCAACGATGGCTTTAAATGTGGCGCGGGCAAATGTTCAGAATCAGCAACAACAACTTGAAAGACTTTTGGCGGGAAGTGTCGATACAGGCGTTACAAATTCTTTAAATTTGCCGACAATCGCGCAGGAACGCGCCGCCGCTCAAAACGTCGAAAACGATATTGCCGCCCTTAATCAGTCAAAAAAATCTTTGGAAATTCAACTTAAAGAATTGGAAATTGCAAAAAGCCGCTTGAAATTATACGCGCCTGAAGATGGAAAAATTATTAGCGTTTTAAGCAAGCAGGGCGAAATGATTTCCCCAAATGTTCCCGTAGTTTTACTGGAAACGCGCAGAATTTATTATGATATTTACGTTTCTGAAGAACAAGCCGTAAACCTGCGCGAAGGCGACGAAATTATTTGCCGCACAATCGCTGACGATAAAAAAATTACCGGTACAATCAGACTTTTAACGCAAGCTCCCGGTTTTGCAGATTTAAAACAATCCCGCGAAAAAGGGCAAGCTGATTTATCGGCGTTTCAAGTCAGAATTTACATTTCGCCGGACAGTGATGTTTTGGCAGGGCAAACTGTCAGAGTTGACTTCGACTAGGTGAATGTTATGGGCTTTAAAAAATCTTTATTGGACGAAGTGAAATTTCTTTTCAGCGGCAAAGGTATGCCCTACGAAAAAGTTTGCATAATGGTTGCAATGGTTATCAGCGTGGTTTTGTCGGTTATGCTTGCCGGAAATTTCAGCAAAGATGCGCCTGTTGCAGTCATTGACTTGGACAACTCCCGCTACAGCCGCGAATTGATAACTAAAATTGACGCGTCGGAATATATGAAAGTTACGAGCATTTTAAATTCTCCCGTGAATCCTGAAACACTCTGCTACCGCGATCAAGTTGTTGCAGTGATTTATCTGCCGCAGGGACTTGAAAAAAATCGTTACAGCGGCGACGCCGCGCCTATTGGAATTTTTTATGACAATAGCAACACCGCGCAAACTGCAGATATTAAAGAGGCGATGCCGGAAATAGTGGCTATTGATAACGCAATGGCAAGCGGTGGAAGTTCCGGCGGTTTGACTTTGAACAGCAGAAATTTGTTTAATCCTGCCGGTTCAACTTCCAACACTCAAACGCAAGGATTTTTATTTTTCTTCGGCGCAATGTTTTTCACATTTGCAACAATAGGAATGGTGCCGCGCCTTCGCCTTTCAAAAAGATATGAACGAATTTTAAAAAACGGTACGCCCTTCGACTTAATAGCGCGGCTGATTCCATACGTTTTTTGTCTGGTAGTTTCAATGTTTTTGGGATTGGCAGTGCTTAGAGTTTGGGGCGATTTAGTCTTTTCCGGTCGGCTGATAGAATTTTTAATCATTGAATTGTTAATGGCAATAACAATCGGAATGATCAGCGTATTTATGGGCTGGACGGCGGCAAATCCCGGCGTTGCGTCAAGCCGAATGATTTTATTTATACCGGGCGGCTTTATATTTGGCGGTGTAACTTCGCCACTTGACCATTTATCAGGTTGGGTAGTAAGTTTGGCGCACATTTTCCCTTTGACGTGGCAATTTCATTTTACGCGGGATATAATTCAACGCGGCGCAAGTTTACCGGCCATAAGTTCGGAAATTGGAGCATTTTTAGTTTACATTGGAATTGTAGCAATTTTATTCAGTTTGAGGTTTGAAAAAAGCCGCGCCGAATTTTTAACTGAAACTGTTGAAGAAAAAGTTCCTGAAACTCCTGAAGAGCCGAATCTGCAACATATTTTGATACCAACTGACGGCTCGGGGCAAGCTTTTAAGGCGGCGTTGGAAGGTATAAAAGTCGCCGAACGTCATGGCGCAAAAGTAACTTTGCTGATGTGCGTTGAATTGGACAAAGAAATTTCAGCATTTGAACAAGTCAGCTTGAGCGGCTACATTCCTGCTGAATTGAACGCGGCGGCTTATAATTTTTTGTCTGAATTAATGGAAGAAGTTATACCGCGTCATATTAAGGCAAAAATTCGCGTGGAAATTGGCGATCCCGGCGAAACTATTATTGACGTGGCGCAGTATGAAAATTGCGATATGATTATAATGGGTTCAAAAGGTTTTGGCGGCTTCAACAAAGATGAAATTGGCAGCGTTGCAAATTACGTAAAAGAAAATTCTGAATGTCCTGTAATGTTGGTTGAAGGTTTACCTGATGATTGGGCGGACGGTCAAAATTTTCAGTTTCAAAAATGAATAATTAATTGGCGGTTGACAGCCGCCTTTTTTGTTGCAAAAAATTATTTAACCTGCAACGCGGAGATTATTAGTAAATATAAAAATTTTCGGCAGTTTACGCTCTTTTTTTTCATTGCAGGATATAATTGAATTATGCAGAATATATTTAACTGAAGAATATATTTTAGCCGTTCTAATGTTTGCTTTTATAATGAAAGGGAGTTTTAATTTTGAAAGCACTTACTAAGAAAATCTTAATCGCAAGCGTAGCGGTTGGCGTAATGACGCCATTCGTGACGGGGGGGGGGGGAGTTTCTGCTGAAGAAGCTTCCAATAATAATGTAACTGTAACTGAATCTAATGTAGACTCTTCAAGAGATTCATATGGTAATATTATTGCAGGAACGTCAGATGATGCCGATGCCTCAAACAATACTTTAACGGTTTCAAATGCTAATGCCGGTGGTTCGCATGTAAATGCAGGACAAACTTGGAGTGACACAGCAAATGCTGATAATAATGCAACGACAGTAACAAATGTAACAAATATTTCATTTTTGCACGGTGGATACGCTCCCAGCAGTAGCGGAAGTGCAAGTTATAATACCGTTTACGTTTACGGTGGAGACATATATCACATTCATGCAGGACACACAGGCACAGGTGTTTCAAATTATAATAAGGTTTATTTTTATGACGGCACTGTCAGCGACCTTACAGGCGCAGGATATGGATCTAACGGTGAAGCGAATTATAATGAACTCAATATTTATAACGGAACCTTAAACGGTCTTACTCAAGGCGGATACATCATAGACAGTGGTAACGCTATTGGAAATAAAGTAAATATTTACGGCGGTACAATTAGCGGAAACATTTATGGCGGTTATGTAGGTACAAGCGGTACTGTCGCCAACAATGAAATAAATGTTTATAACAATCCTGATTTAAGTAATGCAAATTTATACGCCGGTTATCTTGGCGGCAATACTAATCTTTATGGCTCCGGAAATGTGCTTAAATTTCATACTTCAGAAATTACCGCAAAAAATATTGGCGGTTTTGATTCATTAGACTTTTATCTCCCTACAACAACTGTGAACGGCACGAACATTTTAACTTTGACTGATTCTTCAGGTACAGATTTAAGCAATACTGTTTTAAATGTATATAAAGACGGCACAGTACCTTTAACTGCCGGAAGTAGTGTATATTTGGTTACGAATAATAACGGCGGTTTAAACGTTTCTAATGTAACTACAAGCGGCAGACTTTATCAGGGCGTTTCTTTAGAATATCCAATGAGTTTAATTCCAATAACAGATTCAAGCGGCAAGACTGTTTCTATGCAGGCGTATTTTGGAACGCCGATAATTCCTCAAGGAACTAAGGCATTTAGTCAGGGGCAAGTTGCCAATCATCAACTTTCAAATATTATGAACGATAAAATGGTTGATTGGTTGCCGCCAATAGACTTTGACGAACTTGAAGAAGGGCAAGAAGACAGCGACGATCCGCCCGCACCGCCTGAAGTTATTGAGCCTAAAGGCTACGAAATTTTTATGAACATGGGCTTTGCCAAACTCAAAACTAAAACCGGAGATAATTCAGAAGTTGAAACTAAAGGGCAAAACTACGACTTAGGCGCGGCTCGTGTCTTGCAACAAGGTTCAGGTCCATTGTATATTGCGCCGGTTTTTCAATACGGGCAGGGCGATTATGATACATATTTGCCGAGTGGTATTCACGGACAAGGCAAAAATAAATTTTTTATGGGCGGAATTATCGCCCGCAAAATGAACAACAACGGCTTTTATTATGAAGGAAGTTTTCGCGGCGGCAAAGCCAAAAATGATTTTTATTCGGATGATTTTAAATTGAATGGTGAACCTGTTCGCGTTTCCTACAATACTTCAGCACCGGTTTTTGCAGGACACATTAAACTTGGTAAAAATATGCGGCTTAACAAAAATAATTTGTTAGATATTTACGGAATTTATTTTTATACTCGTCAAAACGGCGTCGGCGCAGACTTATCAACCGGCGAACATTACGACTTCAGCTCTTCCACAAGTCATCGCGTTAAAATCGGTTACAGATTGACGACGCGTACAAGTAAAATCAGCAGAATTTATACTGAAATGGCTTACCAATATGAAAGATGCTCGGATATTTCGGCAACCTACGCCAATTTGAGTACGCCGCAAGTTGGCGACAGAGGCTCAAGCGGTATGTTTCAAGTTGGTTGGTTGATTAAACCAAGTGCCAAAGTGCCGCTTATGCTTGATTTAAATGCAACCGGCTGGGTAGGTCATCAACGCGGCTTGACTGCTGCCGTAAAATTCAAAAGAGCTTTCTAAACGAAATTATATTTGACGAATAAAATTTTTGAGGCGGTTAATAGCCGCCTTTTTTAATTTTCAATTTTTATTAACTTTTTTTATTGCCGCCAAAAGATTTTTGTTATAAAATAAACTTCGATTTTTGAATTGAAGGGAGTATCTTGTAAAATTATGGAGCAAAAAAAAGAAGGCTCACTGGCGGGATTTTTAGTCCCGTCAATCGTTGGAATAATTCTTTTTATGATTCCCATACAGTACGACGACAAATGGACAATCGTTGTAAAAATAATTGCTGATATGATTAGCAATGCCATTGGCGATTTTTTACCGCTACTTTGTCTGTGTATCGTTACACTTTCGGCTGTACTGGGAGTTATTTTTTTGGGTAAACCGAATTTCATTGCCACTTATCCAATAGTTGCAAATACTTTTTCAACAACTGCAGTTTGGGTAGTCATCAGAATTATTGGCGCGGTTTTCTTATGGCTGACGTATTTGGGAATTGGTACGGACGAAGAAAACGGAGGAATAATTTCAATGATAACTTCGCCTGACAACGGCGGCTTTGTCTTGAATGATTTATTAACCGTGTTAGTTGTAATATTTTTATTGGCAGGATTGTTATTGCCGTTACTGTTGGACTTTGGACTTTTGGAATTTATAGGCGCAATGCTAACAAAAATAATGCGCCCGGTGTTTACAATTCCCGGACGTGCGGCGGTTGACTGTATAACGTCTTGGATCGGCGACGGTACTTTAGGCGTTATGCTGACTGCTAATCAGTACGAAGGCGGCTATTATTCAAAACGTGAGGCGGCGATTATTTCGACGACGTTTTCAGCCGTTTCGATAACTTTTTCAATCGTTGTACTCGCGCAGGTTGACTTAATGGAATATTTCGGCGCGTACTATCTTTTAATCTGTTTAATTGGTGTTGTCTGCGCGTTGATTATTCCCAGAATCCCGCCGCTGTCATTGAAAAAAGATGAGTACTTGGTTGAAGGTAAGGCAATGGGCGAAACTTTGCCGGAAGGTTACACTTCGTCTTTTCAATACGGGCTTGCACTTGCCAAACAGCGCGTCGGCGAACATTGCGGCTTTTCGCAATTTATGGAAAATGCTTTTAAAAACGCCGCCGGTATGTGGTTTGGAGTTTTGCCGGTCGTAATGTGCATTGGTACGCTTGCATTAGTTTTGGCGAATCATACAACAATTTTTGACACGTTAGGCGCACCATTTTTGCCGCTTTTAAATATGTTAGACGTACCGCAGGCGGCGGAAGTTTCAAAGACAATGATTGTCGGTTTTACTGATATGTTTACTCCGTCAATTATCGCCGCAAAAACTATTACTGTACCAATGTCAAAATTTATTGTTGCTGTAATTTCAGTTACGCAGTTGATTTATCTTTCAGAAGTTGGCGGCTTGATTCTCGGTTCAAAAATCCCCGTGAATTTGCCGGAACTTTTCATTTTATTCTTGGAGCGTACAATTATCAGCATTTTAATTGCCGCTCCTGCCGCGCATATTATTTTTAGTTAGGAAATAGGAAACAGACTTTAGGAAACAGTTTTTTTAATCTGTATCCTGTTTCCTGTCAGCTGTTTCCTAAAAATCGACCGAAGGGAGATTTTAATTTGGAAGGATCAGCAATTTCATTACTTCCGCCAATAATCACAATCGTATTGGCACTTTTGACGAAGGAAGTATATTTTTCGTTAATCATCGGAATATTTTCCGGCGCAATGCTTTTCACTGACGGAGACTTTTTGCAGTCAATCATAAAATTTTTTGAAATAATGGCTGGCAAAGTCGGCGGCAACGTAAATATTTTGGCGTTTTTGGTAATTTTGGGAATTTTGGTAGCCGCTATTACAAAGTCCGGCGCAACTCGTGCTTATGGCGAATGGGCGCGGCGCGTCATTTCAGGTAAAAAATCTGCAATGGGCTTGACTGCGTTTTTGGGTATTTTAATTTTTATCGACGATTATTTTAACTGCTTGACTGTTGGAACGGTTATGCGTCCCGTAACAGACAAATTTAAAATTGCCCGCGCAAAATTGGCGTACATTATCGACGCAACCGCCGCGCCAATTTGTATTATTGCGCCCGTTTCAAGTTGGGCGGCGGCTGTAGGTTCATCACTTCCTGAAGGTTCAGATATTGACGGCTTTCAACTTTTTTTGGAAACAATTCCATTTAATCTGTACGCAATTTTGACAATGGCTTTTATGATTTTTATAATTGTCAGTGACAGAGATTTTGCGACGATGGGTAAAGCCGTAAAAGAATTTAAAATCCCTGACGAATACAAGGACACTGCCGCCACTGAACAAAATACCGGCGGCAACGGTAAAATTATTGATTTAGTTTTGCCGCTCGTAGTTTTAATAATTTCCTGCGTTTACGGTATGTTGTACACCGGCGGAATTAACGACGGCAAAAGTATAGCTGACGCCTTCGCAGATTGTGACGCTTCAGCCGCACTTGCATTGGGTAGTTTTATCGCTTTAATTTTCATTGCAATTTTATATTTGCCACGCGGCGTTATTAAATTCAGTGAGTTTTGCGAATGTTTCGCGCAGGGCTTTAAAGCAATGGTTCCCGCAATTTTTATTTTATGTTTGGCGTGGACACTTTCCGGCGTTTGCGGCAAAGATTATCTGAATTTGGGCGGCTATGTTGGAATGATGGTACACGATAACGCGCAAATTGCAGTTTTCTTGCCGGTGATATTTTTCTTGGTGGCGATTGGACTTGCCTTTGCGACGGGTACAAGTTGGGGAACATTCGGGATTTTAATTCCAATAGCAATGGCGGTAATAAATTTGACGCCGGAGACTTATCAAATGTTAGTGCTTTGCATAGCGGCGATTTTATCCGGCGCAGTTGGCGGAGATCACGCCTCGCCAATTTCTGACACAACTATTTTAGCGTCGGCGGGCGCACAATGTAACCATCTTGAACACGTTGAAACGCAAGTGCCATATGTTTTGACAGTTTCGGCTTGTTGCGTGGTAGGATTTTTAGTTGACGGCTTTACTCAAAATGGCTGGTTAGGACTTGGAGTAAGTTTTGCCTGTCTTTGCGGCGTTATGTTTTTTATAAAAATGAAAGTTCCGGCGAACGCTTAATTAAAATTTTGTAAAAATATTGAGCCTGTACACTCGCGCAGGATTT
>ERZ842401.7747-NODE-7747-length-10847-cov-4.312176_pt1 | contig 10847 bp, 4 predicted proteins | sample MGYA00521270_ERZ842401 | MGnify/ENA primary metagenome ERZ842401 (study PRJEB31892, sample SAMEA3878208) | bioreactor metagenome | biome: Moose rumen | place: Sweden | collected 2011-10 | study: EMG produced TPA metagenomics assembly of the PRJEB12797 data set... | reverse complement strand
CCGTACTTGAGCGGCGTCATGGGTTCGGCCTATACGCGGGGGCTTCAGGGCGACGATCCGAAATACCTCAAGCTCTCGGCGTGCGCCAAGCACTTCGCCGTCCACTCGGGCCCCGAGAACCTTCGCCACGGCTTCAGCGCGAACGTTTCGCCGCGTGACCTGAACGAATACTATCTTGCCGCGTTCAGGATGCTCGTCTGCCAGGCGAAGGTCGAGAGCGTGATGGGCGCGTATAGCGCGATCAACGGCGTTCCGTGCTGCATGAACAAATGGCTTTTGACCGATCTTCTTCGCGGGGAATGGGGCTTCAAGGGCCATGTCGTGAGCGACGTGGGCGCGGTTTGCGATATCTACAAGGGCCACAAGGCCGTTAAGGACGCGGCCTTGGCTTCGCGTGCCACGATTGCCGCGGGCCTTGACCTCTGCTCCGAGGATACGTATTCGGCGCTAAAGGACGAGGTCGCTTCCGGTGCCTTCAAGTCCGAGTGGCTTGTCAAGCCCCTGCGTCATCTCTACACGACGCGTGCTCTCCTCGGTCAGTTCGACCCCAAGGGATCGACGCCCTGGGACAATCTCGGCGCCGAGTCCATCGCGACCGAGGGGCATCGCAAGGTCGCGCTCAAGATGGCGGAGGAATCTCTCGTGCTCGTCCACAACGACGGCTTGCTGCCTCTCGACGCTTCGAAGCTCGTATGCGTCGGCGTTGGCGGCCCTCGTGCGCAGGACGAAGTCGCGCTGCTCGGCAACTACTGCGGCTACACAGACAAACCCTCGTCCGTCCTCGCTGGCGTTCTTTCCATTGCAGGGCCGGGCCTTCGCGTCACGGCCGATCCTGAGCTCTGGGACAGCGACGTGCTCGTCTTGTGCCTCGGCATTACGGCCGATGACGAAGGCGAGGAGGGGAGCAGCGTGAACAACGCTGGCGCGGACAGGTTCCAGTACGGGATTCCCGACGGACAGCTCAAGTATCTTGCGGAGCAGCGCAAGAAGCACAAGAACGCGAAGATTGTGTCCGTCGTCTTCGGCTGCAGCCCGTTCGACCTCGCGCCGGTCGTGAAGCTTTCCGACGCCGTCCTCGTCGTGTGGTATCCGGGCGAGCGCGGCGGCGAGGCGATAGCGCGTACGATCTTCGGCCTGAACAACCCGGCAGGTCGTCTCCCTATTACGTATCCGAAGTCATACGAAGACCTTCCCGACTTCAAGGACTACTCTCTTGCCGGCCGCACCTACCTCTATGCGACGAAGAAGCCGCTCTATCCGTTTGGCTATGGCCTTTCCTACACGACGTTCTCCTACTCCAATCCACGTGTCGAGTCGAAGGGCGGGAAGGTCGTTTCAGTTGACGTGACGAATACCGGCAAGCTCGAGGGCGACGAGGTCGTTCAGGCCTACGTGCGCGCTCCTGCCGCAGCTGGTGATCGTCGTCTACACCACCTTGAGGGCTTCGAGCGCGTCACGCTCAAGCCCGGCGAGACGAAGACGGTGTCGATCGAACTTCCGAAGTCCGCGTTCTTCGTCTATGGCGAGGATGGCAAGCCCGCTATTCCTGCGGGCGAGTCGATCGTTTTCCTTGGCGGCGGTCAGCCCGGCTTTGCTGAAACAGTTTCCGTGAAGGTCTCGCAGTGAAGTTGCGCCATCTCGCTTTTCTCGCGGCTCTCGTGTTTGCCGCCGCGCCACTTCCCCGGGCGAGCGCCGAGACGAACATAGTCAATGGCCAGATGTGGGTTTGCGAAGACGGCATGTGCCGTCTCGTAGGTGATGCGCCGACCGATTTGTTCGCGAGCCTCGCACCGTCTGCGTCTGTCCCCGAACAGGCTACGCGCATGCTTTTAGGTACACGCAGCGTTGACGAGTTTCTTGCGTTTCTGTCGCCGGACGCCCCGTCCGGCGAAGCGGAAGGCGATGCGCTTGCGACGTTTACTTGGCTTTCGCTTGTCGTCGTCCTTCTCGGCGGCCTTGCCATGAACCTTACGCCGTGCGTCCTGCCGATGATCCCCGTCAACTTGATAGTCATCGGCAAGTCACCGGCGCGCGGTGCCGTCTATGGCCTCGGCATGGCGCTTGCCTACGGCGTTCTCGGCGTTCTCGCCGCTGTCGGCGGCATGGCGTTCGGGACGATCCAGTCGAGCCCCTGGTTCAACGCTTTTGTCGCGCTCGTCTTTGTCGCGCTTGGAGCGTCTCTCTTCGGCTTGTTCTCGATAGACTTCTCGCGTTTTCGTTCGGGTGTTGTGAAGCCCGACGCCTCGCGCGCGGGTCTCGCCGTTCCGTTCTTCCTCGGTGCGCTCTCCGCGGTTCTCGCCGGTGCCTGCGTCGCCCCGATTCTTGTTTCCGTTCTCGTCCTGACTGCGCGGCTCTACGCGGAGGGCAATGCAATCGCTCTCGCGCTGCCGTTTGTCCTTGGGCTTGGCATGGCCTTGCCGTGGCCGTTCCTTGGCGCGGGAATGAAGGTTCTCCCTAAGCCGGGCGCGTGGATGAAGCACGTGAACCGCGTTTTCGCGGTAATTGTCCTCCTCTTTGCCGCGTACTACGGCTATCTCGCGTGGAAGGGCTGGACGCGCGGCACATCTGCCGCGCCCAAGTCCGACGGAATCCCCGGCGCGGTCGAGGCGACGCCAGACACCTTCGAGGACGTCTTTGCGGAGGCGGAGGAGAAGGGCAAGCCGATTCTCGTCGACTGCTGGGCGACATGGTGCAAGAACTGCTTTGCCATGGAACGCACGACGCTTGCCGACAAGCGCATTCGCGAAGCGCTCGCGGGCTACACTGTCATTCGGCTTCAGGCCGACGACATGAAGGGCTTTAAGAAGCTCGAGCCGTTCAAGGACGTGCAAGGGCTTCCTACATACGCCATTTTCGAAATTTCAGAAACAGGAAAGGACACTGAAAAATGAACAGAACTACACTCGCCGCGCTCGCCGCGCTTTCGGCGCTTTCCCTCAATGCCGCGAACTGGCGGGGGCTTGACGACTCAAACTACTACAGTGGCCCGAAAATCTCCGAGGCCGACCTCGCCGGGAAGGTCGTCATGGTCGACCAGTGGGGCATCAATTGCCCGCCGTGCCGTGCGCTTCTGCCGTCTATGCAGAAGCTCTGGAACGCCAACAAGGCGAAGCCGTTCATGCTCATCGGGGCGCATTGTCAGGGGCGCAACCCCGGGAAGGTGAAGGAACTTGTCGATGCGAACAAGCTTACCTATCCGATCTACGACTGGGCCGGTCTTGCAGACGCCCCTTCGAGTGGCGGCGGGCTTCCGTTCATGTACGTCGTCGACCATCGCGGCAAGGTCGTCTATTCCGGGCGCAACCACGACGAGGCCGAGGCGGCGGTGCAGAAGGCGATTGCGGCAATCGGCGCGATGCCCGTCCTCTGCGGCGGAGTTTCCCTTCAGGCGTTCAAGGCGATGGAGAAGCAGCTTGTCCTCGGAAAGTCGGTAAAGTCGCAGGTCAAGGCGCTTCATGCAGCCGTGAAGAAGGGCGAGGCGAAGAGCGCGACGGCCGTCCAGCAGAAGCAGGCAGAGGAGGCGAAGGCGATCCTCGCGGCGATAGAGGAGGCCAAAGTCGACGTCAAGAACGAGATCGAGTCGAAGCGCGAGTCCGACCCCGAGGATGCCTACAAGCTTGCAAAGGCGTATGTCGCTTCGTTCCCCGTAGAGGGCGTTGACCTCAAGTCGCAGCTACCCGACATGGCGGCGAAGGCCAAGGAACACAAGTCAGCCAAATGAGGGGGGATGTGAAAGCATTTCAGTTGCATGTCGCGTGCGCGGCGACACTGCTTTCCTTTTGCGGAGTCTCCGCTCCGGTAGTTCCAGGGGAGTTCACTGATCCTACCAACCTGAGAAAGGCCGCCGACGAGGAGAACGCCGTGAACTACGTCGTTCCCGAGTGCGCAAGGTTCCCGTACATATCCACTTACTACGTGAAGCCCACGCTTACTACGTCGGAGAAGGTGGAAATACCGTTCTACGTTACCGACTGGGATCATTCGAAGGTGCGGTTCCTCGACGACTCGTTCAGGTTCGACGTCCACTTCAAGTGCGTCTGTCCGGAAGGCAAGGTGCGCGAGAGGACGCTTAAGGGACTTTCCTCGGGAGACGGAAAGTTCGAGTTCAAGCCGTTTCCGAGGGGCGAGTACGATTTCTGCGTGTGGGCGTCTGACGAGAAGGGGCGCGAATCGCACCGCGTCTGGCACAAGTTCCGCGTGATGGATCCAGGGGAATTTTCCGTTCCGGACGAAAAGGTCTACAAGATGACGAACGGAGACTTGGAGAAATACGGCATTCGCAACGACGGCGACCTTGGGCGCAAGATCCTTGTCGAAGTCCCGAAGCCGCCGGATGGAGTCAAAGGCGAAGAGGCCAGGAAACTTGCGCTTGACGCGCTCGACGAATACAGGAAGAAGAACCCGATAAAACCGCGCGACGGCGCGCCTGGCTACGCGATTCTCATTGCCGCGCAAGGCGGCAAGCCGGTCGTGTCGTCTTGGACGAAGTCGAAGGTGGTTTTTGATCCCGGCTACGATACGAATGCCGTCGAGCAGGCTGCGATTGCAACGGCGGAGGGGCTTGACCGGCTTGTCTCGGAAAAGGCGGCGGATGGATATCGCAAGGTGGTTCTGCTTCCCGGGACATACCGCATGAGCGCGTTCCGCAAGATAAGGCTTCCTGAACTTATGACGCTCGACCTCAATGGCGCGACGCTTAAGCAGAATGCGTTCGCCGGCTGCCATTCGCTGCTCGTAGGCATCGAGCACGTGTATGATGCGCACCTCGTCAACGGGATTCTCGAAGGAGACTACTACGAGCACGACTACGCGTCTTCGCCCAACAACTCCGAGTGGCCGATGGCGTTCCACATTGACGGGGAGTCGCTCTACTGCTCAGTGGAGAACGTCTTGGTGAGGGACGTAGCCGGTTATGGCGCCGGAAACGGCATGGGACGCGTCAACGGCCAGCTCCAGGCGTTCTACGGTGGATTCGGGAAATACGTCCAGGGCGGGCTCAACCCAAAAGACGGCACAATAGACGAAGCCGACAAGGCGCGTTGCACAAGCGATTTCATCGATCTTGCCAAGGCGAAGGCAACTGGCAGGCTTCAGGTTTCGGCGTATCTCGGATACCAGGGCATCCGCGGCAGGTCTTGGCAGATGGCTGGCTGCTGGTATGACGCCGAGAAGCGCTTTCTCGCTTACGAAACGATCTACCAGTACCGGGTCGTGCCGATTCCGCATGGTGCAGCGTTCCTGCGCGTGTCGATTGCAGAGCCAAGTGTCGAGGCCGCAAGCAAGGCCGGGCTCTGCGTGACCAGGTTCTTCATTCCCCGCAACTGCGTCGTAAGGAACTGCGTTTTCGACAGGTGCCGTTGCGTCGGATACGCCGCGAGCGCGATGAAGAACATGCTCTTCGAGGACAATACGTTCACGCACAGCGGCGAGTCTTCTGCGAAGTGCGCGTTTGACGCCGAGGACGGCTGGGACATGATGCAGGACGTGACGTTCCGTGGCAACAGGTGCGTCGAGAACCCGGTAAACAACAGACTGCTTACGTGCGCTGGGCACAACTTTGTGTTCGAGAGGAACCACTGCGGGATATACACATGGCCGCGAACGTATTCGCTGTGTGCGCGTGACAACGAAATCGACGGCGCGACGTTCAAGTGCGACACCCGCACCAGGTCTGGCTACAGCCGTTTCGAGCGCAATGTCTACAAGAGGTTCCTGTCCATTTCGACTGGCATGAAGACGTATCCAGGATGGGACTACGTGCTCTCCGGCTTCGACTGGACCGGCCCCGCAGGGGAGGAGAACGTGAAGCTGGAGCTTGGCCCGACTGCGCGCGTTGTCGCCTCGTCGTTCGCCGACCGCGAGGTCAGCGTGCCGAGGGCCGTCGGATGCAGCTTCAGGAACTGCACCTTCACGCGGCTCGCAGGCGGCAGGTGGCTCGGCTCGAAGGTCGAAGGCGGCAAGTTCTATGTCCTCACGAACACGAACATCTACGAGCGGTGCGAGTTCAGGAACGTCGAGTTCCACACGATCAGGGATGGACTGCAGACTTTCAGGGACTGCCTTTTCGACGGCTGCCGCTTCGCCGCCACTGGCGGCGCAAACGTCAAGTTCGAGAACTGCACGTTCAAGGGCGGTTCGCTTGTCACTGGGTATTGGGCGAAGCCCGGGAACTTCACCTACGAGGGCTGCACGTTCGACGTGACTGACAGCTGCTACTTCAAGTCCGGCGCATACGCAATAGGCGACGTCCTCTTCGACAAGTGCAGGTTCGCGAGTTCCAACGGCTCGTGCGAAAGGGTGATTGACCTGTTCGACTACAGGCCTTCGGAGGGCGATTCCACGGACGGCGTTGTGGCGTTCAGGGGCTGCACCGTCGGCAAGGGGATTCCCTCCGTAGTAGGATGCAGCACCATAAGGGCGAACGGCTACCTGAAGCAGGGGAATCCACCGACCAAGAAACTCAAGTTCTCGTTTCAACGGAACAAGCTCCCCCCTGGCGCCAAGGAACGTGACAGGCTCCCCGGGGATCCCGAGGCTGAAGAAGTAATACATAGGCAACATCACAAATCAACGACATGAAGAACGCACTTTCGCTGGCTGGCCTGTGCGCCGCGTTCGCGGCCGCATCGCATGGCGAAGTCCTCTTTGAAGAGGACTTCATGAACTATTCCGATTTCGCCCCGTGCGTGACGCGCGACGACGGGCTCAAGATCGGCGTTGACGGCGTATGGACGCCTCATGGAGAGCTTCACTGCAAGGCGACGCGTCCTCTCGACGCGCTCTCGAAGCCGATCACCGCGCCGAAGGACGGCAGGTTCAACTTCGAGATGCGTTTCAACCTCGAGGGTACGGACCCGAAGATCGACCGCAATACAAAGGCGGTGACGGAACCGGGCGTTCCGTCTTGGTTTGATCTCGTCTTCATCGGTTCGGACGGGCGTCGCGAGACCGTGCGCATTGCGAGCGATTCGCTTGCCGGCACGAGAAAGGATTTCATCAAGCGCGGCTGGCGTTATCTTGCACTCAAGGTCCGAGCCCGGGAGGTTGAGGTGCTCTACGCCGAAGACCGCGGCCATGAGATGGAGAGCATTGCCAAGCGCTCTCTTCCGTTCCAAGTCGCGGCCATAAATCTCGGCTGCACGCCGGAAAAGAGGTTTTCGGTGACGGATCTCCGCATGTCTACGCCAGACGCGGCCATCTTCGACTATCCGGTCATGCGGCATTTCGCCGATTTCCGCTCGCTTTCGCAGCCCCTTGACGGAGCTGTCGCGGCGAAAGGCGGCGAGTCTGTCGCGCTCGATGGGGCTCGCGCCGGAGTGAGGTTCACGTTCGACGGCATGACGAACAGGACGGTTCAGGTCGGCTATGTCGGCGCAGACGGCAAGGAGGTGGTGTGGACCGGCCTGGTGAAGGACCTTGACGCGGAGCATCTCGACGCTCGGCTGTCGTTTGAGCGCTCTCCGATCGGCGAGCAGTGGGTCCGTCCGGCAAAGCGTCCGTTCTGCGAGAACTCCGAGACTGGCCAACGCGGAATGGTCCCGTCGGGATTTGACATCCTTCGCGAGTGGAACAGGATCCCGCCGGCGTCGCGCCATGTCTTTACGCTTGTCTTCGAGAAGCTTTCTGACGGCGGGTGGGATGTCTTTCTCGACGGCTCGCGCACAGTGCGATTTTCCGAGGACGCGAAGGATGCCGGCGCGCGCGGCGCATCTGCCGCGAAATCGTTCTTCTTCCGTCCTTCGGCTGGCGTCAAGTACGCCGTCATGGGCGACGACGACCTTGGAAGGCCGGACGGTCGCTTCCGCCCCCTCGACTTCAAGGCGTATCCGCGGGCAAAGACGATGGCGTCCGGCGAACTCAAGGGCGTTAAGCCCGGATTCGCCGATTTCGGCGGCGTTCCGATAAAGGTCGCCGCGCCGATCGATTCCGCCGACGTCGGCATCTGCCGCCAAGGCAAGGGGAACTGGGCGCTCGAGGTCGAGGAGTATCACGGACGCAACCCAGGGATGGGCTTTCCGATGGCAATCCACTATCGCGTCCCTGCGGCGACATACGTAACGGCTCATGTCCTTTTCGCCCTTGACCCTGATCCGTCGAAAGACGCGATTCTCACGGTTCGGCTTGGACGCTACGAGACGAACGGGGTCGGCGGGAACATGATGGGCGACACTGTTCTCGACTTCGGGCGTGGCGTTCCGGACTATTGCCGCAAGGTCGGCGAGGTCGTGTTCGGCGGCAAGACTGTCCCGCTGTATCTCGCCGCAGTTCCGCTTAATGTCGGACGAATTCTTGACTGGGCGGCGCGCAAGGACGGCTATCTTGACTTTGAGTTCGTCGGAAAAGGATGGAAGAACTTCCAGCAACTCGACAACACGATGAAGCCGGATCCGAATTCGACGAGCGCATTCAACATCTTCGGCGCCACGCTCGAGGCCGCTCCGTTCGACGTCGTAGTCAGGGAGGTCGCGCCAGGCAATGTGTTCACGGCCGACGAGAAGACAAAGAGCACCGAGCTCGCGATCGTAGCTGTTCGGCCGGGGCCGGGGAGCGTCAAGTGGACGGCGAAGGACATCGACGGGAAGGTTGCGCTCGAAGGCGAAGGCGCATGGAAGTCCTCGCGAGTCGGTGAGACGAACGTCGTTTCCGTCTCGCTATCCCGCGCGTCGCAGGGCTGGTATTCGCTCGATTTCGACTTTTTCGACGCGTCGAAGCGGAAGCTTTTCCGCCACGAGTCGGCGTTTGGCGTCATGCCGCCGGCGGGGCGGCTTGCGACGCGGCGCGAATCTCCATACGCCGTCTGGTGGTTCAACTGCCACGGGTCGTCGGGCGACCCGGCGATCGGCGGTCCGATCATGCAGAAGACGGGAATCAGGAAGTTCTCGTGGAACACCTTCACGAAAAAGGCGGAGGATGGACGGACGAAGGTAATAGACCAGGAGCTCTATGACAAGTACGACGTCACGAGTTGCGGCAACTTCCACGTGCCGGGACGGCGCAACAACTTCGATCCCGAGAAGGGGGAGTTCACGCCGCACGAGGTGCGAAAGGGAGTCGGCAAGGATGCGAAGATGGTCAAGATGACGGGCGAGGAGTTCTTTGTCGACAGCATCAAGACGAGCCTTGCCAAGCTGCCGAAGGATGCTCTTCCGCAGGTTCTCCTTTGGCACGAGTCTGCACCAGGCGGATTTGTCGCTGAAGAGGTGCTTGACATGGAGGTTCCGTCCGGGCTCGTCTATCCAGGCGCGGCGTTTGACGCCAAGTACATCAACGAGGTTTCGCGTCTTATGAAGAAGCATTTCCCGGATCTGAAGCTTCAAATAGGCAACTCGACGTGGTCGTCCGGCGCTGTCATAGGGCCGATGAGGGCTGGCGCGAAGGCCGAAGCCTACGATCTCATCGGGATCGAGACGCCTTCGCAGACCGTCGTTCCCGAGCGCATGACGGACACGGGAATCCAGGGCATGCAGGCGACTATGGACATGGCTGAAGCGATTTCAGGCGTCCGTCCCAAGTGCAATGGCACCTGGGAGTTCGTCTACCGCACGGACCGCGACCTTGGGCTCAGGCAACAGGCCGAATGGTACATGCGTGACGTCTTGATTTCGCTTGTCCATGGCTTTTCTCTCATCAGTCCAGGGGTGTTCTTCGATACTTCGTCCGGCTACTACAACGGGCTTTGGGGAGGGGCGGGGCTGACCTTCCGCTCGCCGTGGCAGTATCCGAAACCGGCCCTTGTCGCTTATGGCGTTCTCACGAAGGCGCTTGACGGCGTGACGTTCGTCCGACAGCTCGACACGGGATCGACCACTGTGTATGCGATGGAGTTCCGCCGCAAGGACGGAAAATTCGCGACGGCGCTTTGGGCGTCGCGTGGCGATGTCGAGTTCAATGTAGAGACGGCGAAGGGCTTTCTCGGCTTCGGCGCCGGCGCCGGGACTGTTGTGCGGATGCTTGGCGCGGAAGAGCGTCTTGCCGCAGGCGAGTCTGTCGTGAAGGGCGGCACGTCGCCTTGCTATGTCATCACCGAAAAGCCGCTCCTGTCGGTCAAGGCGGGCGCACGGACATATCCGAAGGCGGAGCGCATAGTCGCTGGCGCCAAGGTCGCGGCTGCATTTGACGATGCGGCGGAAATATCTCTCTCGCCAGATCCGTCGCTTGCATCGCCCAACCACAGGTTTCTCCCGTACATAGAGCCGTGTGACGAGTTCGAGATTGCGACCGTTGACGACGAGGAAAAGGGCAGGTGCGTGGAACTTAGGCTTGGCCCCGCGAAGACGCCGCCAAAGAGCAAGTATTCCGACCGCTACATCACGCGCTACACTACGATGCGCCTCAAGGAGCCGAGGTTGCTTGAGGGGCATCCATCCGTGATCGGCGTGTGGGTGAAGGGTGACTCGAACTGGGGGCAGGTGCGCTTCGAGATCGAAGACGCGCAGGGCGAGGTCTTCAAGAACCTTTCCACTGGAAGTGCGTGGTGCTGCGACATAATGGACTGGCCCGGGCTTCTTGCAGTGAATTTCGACGGATGGGCGTACTGCTATTGTGCACTCGAAGAGAACGATCTTATCGTTGAGCATAGCCCAGGAGCCGTGTCGGAACAGTGGGTTTCGGAGGGAGGCGACAAGAAGATCGACTTCCCTGTGAAGCTGAGGGCGATTTCCGTCGGCATGAACCGTGCAAAGCTTGACCTTCTCGACTTCAAGCCAGCGACGAATGTCCTGCGCTTCCGCGACGTCGGAGGCACTGCGTCGTCAGCAGGTCGTTGAATAAAGTTGCTGCCCTATATTTTCTATGTCGCGGTGAAAGCAAAAGCGGACAACTGTAGTTAGCAAAAGCGGAATGGGAAG
>ERZ842401.7746-NODE-7746-length-10855-cov-8.488241_pt1 | contig 10855 bp, 8 predicted proteins | sample MGYA00521270_ERZ842401 | MGnify/ENA primary metagenome ERZ842401 (study PRJEB31892, sample SAMEA3878208) | bioreactor metagenome | biome: Moose rumen | place: Sweden | collected 2011-10 | study: EMG produced TPA metagenomics assembly of the PRJEB12797 data set... | reverse complement strand
TTGCATCCTTGCAATTTCTAAAACGCAAGAATTCGCATGGCGAATTCTTGCATGTCTGCATGGTAACAGTATGACGCGACATCCGTGTCGCTTGCATTTCACTGATGCTGTAATGCGTAAGTGTGTTTGCATCCTTGCAATTTCTAAAACGCAAGAATTCGCATGGCGAATTCTTGCATGTCTGCATAGTAACAGTATGACGCGACATCCGTGTCGCTCCGATTTCGACTGTTGCTGAAGTGCGTAATGCGCTCACCCCGTGTGATTCTCGAGTAATCAAAAATGCATGGATGCTAAAAAACTTCGGAAGTAAAAAAAACGGTAAATCAAAGAGCGACAAGGAGGTCGCGTCAATATCTAAACAGTAAACACCAGCGAGAATTCGCATGGCGACTTCTCGCGTAATCAAAAATGCATGGATGCTAAAAAACTTCGGAAGCAAAAAAAACGGTAAATTAAAGAGCGACAAGGAGGTCGCGTCAATATCTAGACAGTAAACACCCGCGAGAATTCGCATGGCGAATTCTCTCGTAATCAAAAATGCATGGATGCATTTTTGATTACTTATCTTTTCGTCTATAAATAGAAATGCTAAGAGGGATGCTTGCGGCAAAGAGGACTGTGCAGACAGCAAGAAGTACAATACGGATTCCCCATGTAAGACCGCCGTTAAAAAGCGTAACAAACATTTCGTTGCCAAGCGCCATTACAATTCCAAAGATAATTCCAACTACAATCATGCTTGCAACAAGCATTATTGTGCGTCCAATCTGAGAAGTAACCAGAAAGTCCAAAGGCAGCGTGATTGCGCAGTAGAAAAGTACAAGACATGTAGGTAAGAAGAGGGAATCAATGTTAATATTAATACCCATTACATAATAACCAAAAGCCATTCCAGCAGCACCAAACACAAGGGCAACCGCAAGTCCAATCAGCGAGATTACATATTTTTCGCATACGGCTTCCGCACTGCTTATGGGCATCATGCTTGCAAGCCTGTTAAAGTGTGTCAGTTCATCCTGATTCATAATCGTCATGGGAATGAGGAATACATAAACAAAACTGATAAAGGAAGTCGTCTCTGCAAAGCTAGTTGCAAATCCGAAGATGGCAATAAAAATAAAGAAGGCAAAAATTGTCTTTATGTCTTTAATTAGAAGCGCTTTCATTTTTCTTTATCTCCTTTGCATAGGCAATAATATATTCTTCAAGATTTGCAAGTTCCTTTTCATGAACCTTTTCCATCAGCGTCTGCTTTTCTTCAAAGAACATAATGCGCCCCTTGTGAATGTAGGCAACATAATCGCAGATTTTTTCAATGTCACTAATGATGTGAGAAGAAAATAGAATGGAATGGCTTTCGTCGTCTGCAACAAAATCTCTAAGCTTTTCTATAATCTCGTCACGAACAAGAGGGTCAAGTCCGCCAGTGGGTTCGTCAAGGATAAGAATCTTTGACTCGTGGGAAAGTGCCAGTGCAAGTGCAAGCTTCATCTTCTGACCGCGAGAAAGTTGTCTTATGTTCTTTTTTACCGGAAGTTCAAACTCGTTAAGCAGCCTTTCGTAAGTGGCATGATTCCATCTGGCGTAAGCGGATTTAAAGATTGGTTCCATATCCTTTACCTTAAGAACAGGAAGACAGCCTTCGTCAAGAACAACACCTATGGCTTGTTTAATCTGCGCAAAGTGTGCGTCGTGCTGATTGTTTTCTCCCATAACGGTTATGCTTCCACTGGTGTAGTGGCAACTTCCCATTATTGAGCGGATTATTGTGGTCTTGCCTGCTCCGTTTTCTCCAACAAGTCCTACAATTTTTCCTTCTGGGACATTAAAGGAAATATCTTCAAGGGTAAAGCCCTTGTATTTTTTTGTTACATGTTGTAATTCTATTGCATTCATGGAGTCAGTGTAGCACATTGTAATTGATTTGTCTAATGACAGTTTGCACAAAATTCTTTATACTGAATGTATGGCGCTTTTCTTAAACCGTTTGAAAATAAGAAACAAACTCATGCTTCTTTATGTGATTGCCTTTCTTGTTCCAATCGTGCTTATAACCGTCATACTATCCTTTTGGATAAACTATCGCCTTGAAGACTGGCAGATGCGTGTTGCTCGCGCCTCTATGCTGCAGACTGCTCGATTGTATCAGACTATGCTTAAGACTACGGAATCCATGAGCGACAGTCTGTATGTGAACAAGACAGTTCAGGAAACCCTTCAGAAAAATTATTCTTCGGCGCAAGAAGTATACGAGCAGTATCTGGATACGGCATTTCTTGATGATTTTCTGCGGATGAATTCAAATGTGGCAAGCTTTAGATACTACTGCGAAAATCCCACAATTCTTGATAACGCATATTTTATAAAGGCAAGCGACGACATAAAAAGTTCACTGTGGTACAGGCAGGCAAAAGAGTCTCACGGAAACATTTTGTGGACAATGAAAATAGACGACATTACCCATAAGAAAATGCTCTCTCTCGTGCGTGCTGTTCAAAGCCGTACAGACGGTTCTTTTATTGCAGTGCTTTCAATCAACATTGCAGAAGATACAGTGCTTCGCCTTATTCGTGCTCAGGAAAATGAAACCCTTATAGCAGTAAATGGCAAACTGGAATTTTCTTCAGGCTCTCTTCCTGATTCACGCCGCCCGTCTTTTTTAAATCAGGATTTTCCAGGCGAAGAAATTACGCAGGCCTATACCGTTTGGAATAACGAAAATGTTGCAGGACTTTTTTACCGGGTGTATGAAGACCGCGCAAGTACAATGATTTTAATGCAGTTCATTCCCCGTACAGTGCTTAGAACAACGACATTTAAAACCGTTCTTGTCTGCCTTCTTGTGCTTGGTTCTGGTGCGGCAATTTCGGCACTGCTGCTTACTCTTTTTTCGCGCTACTTTGAAAACCGTGTACACTACATCAACAACGAAATTAAAAAAATCGTACAGAATGATTTTGAAACTGGAGCACGCCTTGAAGGTTCCGATGAATTTTCAGAAATGTTTGACGCTCTTTCAAAAACTTCTTCAACAATTAAAACTCTTATTGACGAGGTGTACACTCACAAGCTTAGTCAAGCACAACTTTTGTCACGACAGAATGACATACGCTTTAAAATGCTTGCAAGCCAAATAAATCCACACTTCCTGTTTAACACTCTAGAAACAATCCGCATGCAGGCTATTGCCGATGGCAGTAAGGATGTGGCATACACAATAAAGCTTCTTGCAAAAATTCTAAGACATAATCTTGATGTTGCAGAGCGTCCAGTTCCGCTTATGGAAGAAATAGATGTCATAAGCAATTATCTTGAAATACAGCACCTTCGCTTTAAAGAAAGAGTTTCCTATGCAATTATGTTTTTGTGTCCCGTAAAGGATGTGGAAATTCTTCCGCTTTTAATTCAACCCCTTGTAGAAAATTCTTTTTCTCATGGACTTGAATCTCATGTAAGAGACGGATTCATTTATATTCTAATTGACAGCAAGGACGACACTCTGAGCATTTCTGTTTCCGACAATGGTTCAGGCATGAGCAAGGAAAAACTTATGGAGCTTACAAAAAAACTTGACGACAACAAGGTGGAAGCGGTAAACAGTTCCATAGGAATGCTGAATGTAAACCAGCGCATAAAACTTTTTTACGGCGAACAGTACGGACTTAACATACAAAGTGAAGAGGGAAAGGGAACGGTTGTTACCATACAGGTTCCCTGCATTAGAATGAACGGCAATGGAGAAGTGTAATATGAGCGAGCAGAAACTTAAAGTTCTTATTGCGGATGATGAAGAAATTGTCCGTCATGGTTTAGAAAAAATAATTGACTGGGAAAAGTTGGGATGCACTATTTGCGGTGAAGCTTCCAGCGGTGACGAGGTTCTAGAAAGAATAGAAGAACTGTCGCCCAACATTGTTCTGCTTGACATAAACATGCCCAGAAAGACCGGCATAGATGTTCTTGAAAGTGTTTACAATTCCTCTAGGCCACAGTCACAGAAGCCAAAGTTTCTTATACTTTCTGGTTACAGCGATTTTGAATTTGCAAAGAAGGCAATCAACTTTGGTGCAAAGGGTTACATTGTAAAGCCTGTTGATGAAGACGAACTGGAAGACAAAATCCGCGATATAAAAAACGACATTCAAAAGGAAGCAGAAGCAGAATCTCTTCGAAGTTCCGCAGAAAGGGAAGAGATTGCTCAGGGCTTTAAACAGATGTTCCTGTACGGAGCGGTTGAAGACGGTTTTGCAGAAGAAAAAAATCAGCATAACTTTTATCAGGTTGCAATAATTTCTCTTGAACTTGTGGGCTTTTCTAACGAAGTTCAAAGTTTACAGATTGCCTTTGACGACTGCTTTGTTTATGTAAATCATTTTTCTTTTTTAATGGACGGAATGTTTGTTGCTGTGTTTACAAACGAAGGAGAAGAAACTGTCTTAAGGCATTTAGACAGACTGTGTACTCGCCTGCAGAAAAATAAAACGGGAGGAGGTGCCATTGCGTCTTTGGGACATAAGTTTGAAGGTCTTGAAGGAGGACTAAAAAGTTACACTCAGGCAAAAAGACTTTACAGCCAACTCTTTTTCTATACCCAAAAATTTTTTATAACGCAGGAAGATTTGGAAGCGGACGAATATGCATCTTTGCGTCTTGGAAAACGACCCGATGACTTTAATATAAACAAATATCTTTCTGCCATACCGGAACTTACCCAGTACATAGAAATTTACGACCTGCAGAAAATTAATGCGCTTCTTGCAAACTTTAAAAAATGGCTTAAGTCCAGTGTAATTTCAATAGACGAAATAAAAAAGATGTGCATGGCATTCATTGTAGAAACTCAGAATTCAGTTCATGCCCGTCATCCCGAAAAAGAACTTGATACTGTTCCCGCTTTGGATTTGGTAAACCTTATTTACACCCAGAACTATTTTGACGAAATGATAAAGATTGTAGAAGACTTTACCGTTGGCCTTGCAGAATCATTTACTTCAAATACCGCAAGTTCTACAATCCTTAAGGTGATTCAGTATGTTAAGACACATTACGACACCGAACTAAAACTTGAACTGTTGGGAGACCTGTTCAACTGCAACAGTGCATATCTTGGAAAAAAATTTAAAGAGTACACAGGTGTTCCTTTTAACACTTATCTTGATATAATCCGTATAGAGCAGGCAAAAAATCTTCTTGCTACAAGCGACCTAAAGATTTACGAAATTTCAAAAGTTGTGGGCTACAGCAATACGGACTACTTCTATCTTAAGTTTAAAAAACATACCAACATGACGCCAAAGGAATTTAAAAAATCAAAAGGAGGAGAATAAAAATGAAGGTGCGAAATTTTGCATGCGTTTTTTTTGCGGCACTTTGTTTTGTTTCGTGCAGAAATAGAATTTCAGAGGAAGACCTGTCAATTTACAATCCCATTACTTTTACTTTTTTTTCTTCCGATGGTTCTGCAAATCTTTCTTTTGATGATCCTGTTGCAAAAAGAATTACTGAAAGAACTGGAGTTACGCTAGATATTCGTGAAAGTCATGCCAGTGACAGTCTTGCTGTTCCTCTTATGATTGCAGGCGGAAACTATGACGACCTTCTATATGTAAAGGGAGACTTAACAAAGTTGATAGACGCTCATGCGGTTGTGGCTCTAGATGCATGGGAAAGTCCTGACGGAACTGTTATAAATCTTATAGAAAAATATGGCGAAAACATGAAGCGCCTTTACGGTTCGGAACTTTCAAAACTAAAACATAGTGACGGACACATTTATTCATTTGGAACTTATGAAGTTAGGAACAGGGTTCTTGAAACTTCTGGCACACTGCAAATTCAGCACGCTGTTTTAAAGGAACTGGGGTATCCAAAAATAAAAACACTTGACGATTATGCAAATGCCCTTAGGGCCTACCTTGCAAAAAATCCTACGGTAAACGGACAGAAGACAATAGGTCTTTCGCTTTTGACAGAAGGCTCGCTCTGGTATGTAGGTTTGGGAAATGCTGGAAACTATGTAATTGGTTTGCCTGATAACGGACAGTGGATTGTAGACAATGAGACAAAAAATGCTCAGTATAAATTTCTTAATCCCGACATGTCGCTTTACTATCGTTGGCTTAACGAACTTTATCACGACGGAACGCTTGACCCTGAATCTTTTACCCAGACAGAAGAAATGTGGAAGTCAAAAATTGCTTCGGGCAGGGTGCTGGGAATTTCCTATCCCTCATGGGGATATACGGAAGTTAGAAAGCAGATGGTGGCTAACGGACTTGAAGACAGAACCTACGCATACATTCCCATTGTTGCAGACCCATCCTACAAGGATCCGGCCCTTACCGACTTTGGCTACACCGGCGGATGGGGAATAAGCATTTCAAAAGACTGCAAGGATGTTATACGGGCTTTTAAGTTTATGGACTGGATGTGTTCCCAAGAGGCTCAGATTTTAATCAACTGGGGAATTGAAGGCGTAAACTACACAGTAGAAAAAGGACAGAGGGTTGTTACTCCCGAAGACTTGGAGCGGCAGAAGTCTGACCCAGACTATTCAGCACAGACTGGCGTGGGCAAGTGGATTTATCCATTTCCTCAGTATGGAAAAAATGCGGTTGACTCTAACGGCGACAGCATAATGCGAGACACAAAGCCCAACATAATCGAACGCTATCTTCCTGTTGAAAAGGAAACGCTAAGTAAATATGGTGTAAGCATGTGGATAGACTTGTTTCCTCAGCCTTCTGTTTTGGAAAAGCCTGTGAGCGGTCAGTTGTGGCTGTATACTTTTCCTAAGGAACTTAACGATAAGGTTCTTGTAGCTGATGAACTTGTAAAGAAAATGCTGATTCAATGCATTGTTTCTGAGCCTGAAGAATTTGATTCAATTTGGAACAGCATGACTGAACAACTTGTTGCAATGGGAATGGAAGATGCGGGAAGGGAAGTAACCGCCCTAATCCACAAGCAACTTGAACTTTGGGATGTGGAATAGGGCAGAATGTTTTGCTTACTTTGCACCACCCTGACGAGCCGCAATGGCGCGTTTAACGGCAGCAGCAAACAGCTGGTTCTGGTCTGAGCGCACAGGAGCAGAGAATGCAGGTCCTCCGTCCTTTTCTGAAATGCGGTAGATGTGCATTGCGTTTGTCGTGTAGGCAGGACTCTGGGGATTGTTTACCCACCAGTCAAGAACCGAAACAATACAAAGCGTGTATTTAATTAGGTTTGCATTTGTTGCAGAAGTGTTTGTCTGCCTCTTTGCACCCAGCAGAACATCAAGCCTCTTTGAGATTGTGTTGGGAATGTCAAACTGATATCTTTCCCATGGGTTCATTACTCCAAGAACTGGCTTTTGTCCTTCAGCATTTTCGTCTATTCGTTTTACGATTAAAGAAAGTGAAGTTTTCATGTAGTCTGTTCTTGCAGCAAGAGGTTTGTAGGGATTGTCGTTGCTGGGCTTGTTTAGAAGAATCTGGGTAAAGTTAAAGTTTGGAAGGAAGTAATACTTTGTTCGCCACAAAATGTTGGTAAGAGATTCCTTTCCGTACTGGCTCTTGTCCCAGTCATTCTGAGAATACAGCTGGTTTACAAAATTTCGCAGATAGTCTCCGTACCGCTTGTCAAACAAATCTTCACGGTAAGATGCCCATTCAGACATTGCAGTGTTTATGTTGTCCTTTAACGCAGAAAGTTTTTCATCAGCGCCAAAGTTAAAGTCTATGTTACGGCACCCCTGCAGAAGGTCTTCTATGATGCGAAGAAGAACCACAGTAACCTGGAGTCCGTTTTCGGGATGCAGTACATTGAATCCGTCTCCGAAATTGTAAAGCGGCTGGAAGTAGGGATACATGTCGGGGTGATTGTCTAGATGAGAAAATCCTGCTTCGGGGAAGAGCTGTTCAAGAATCTTAAGTCCAGTGTTGACTAGTTCGTCTTTTTTTCCTGCAACATGCTGTTCTTCTTGCTTCTTTTTTTCTTTTTCGGCGGCAGCCTTGGGATCTTCCTGCTTCTTTTTCTTTTCGGGAAGAAGGAGGTCGAACTTGGTAAGGTTAAGGAACTGCAGAATGTTTGCAATCTGGTCTGTAAAGAACTGAGGGAAGGCTTCGTACTGGGAGGTGCACATGCGCATCAGAAGGGGATACATTCCCTTTATAATCTGATTGTGAACATAAAGCCATTCCGTAATGCCCTGCTTTGCTAGCTGCTGAAGTTTTTTTAGGTCTGCATCGGGGTAGGCTGTAAGGTCGTTGTATACATCCTTTATGAGTGCTGGAACTTGTTGTTCTCCAATATAGTATACTGTAAGGAGCTGACGGTAAATTGCCTTTGTAAAGGGAACCAGCATTGCAACTGTGGTTTCTTGTGCGTGCTCAAAGTCTATGGCTATTACCTTTATGTCGCGGAGCTGCCACTTTCCTACGGTGCGCAGGAACTTAAACTTAAGGTCACTGTCGCTTGCAATTTTTACCTTGTAGGAATCTGGGGCGGTAATCATGAAAGACTTAAGTGTCGTAATAAAAACCTGCATGTGCTCCACATGTTTTTGCATGGTGTAGTTTGTAAATCGCTTGGTAATTTTTTCGCGGTTTTTTGGTGACAGGCGGAAGAGGAAGGTAAGGGGACCCCAACTCTGCTTTATGCCGTATTCGTCTGACATCATCAGTTTGTCGATGAGCTTTAAATCATGGGCGGGCAGTTCTGGAAGTCCGTCCTCTGTCTTTTTCTTTGGGGTGGTTACAATCTGGTTCACTGTAGTACTCGGTTTATTTGATAAATTTGATGTCGCGGTTAGGGCTGCACTTTTTGCCGCTATGTCGGCAGAACTGAGTCCTGAAGCCTTGACTGAAGGGCTTGTTGCGTAAGATTTTCGTGTTGGCATGGGAGTGCTTGAGGGCACAGAGCGTTCCTGAAGAATTTCTCCTCCTAGCTTTTTGGAAAGGGCTTCTGCTTCGTCCTTGCCTATTGCGCCTATGTTGCGTCGTGTGCGGTCTATTGTTCCCGGCTCAAGGGTGCGCTTTGGATGGTCGTCTGCCATAGTTAGCCTGCCTCCTTTACAAGCGGATTAAATACTTCTTTATAAGTCCTGGGAAATTCTTAAGGCTGATTTTTTCACCTTTGGAATTGCGGAGGACACCTTCAAGCGTTCCGTAAATGGTGTGATACTGAGTCCTTAAAACGAAGACGCTTATTTTGTTCAGATTTTCGGAAACTGGTGTAAAAGTAAGGTCAACCATGTTTTCCGTATCCTGAATAATCCATTCGTTCATTATACCATAGGGATGAGTAATGACAACAGGGGGAAGGGGAGTTGCCTCTCCGTCGCAAAAGAGAACATTGCTGTTGTACTTGTCAGGGTCAACTGCATCTTGGGAACTTGCGGCAATTCTAAACTGAACTGAGCGTCCTTCTGCACTTGTGCCGAATGCGGTAAGAAATTCTCCGTGGGACTTAAAGCGCATGTACACTCGGTTTATTTCAAAGAATGCAAAACCGTCGGCATCAGGCATGGTATGGGGCGCTTCCTTTGCACCCTGAACGGTAACGGCACCATGTAGGGGAAGGGCTGTAACATAAGAGGCTGAACATCGGCGCATTGTGGGCGAAGGTGTTACGCACAACAGCTCTGAGTTAGGCATTGCGCTAAAGTGGGACAGAAGTGCTGCCCGTGAGGAAGGCCTGTGGGCGTCACCCTTTAACGAAAAGATAATGGAAAGCCTGTCGTTTTCCCTGTCCCAGTTTATTCTGATGTAGCGCGACTTTTTGTAGCAGACTGTTGCGGCAGTGGTAAGTTTGTGGGGAACAAGTCGTTTTCTTAGACCCATAAGGCTTCGGTAGACAAATCGTTGCTTGGTTTGTGTGTTCCAAAAGCAGACTTCTGCAAATCCTATTACCTTTGCGTCAAAAATGTCTAAACATCCAATGTATTCACCAACTGAAAAAAAGTAAGAAAGTCTGCTCTTTATGCGCAGATTTGTAATAAATGTAGGCAAGGGAAAAGTTCCATAGGGATATTTAACGCCTCTAATGTCAAGTCGTTCTGTATGTCCCCTGTATGTTCCAAACAGAGGTTTTCCGTTTTTGATGAGGTGTTCTGGACTGTCGCTTACCGGACGCATGTACATATAGAATTATATTATAGAATATATTTTGTAAATCTGCAATGAGTTGCGAGGTGGAGCTAGAGTGAAAGGAGGAAGTCTGAAAATTTATCCTTTAGTTCCGTCTTGATTTGGGATTTTGATTTTGTGGCGTCCCTTACGAAAAGGTCTGCTGGGGAAACCTGTAGCGCTTCGGCAATCCGTACAATCATGTCGAATGAAGGTTTTGCCTTTCCAGATTCTATGCCCCCTATGGTGCCGGTTCCACAGTCGCAGGAAATTGCCAGTTGGGTTTGCGAAATGTTCCTCTGTTCACGGTAGTACTTTATGTTTCCCCTGAATTCATCGACATAATCGCTCATATTCTCAGTATAATTATGACTAGTACAGGTTATTCTTACACTTATGACTACACAATTGATACAGTTGCACGAAAACTTTATATATTTGAAGTGCGCTCTTAAAGGTGAATATATAAAACTCACTTTTAAGAGGTACTTTTTTTCCGACTTCATCCTGTTTTATAGCACTTTTTGCAATTCCGTTCATATTAAATATATGCAGGCACAAGAATAAACCTTACCCTGTGGGGCGACTGTATGTCTACAGGGTAACTGTATGTCTGCAGGGTAAGGTGGCAGCGGTGTATGCTGACCGTCTGCATGCAAGGGTAAGGGGGCGCGCTAGCCACCTGTGCCTGCAAGGAGAAAGATGAGCGGAACGGATAACAGAGAAATAAGGTCCAGCGTCTT
>ERZ842401.7745-NODE-7745-length-10856-cov-4.723174_pt1 | contig 10856 bp, 1 predicted proteins | sample MGYA00521270_ERZ842401 | MGnify/ENA primary metagenome ERZ842401 (study PRJEB31892, sample SAMEA3878208) | bioreactor metagenome | biome: Moose rumen | place: Sweden | collected 2011-10 | study: EMG produced TPA metagenomics assembly of the PRJEB12797 data set... | reverse complement strand
TCCCCAATCCCCAATCCCCAATCCCCAATCCCCAATCCCCAATTTAATATTATTATTATTTTCCTTTAAAAAATAATAAAATTAATTATAATATAATAACGGAAAAATTTAGTCAATATTATTAAAATAAAATTTAAAATTTAATATGAAGCGAGATTCAGAACATGTATCAAGACAAAAGGAAAAGTTATCATCTTGGATTTTAGATTACGACAAAAATGCTTATTGTGATCCTAAAATAACAGAAGAAAGCCGTGAACTTTTAGTGGATAGTTTCAACGAATGTTCTGATCTAAGGAAAAGTTTTCACAATAGTTTAAACGAGTTTTTTTCTAATCTGGGTTTTTCCAGTATGAACAATTTCCATAAAAATGATAATTCTTTTACTAATTATGACTCTGCTATTCATGATAAACATCATAATGAAATGTATTTTGATATGGGTTTTTCTTTAATAAAAAATAAAAAAGAGTCGAATATTAATCAAAAAAGGAAAATCAAAGACAAAAATAAAAATATAATTTCATTAAAGAAAAAATTTCTTCAATATGAATTGGATAATTCTAAAGAAAATATTTTGGATAATGATGATAAAAAATTTAAATATAAAAATAAAATTAATATTGATGTCATTGAATCAGATGATGAATACAGTGAGGATAAAAAAAATAATAAAGATAAAAAAGAAAGTGATGATTATTTTTTAAATTCAATATATAATCAATTTGGAATTGGTAAAAATAAAAAAGTAATGAACCATGAAGAAGAAAAAGATAATAAGATAAAAAAAGAAAGTAAAAGTAAAATGAACAAAGTTGAAGAAAAAGATAAAATTAAATATACTGAAAATATTTCAAATCAAAAATATCCTTTTAAAGCTACAAACATTAAATTTGAACAAAATCAAAAACAAGCTGTTCTTTCGCAATTAGATAAAAATAAAAAGCAGATAATAAAAGAAAATCTCACTAAAAAAATTAATGAAAATTATAATATTGACAAAAAAACTAATTATAAAACTGAAAAAATGATAGAATCTTATAATGATGAAAATAAATTAAAAGATAAAAGTAAATATTTCAACATCAAAAAATCCCAAAATAAAAAAGAAGAAGAAAATAAATCAAAAGAAAATGAAAAAGACTTTAAAAGTAATTTTGATTATTCAAAAGGAATTATCTCTAAAGAAATTAAGCAAATAGATAGTGATGAAAAAAATATTAATTTAAAAAATGAAACCCAAGATATTCCAAATAAAAAATCTTCACATTTTGTAGCCGGTAAAAATAAATTTATTTATAGTAAAAAAAAATCCGAAGATAAAAATGTAGTTGATAAAAACATTAATATGACAAAAACAGAAAAGGAAGATATAATTACTAAAAAACCAAGTAATAATTTGAAATTAAAAACGGATATTAATGACATTTTACCAAAGACAAAAAAGGAAGAAGATATAAAAGAAAATATTATTAATGATAAAAAATTTAATATAAAAAAATTCATCACCAAAGCTGAAAAAATAAAGCAAAATATAGATAATGAAACAGAAATGAAAATTAATAAATATGATATTAAAAAAGTTCTTTTTAATAATAAAACTAAAATTAAAACTGAGACAAAAGAAGAAGTGAAAAAAGACATAAATAAAAAAAATTTAAGTTTAAATGAAAATAAGAAGCAAAAACTATTTCAAAAACAATTAATAACAGAAAGTGAAATAACATCAAAAGAAAAAAATAGTAATATTCCTATAAAAATACAAAAAACTGATATCAAAGAGATTAATATTGGAAAAACTACAAGAAAAGATTTATTACAAACAAATTATAATATTAGTCCAAGAAACAAAATTAATATAAATAAAAATTTAATCGAAGAAAATTCAAAAATAAATGCTGATGTTCAAATTAATAAAAAGAAATTTAGAGAAAAAATAGTTGAAAGAGAAAAAGACAAAGAAATAGATGAAAAAGGGTCAGAAGAAAAAGAAAAAAAAAGACAATTAATAAAAGAAAATATAGAAAAGGTTAAAAGAATCAGAAAAGATAAGGAAAAAATGAAAAAAGAAAAAAATGAAGAAGAACAAATTAAAATAAAAATAGAATCTAAAGAAAAAATTGAAAAAGAAAGAAAAGAGCAATTAGAGAAAGAAAGAAAAGAAAAAGAATTAAGAGATAAACTTGAAAATGATAGGAAAGAAAAAGAATTAAAAGAAAAAATTGAGAAAGAAAGAAAGGAAAAAGAATTGAGGGATAAAATCGAAAAAGAGAGAAAAGAAAAAGAAATAAAGGATAAAATTGAGAAAGAGAGGAAAGAAAAAGAATTAAGAGATAAAATTGAAAAGGAGAGGAAGGAAAAAGAATTAAAAGAAAAGCTTGAAAAAGAAAGAAAAGAAAAGGAGTTAAGAGACAGGATTGAGAGGGAAAACCAAGAAAAATTGGAGAGAGAAAGAAGAGAAAGAATTGAAAATGAAAAAAGGGAAAAAGAAAGATTAGAGAAAGAAAAGCAAATTAAATTAGAAATGATAGAAAAAGAAAAAAGACAAAAAGAAGAAAAAGAGAGATTGGAGAGAATAAAAAAAGAAAAATTAGAGAAAGAAAAAAAGCTAAAACTTCAAAAAGAGAAATTAGAAAAAGAAAGAAGAGAAAAAGAGGGTCTTGAAAAACTGCGGCAGGAAAAAATTGAAAAGGAAAAAATAGAAAAAGCAGAAGACTTGAATTTTGGAGGTAAATCATATGAAATTACTTCTATAAATAAATCTTATAAAGAAAAAATACAAGATAAAAAAAGTCATCCACAAGAAAAATCCGAAAAAAGTTTAACTAAATTAGAAGAATCGGAAAGTAAATCATTCAGGAATATATCAACTACTGAACAAAAGAAAGAAAAAAATTCATATAATATAGAAATAAATAATTTGGGTGATAAAAAAATGAAAATTAGTAAATCTTATAGCAATTTTGAAAAAATTGAAGAAAAACAGAATAAAAATGAAGAGCCGAGAAAAGCATGGAGATTCAATATTAAAAAGAAAGATGATGAAACTCAAAAAAAAGAAATAATTAAATATGAATCCGTTGATAATTTGAAACAAATTCATAATATAGAACAAAAAAAATATGATAATATAACAAATATGAGTTGGAAATTTGAAAATAAACAAAAAGAAAATCATGAAGAAGATAAAAAAGAAATAGATAAATTAAATGTAAAAAAGGAAAAAGAAAAATTAGAAAAAGAAAAAATGGAAATTGAAAAGAAAAAACAAATTGAAAGAATTAAAATTGAAAAAGAAAAGTTAGTAAAAGAAAAGCAAAAAAAGTTGGATAAAGAAGAAGTAATAAAAAATAAAGATAAATTATTTGTTATAAATAAAGAACAAAAAATAAATGAAAATAAAAATATAAATATATATCCAACTCAAATAAAGAAAGAAATATCTTATAAAACTCCAAAAGACAAAAATGAAATAAAAAAGGATGATTTAAAAAGTAAATCACTGGAAAAAATACAAATTAATAAATATGAAGATAAAAAAATTTATAATATCAAAGAAAAGAATGTCGAACAAAGCAATAAATTTATTTCTAGTAAATCTTATAAAAATATACAAGATACCGAAGAAAAAAAAGAAAATAAAGAAGAAAAAAGAAAAACTTGGAGGTTCAATATAAATAAAAATGATAATAAAAATATTGATAACATACCAAATAAAATAGAAAAAGAACAAATAACAAAAGAAATAACAATAATGAAAAATAATAATATTAATGAAATCAATAAAACGGAAAAAGAAAATAAATTAGAAAAGTATCAAACAACAAAAGAAAAATTAGTAAAACAAACATTCATTCCATCTTATAGACAAGATGAAGAAGTTAAAAAAAATAATGAAAAAGTAGAACCTAAAAAAGAAAAAGCTCAAATAATTGAAAAGAAAGAAAAATATAATCAAATTGATTTAGATAAAAAGATTATTGGTAAAGAAAATATTGAAGTGAAAGAAAAGATTTTAAAAAGTAAATCTTTAGAAAAAATGGATGTTGATAAATTTGAAGAAAAGAAAAGAGATAAAAATAAAGAAGATATAAAAATTAGAGAAGATAGATTTATTACAAGTAAATCATATAAAAATATAGATGATAAAGAAAATAAATCAGAAAAGAAAGAACAAAAAAAAATTTGGAGATTCAGTATTAAAAATAAAGAAGAAAATGAAAATATTATACCTATTCAAAAAGTAGAAGAAATAAAAGATAATAAATTAATAGAATCAAAACCTATTAATATATTACCGAAAGAAATCATAAAAAAGGAGGTGAAAAATATTGTTAAGAATGAAGACATTAACAAAAAACCAGAAATAATACTTAAATCACAAAAAGAAAAAGAGTCAAATATATTTAATAAGAAGATTACAGAAACAAAAACAGAAATATATAAAGAACCTAAAAAAGATGAAAATAAAAGTAAAATGAAAGAATCTTCACTTGGAATAAATATAAATCAAATGGATTGGAAATTAAAATATCCAAAAGAAAGAAGTATCACTGAAGTTGAACATTCAAAAAATATAATTCAAAAAGATAAAGTTAACGAGGGTGGAAAAGAAAAGAAGGAAGAAAAAAAGAGAACATGGAGATTTAATATAGAAAATAAAAAGGAAGAAGGAAATAAACAAAATAAAATTGTATATGAAAAAGAAAATCAGATTGTAGAAGTTGAAAAAATAAATAATATTAACCAAGATTTGAAAAAAGACATTAAAGAAAAGAAAAATGAAAAGATATTTAAACAATATAATATTGTGAAAAAAGAATCAGAAAATAAAGTGTTCGAAATAAAAAAAGAAGATAGTAAAATTAAAGAAATAAAAATAAATAAATATGAAATTAATAAAATACCAGAAAAAAATCAGATTAAAATAATCAATAAAGATCAAGAACAAATAAAGAAAGAAAATAAAACAGAAGAAAAGATTTTAAAAAGTAAATCTTTAGAAAAAATAGATGTTGATAAATTTAAAGAAAAGAAAATTGGTGAAAATAAAGAAGATATAAAAATTAGAGAAGATAGATTTATTACAAGCAAATCATATAAAAATATAGATGATAAAGAAAATAAATCAGAAAAGAAAGAACAAAGAAAAACATGGAGATTCAGTATTAAAAATAAAGAAGAAGATGAAAATATAATACCAGTTCAAAAAGTTGAAGAAGTAAAAGATATTAAAATAGAATCAAAACAAATTAATATCTATTCAAAAGAAAAAGAAGATAAGAAAAGTGAAAATATTTCAGAACTTAGAGAAAAATATAAAAAAGAGAAAGAAAAACAGAAAAGCATTCAACCAGAAAAAACTTTTGAAATAAAAAAAGATATCATTAAAAGTTCAATAAAAGTTGAAGATAAAAATAAAAATAAAGAATCAAAACTCAAACTTAATTTAAATCAAATAGATTCTAATTTAGATTATCAAAAAGAAAGAAACATAACTGAAATAGATAATTCCAAAAATGAGAAAAAACTAATTTCATATAATGATTTCATCTGGAATAAATCAAATAAAAATTTAGAGGATAATAATAATAAAACTGAAAAGAAAATAGAACAAAGGACAACATGGAGATTTAATATAGAAAAGAAAAATAATGTTGAAAAAGAAAATAAACCTGAAATAAAACAAGAAAAACAAGTTATAAAGACAAAACAAATGATTACTTACCCAGAAATTACTAAAGAAAAAGAAATTATAAAAGAAATAACAAAAAACGAGAAAAAAGAAGAATTGAAATATAGTCAACCTAAACAAATAAAAGATGAATCTAAAAAGAAATATATTGAACAAGAATTTAAATCTACTAAAGAAAAAATAGAGGTAATACCTGAACAAAAAAAAGAAAATATTAATATTAAAGATTCTAATTTGAAAAAAAATGATATTGCCAAAGTTGACAAAAAAGAGATAAATGCATATCAATTTAATATAAAGAAGACTCAAATTAAAAATGATAATATAATTCTAGAAGGAAAAGATTTAAAGAGTAAATCTTTAGAAAAAATAGAATTTAATAAACAAAAAGAAAAGAAAACTGATGAAATTAAAGAAAGGAATGAAATACCAGAGAAAGGATTAACTACAAGTAAATCTTATATAAGTAAAGAAGATAAAGAAAAGAAATTAGAAAAGAAGGATGAACAAAGAAGAACTTGGAGATTCAGTATTAAAAATAAAGAAGAAAATGAAAAAATTGATAAAGTTAAAGAAAAATTTATAACTGAAGAAAAAATAAGGTATCAAGAGCCTAAAAATGATAATAAAAATAAAATATTAGAAGAAGATCAGAAAATAAATTATAATAAAAATAGAGAAAGTACCAATAAAACAGAAAAGCAATCAACAGAGAAAAAAATATTAGATAATGAAAAATTAATAAAGCCGAAACAAATTGATATTTCTAAAAAAGAAACAATCGTTGAATATAAAAAAGAACCATTCAAACAAGAAGAAAACATAATTGAAATAAAAAAAGAAAAAACAAGAGATAAATATCTTTCAAAAAATAATATGGCGAGTAAATCATTAGAAAAAATATCTTTTACTAAATATGATAAAAACATAGAAAAAGAAAAAGTTAAAGATGATAAGTTTGATATAAATAAATCATATAAAAACATAGAAGAAAAGGAAAATAAATCAGAAAAGAAAGAAGAGCAAAGAAGAACTTGGAGATTTAATGTTAAAAAAAATGATGATGAAATTAATGATAAAAAGGAGGAAAAACTTTTATATGAAAAACAAGATAATAATATTTCTAAACAAAATATTAATACAATTAAATATGAAATCAAAGAACCAAAGGAAGAAAAGAAACAAATAATAGAAACAAAAAAATATGAATTTTTCAATATACATAGTAATTTAGAAAAAGATAAAAAAGACAGTGTAATAAAAGAAAAAGAGAAAAAGGAAAAAGTAATTGAAGAAAAAAAAGTTTTTAAAGAAAATGTTATTAAGCAACAAGATTTTACAGAGAAAGAAATTGAAAAAACTCCTATAAATGAAATTAAACAAAAGGAAAAAACTCTTTCAAAAAATAATATAATGAGTAAATCATTAGAAAAAATATCTTACAATGATTTTAGAAATAATAATATTGATAAAAATGTTGAAAAAGAACAATTACAAGATAATAAATTAAAAACAAGTAAATCATATAAACAAAAAGAAGAAAAAGAAAATAAATCTGGAAAGAAAGAAGAACCAAGAAGAACTTGGAGATTCAGTATTAAAAATCAAGAGAATGAAACAAATGCAAAACTTGATAATAAAAAAGAAGAAATAGAAGATATAAAATTTAATATTGGAGATAAAAATATAAAAGAAAAAACAATAATAGAAATACCAAAAACAGAAGAAAAAAAATCAACAAAAAATGAGAGTGCTTCTCAAAAGTTGGTATTTGAATATAATAAAAATATAGATATAAAGAGTTCTAAAAAGTTAACAGAGGAAAATGATATAAATAAAAATAAAATAAAATCAAAAGAATACAACGCCACCGAAGATAATAAGAAAACTAAAATTGAAATTAAAGAAGAACCTAAAAAATTATGGGGATTCAGTGCTAGAAATAAATATGAGCAAAAAAATAAACAAAATTTAATTATCCAAAAACCAGAAAAAAATATTAAGGAATCAACGTTTGATAAAGCACAAAAAATAGAAGAGAAACAAATGGTTAAGATTAGTGCAAGAAATAAATATGAAAAAAATAGAGGAAAGGAGGAAATCATTGAAAAAGAAAAAGGAGAAAAAATAAAAATTTCAGAAAAAGATAAAGGAAAAGATAAGGAATTAGATAAAAAAGGCATTGTCAATAAAAATGATTATGAAGAAATAAATAAAAAAATTGATAAAACATCAATGCAAAGATTTAATTTAGGGTCAAAAAAATTATCAGAGCAAAAAGTCACATATAATATTCACGATAAAAATAAAGATTTAGAGAAAACTCAATATTTTGAAAAAAATCTTACACCGTTAAACCAAGAGCAATTTTCAACAGAAAGTAAAAGTGTTAAAAAGACAGAAATAATATCTGAAAAACCTAAAGAAGCTAAACAAAATGTATTAATAAAAAGTAGATCAGAATATAAATTAAATAAATTAGAGCAAAAAGAAAAGGATATGATGAAGCAAGATAATCAATTTAAAAATGTTAGACAAAAATACAAAAATAAAGAAGAAAAAAATATAAATGAAGAACAATTAAATAAAAATCAAATAATATTAGAAAAGCAAAAAGAGAGCAAGGAAGACAATAAAAACGAAATAATATCAAAAAGATATGAGAAAAAGGAAGTTAAAAGAATTCATCACTTAGATAAAAATCAAAGTAAAGAAAATTTCATAGATATGAAAGATATACCCGATAAAAATATAAATGTGGAAAATAAATATAAAAAAGAAGAAATAATTGAGAATATACCAGAAAAAGAGGTTAATAAGGAGGATAAATATAAAATTCAAATAAAAAAACAAGATGAAAAGAAAACTGATATTAAATTAATAAAAAATAAAGAAATAATAAATAATAACAAAAATAAATATCAGTTTAATATTTCAAAAAATCAGTTTGAAGAAAATAAATATAATATTCCTGAAACTAATATAAAAATAATCAAAACCGAAGAAACACAAAAAGAAATAAATAAAAATAAAAAATTAAATATCCAAGATAAATCTTCTGATTCAGAACGTATATCAGCACAATCAAATCGTTCCTTGAAAAAAGTAGAAAGTGAACAAAATTTAAAGCTGCAAAAGAGAAAAGATAATTTAGGTGAAAAAATAACAGAAATAAATATAACAAAAAAATCTTTCATTGCCAAAAGTCCAAGAGTAAAAGAAATAAATAAATTAGAAATAAAAGAATTACAAAACAAAAAAAATCTTTATAAATTACATGATTACAATAAAAAGGAAGAAAACGTTGTAATACCAAAAGTGAAAGAAATAAAAACTTCAGAAGTAACAAAGATTAAAGATGATGTAGAAATAAAAAAAGAGAAGAATATAAAAAAAGCAAAAGATATACACTTAGAAAACCAACAAATGGAAGATAAAAAGAAAAAATTATTTGAAGAACAAGAAAGCAAAAAAAAGGAAAAGGAAAAAATGGAAAAATTAGAAAAGGAAAAGAAAATTAGAGAGCAAATGGAAAAAGAAAGAAAAATCAGAGAACAAATGGAAAAAGAAAGGAAAATTAGAGAACAAATAGAGAAAGAAAAAGAAAAGAGAATTAAAGAACAAATGGAAATACAAAAAGAAAAGGAAAGAATAAAAAAAGAATTACAAGCTAAAAAGGAAAAAGAAGAGAAAGAAAGGAAAGAGAAAGAAAAGAGAGAAAAAGAAAGGAAAGAAAAAGAAAAGAGAGAAAAAGAAGAAAAAGAAAAAATTGAAAGAGAGAAAAAAATTTTAGAAGAGAAAATCAGAGAAGAGCGGTTGAGAGAGGAAAGAATAAAACAAGTACAAGAAAAACAAGAAATTCAAAAGAAAAAATTATTAGAAAAGGTAAATTTATCCAAAGAAGAATTAAAAGATGATTTAAATATTAAAAATAAAAACCTCAAAAAAATTAAAAAAGAAGTTATTTCCACAAAAAAAAAGTTCAAAGAAAAGCCTTTAGATGTAGAAACAAATCTCCAAGAAAATTCGCAAAATCAAAGGGTAATAAATATTAAAAAATCATTTCTTACAACAAAAAATTCATCAGATAATTTTTCTTTAAATAAAAATACTTATCAAAGAAAAGAAAGTCAAGAAAGTACTTCCAAATTAAGTAGTAGTATTAGTGGCAAAGATAAAAAATATAAATCTTTTAGATATAGTAAAATCAAAAATATTTTAAAAGATAAGAAATATAGTTCAAATTTATTATTACCTAAAAAAGAGGAACAAATTATAAAAACAGAAATTGAAGAAAAAATAGATATGAATAAATTAAATAAAAAAGAAGAAACAGAAACAGAAGAAAAAGAAGAAATAAGTAATGAAGAAATAGTTGATGTGAAAAGAAAAAGTGGTATATTCAATTTTAAGTATTTAAATACAAAAAAAGACAAAAACGAAATGAAAACACCAAAATATGTAGAACAAGAACAAAAAGAAGAAGAACAGTTCAAAATAGAAAAAAAAGACAAAAAAGAAAAAATAAATATTAATGACCAGAACACATTTAAAGAAAAAGAAATACATAAAAAAAAATCAACTCAAATAACAGCATCAGATTCAGAAAATATCAATACCAAAAAAAATTTATTCAAAAAAAAGCTAAAAATACAAACAGAATTAGAAGAAGATAAATTTAATGAATATGATAAATTCAAAACTGAAGAAACAAATATCAAAAATGTCCTTTACACTCAAAATGAAAAAAATATCAATGAATTATTTTTATTAAAGGAGGGTTTACCATTAAAAATAAAAATATTTAAATGCGTTATTTATAAAAACACTGATCCAAATTTAAATGAAGAAATGGTCAAGGATTTAATTCATAAAAGAAATAAATCGCAAGGATTAAATTCAAGTTTTATTTTAAAATTGCCGAAAGGAATTGATTTTGAAGAAAAAAAGGAAGAAAAGAATATTGATGAAAAACGTAGTTATATGAAGAAAAAAATGAAAAAATTCAGAGGGTCAATATCTGGTGCTTTTTTTAATTAGTATTTAATTTATATTTTTTTTTGAATGAAAATTATATAAATATATTTAATTTTATTATATTTTTATTTTGGTGAAACTTTTATTATTTAAATATTAATTTTATTTAATAGATTTAAATTAT
>ERZ842401.7744-NODE-7744-length-10856-cov-9.609388_pt1 | contig 10856 bp, 8 predicted proteins | sample MGYA00521270_ERZ842401 | MGnify/ENA primary metagenome ERZ842401 (study PRJEB31892, sample SAMEA3878208) | bioreactor metagenome | biome: Moose rumen | place: Sweden | collected 2011-10 | study: EMG produced TPA metagenomics assembly of the PRJEB12797 data set... | reverse complement strand
CTATAAAATTCACGAACTTTTTTCTTTTCTCGGACACACTTTTTGAAACAGTATCCAGAAATTGATGGGGATGGATGAAGAGGACTATTTGCCCATAGAAATAGAACAAGCATTAACTACAATACCACCATCAATTGCGAGAGATGTAGAAGCATCTCATCCTAATTTTGAGGTGATTCGAACGTTGGATGATCGTCTTGTTGATTGTGCTAGCAAATGGGTATTGTTGTATGGTTCTCCAGGTTGTGGTAAAACTACGCTTTCGGCGAGCTATGAGTCTGCTGATAAGAATTTGATGGTATTAGGCCGGTTTTTCTTTAAAGTAACTAATGACATCGTCAGCCGAGCAGAACGTTGTTCACAAGGGTATTTCGTTGATTGGTTAGAAACTGTCTATGCGAATCAGACAGGAGCGGACCTTGTATATTCGTCATATGAAGATAAACGAAATAAAATACCTGAATGGTTATTTGAAATAGGTCATGTGTTAGCAAGTGAAGAAAAAAGAGGTGTGATTATTATTGATGGTATTGATGAACTTGCTACAGAAAACGGCAATCGAGTTGATGATATTCTATCCTTGTTCCCAAAGGATTTACCTGAGAATATTAGTGTGGTTCTATCATGTATAACAAGAGAAATTTTACCATCCTATATCATTGAGAGAATAGATACGGATGATTATATAAAGGTTACGCCACTGAATATGGTTTCATGTGAGTCGTTTATTCAGGAGAACAGCGGCGAATGGCCGAAATCATATTCCTTTATTCAAGCAGTTGCTATAAAAACAGAAGGGCACCCCCTGTATATGAATTACCTGTGTCGTTACATTTCGGACAGCTTTAATGAAACGACCAAAGAACATGAACTGGACGACTGGTTAAATAGCTTACCTATTCTTGGCGGAGATATTCGTTCATACTATGAAGCTGTTTGGAAAAAGGCAGATCCAAAGGAGTCGGTTTTTGAAATACTTGCCTTGCTATCACAAATAAGAGGACCTATTTTGGAGGCTCAGTTGATAGGAATGATGAAAATCCCAAATCCTTTTGAGTTCAAGTCATTAACCAAGGAATTTAGACATCTTCTGAAAGAGAAGGATTCAGACGTATATGAGATATATCACAGCTCTTTTAGGGCTTTTATTACAAATAAGCTATCATCCATCATTAATTATACAAATGATCAAATAGCATTTTATTGTAAATCGCACAAGAGTGAACGTTACTCTATAGAGAATTACTTGCACCATGTGGTTGCCGGAAATGATGTGAAAAAAGGACTGGACATGTGCAACCAGGAATGGGCTGATCAATGTGCACTGAATGATGTTTCGCCCGACTTGATAATGCATGATATAAAAGAATGCTTGTCATTGGCGGTGGATAATAATATGCCCATTGAAGTAGTACGTTTAATGCTGCTTGCACAGCGTATTGAAACCCGCTGTGATTCTATTATGGTAGACAATGCACGGGAAGTTGCAGACATAAAGATTCTCATGGGAATGCCGGAGGTTGCACTTAAATATTTAGTGAGAGATAATAGCCTCCTGATTGGAATAGATACGGCGATTTCCTATCTGCGTTGTTTATTTGAACTTGGGTATAATGATGAAGCTTACAAATTGTCAGTCGCTATTGATGCTGCTATTAGAAAGCAAATAAATGAAAATATAGGAAAAAAATCCAGCCCATATATTTTTGTGCTCAAAGGTGAACTGATAGTGGAGGGTATATTATCGGGTTTTGAGGCTCCAACTCACTTGCCTAACTATTTTGGATTCCTTAATCGTTTGATAGATGGGGAAGATGACGAATCAGTCAGAATGAAATCAATGATTCGTGATATGATTCTTGCCTATCAGATTTCCAATGAGTTGCGAGCGGGGAAAAAGATTGATATTGAAAAACATTTAAGGAGGTTTGGCGTTGATTGGAATGAGGAATTACTTGTTTTTTTCATTAAGGTCATAGCTTTATACGATGCTACAGATACAGGACTCCATACCATCGGACACAACGATGCATTCAATGACGGTTTGAGGCAGATCGAGGAAGCGATGGAAAGACATTCGTTCACTTTTACTGGAGATGATTTAAAGATATTGCCAAATGTGTTGATAGATAAATGCATTCGAGCTGATCTTGTCCAAAAGATATTGAAGGATTATGGACCTAACCCTGGAACATTTGTCTTTAGAGACTCTAATGGGGTAGATATAAATGTGGATTTGCTCACCAACTTTTTCCAGGAATGCATGTATGTGGCATACCTTGATGAATCCTTAGCATATCCTGCTTTGAATAGGAACTACTATGGTGATAGCCGTTGGGAAAACTATATCGAATCATTAATTTCGAGGATAGCCTATGTTAGTGGTGTCCTATATAGGATGAGGGCGGCAGGAGAAAACTATCAGGGGGTATATTCACAGGTTGAGGAAATATTAGACTATATAGACTTTTCCTTTGAAATTCGAATTCATTGGCAAAGGAGTTATCTTCTTCCCGAGGAGTTGATACCATTTATCTATGACAAGCTGGCCGAGGTTTATCGCGATTTCTTTGATGGGAAAATTGATGTCTTCATGGATCATTTAAAAAGACGGATGCCTGACCAACTTGGAATGTATAGAGAAGGCTATTGTGCTGCTTTAATCAGACTATCCGGCATCTTGGTTACAAAGAAGAATCTAAAAGAAAAGACCTTATATCTGGCAGATGAAGCGGTGAAATATGTGGAATATGCTGTTCAGAACAGAAGCGAGAGGTGCAATTATTTGTTGCAAATTTGCCGTAATTATGCTTTGCTGGGCGAGAAAGAAAAAATGGAAACTGTGTACTATGAAGTGATGAACAGTTCAATGGGCCCTGAATGGTATAAAGAGGCACAATTGGAGTTTATCAATAGTTTCAGAAAGCATGATGTAGCATTTGACAGAAAACAAATATCTCACTTGGCTGCAATCTTTGAAGAGGCATCTGGTGAAATGACTTTCCAACGGTATGTAAGACAACAGAAAAATGAATTTGTGGCAACTATTGCCAAAACTTCATCGCTGAAAGATGCTATTGACTATTATAAATTTGAAACTTTGCCTTCGGTAGAGAGAATTGTGAGGAATGCAGAGGATTGGAAAGTGGATATGCCCAAAGTTGGCGATGGCTATGATCTCGGATGCAATCACCTAATTGAGGCAAGTGCCGTTTGTCAACTCTTAAAAGAACTGAAAGAAGTGTCGCCGTTCGTTAGATATGCTATCAGTGAACTATTCTGGGAAAACTGGGATAAGATGCATAACGACCGACAGTATGCCACTCTTCACGCTGATATTCTTTCTTCGGTAGAAGAGCAGGAGGCACTTGATCTCCTTGTGCCTAAAATGGCTGATTATTATGTGAATAGTTATAATAAAGACGGTAAGGGTGACTATCTTAAGGAATTGGTGTGTACAGAAGCCCCAACCAGTATTCTTAATGAGTTGGAATTAAAACTAAAAGGACTTGATTTAAAATGGGTACGAGCAGTTGAAAGCTCCCAGGAAAGCGTCGGTGATGACAGTCATAAAGAAAGACTCTCTGATTTGCCATCAAGCCAGGCCATTCTTAATAAATGTAGAAAAGATATTGTTTCACCATTAGGAAGCTATTGGTATTCCCTTAGTGAGTTTATAGGCCCACTTATACACAAAGCTGATTTCAATATAGATGAGCTTTTAGAAGTTATTGCCGACCATTATGATGAAAATGTTAGGCCTTCAAAAGAGCAGTTCGAGAAGTTTAGCTGGTTTGTTGGGAAGCATGAAGAAGATAATGTTGACAGGCAAATGATACATTTTCTTATTTGGTTCTTGGTGCATCCAGAGAGAAAGGTGGTAATGAGGGCAGAAAATTCACTGATGTGGTTGGTTAAGATAGATTCACGTGTTATAGACTGTTTATTTGATGAAATTTTGAATCCTTCAGAAATAGGACTGGCTACTTCCGCTTCTTCGGTTTTGCTTGAAATTACTAAGGAAATGCCAGAGGTGGTATTACATCATATGGAAGATACTGTACTTCATAAGAAACTTGAAGGAATCGCAAATTTTTCGGTGTCGCGAAACCTGTTTGAGATAGCCCGACTGTTCAACGATAGATGTGGCTATAGTGCTTTTTTAAATGATATGAAGGCTATCTTACCTGATTCTTTGCCTGACAGAGGTGATGTGATGCTGGAAAACAAACAAATGATGTTTATTGAGCATAAGATAGACAAACTCAATGATTTGAAGGTAACTGGAGGCCGGGAATTTGCCAAGCCCTATCTGGAAGCATTGAAAGAATTGGGAGGGGAAGAGAGAATGAAGTTGCTGATGAAGGCAGACCGTTATACAGCCAGAAGCTACTATATGACAGTATGGCAAGACGGGCGTTACAGCAGAACCATGATAGGCTTGCTAGACAGTGCGCTTTATGGGAAGGTTGATAACAAGAGGTCGGATCACGTCTATTATGCTATAAACAGTTGAATCTTATGCCCAAAGAAATAGGTTCATCATACCCCCGAAGAAGTGATTTTGAAAGAGGGGCAAATCTGCTGAAAGAGTGTATTGAGAATCGTCGGATTTTTTTTCCTTCCAATGCACGTCTTGTAGATTCTATTGCTCGTGTAAGGATGCTGCCCAACGGACGGCTGAATCTTGATACTGTTGATGAAATTGTGCGTGCGAATTTCCATATCTTAGTGGCAAATCCTTGGAAGAATCATGAGACAAAAGAGTAAATATGGTATGCCGCCACCCACAACACGTGCGGATTTCGAACGCAATGTATTTCTGTTCGTGGACGAATTAGAACAACATGCAGATGATGAAGATTTTTTGGCTAACAGGGTATGGGCTTTAGGCGATTCTTTGGAACATGCACGATATTTGCCTAACAGAAGAATTGAAATTGCTAATATTGATGAGAGAATGAGGAATCTCTCCAATATGAAAGGTTGGATGAAATATCTGCCACCGGTGGAATTTGAGAAGAAAGGAGAAGACAAATAATTACAGTTTAGAAGCGTGTGGCAAAAGTGCGTAGTGCTGATGCTTTTGCGGTTACATGATGCGTACGGTGAGAGGATGGTTCTTTTGCGAGTGTTTGCATCGCAATTGTACTTGGTGCGTTGGAAGTTATGGTTATAATTAATGGTTATGAAATTTGAAAATATACAAGAACTTATAGCGAAGGATGAACATCGCTGTCTGGAATTGAAGAAAACGACGGGTGAGTTGCAAAATGGTATGCACTCCGCCTGTGCGTTTTTGAACACGGATGGCGGATGGCTGATTTTTGGCGTTGCTCCGACATCGCTGAAGATACAGGGTCAACAGGTTACGGACAATACGCAACGGGAGATAGCCCAAGTTTTGGCTGGTCTCTATCCTGCGGTTGAGGTGAAGCCTGAATATATTGATGTGCCTGGGAGACCGGGTGACCAGCTAATCGTCATGCATTTCGATGGGTGGAAGTGGGGGCAGATGCCTTACACATATCGTGGATGTCCTTATTACAAGAATGAGAGCACTACGCAGATAATGCCGCAGGAGATGTACGAGGAGCGCCTGCGTGCCGCAAAACCAGAGAAGTTTGCATGGGAGAGACAAGCGGCTGACGGGATATCGTTGGCTGATTTGGATGAAAAACGTATTCAAGGTGCGGTTCGTCTTGGTGTGGAACGTGGTCGTATGCCTGCAACAGCTGAAACGGAAAGTTTGGAGTCGCTTTTGAATAAGTGGAATCTGATGCGTGACGGGAAGGTGTTGAATGGTGCTGTAGCTTTGTTTGGTAAGAACCTGAGTGGATATACGCAGATGTCGCTGAGACTGGCTCGTTTTCGCGGCACGGATAAGAATGAGTTTTTGGATAGCGGACGGGCAGATGGCAATTTCTTCGATTTGCTGGATGCGGGTATGTCATTCCTGTTTAAGCATCTTTCGCAGAGTGGCAAGATAGTTGGATTCCAAAAAGAGGAGCGATTGGAGATTCCGGCTGAGGCACTGCGCGAAGCTCTAATGAATGCTCTTTGTCATAGACAATTGGAGAAGTATAATCTGACACCAAGTATTGCCGTGTATGACGACCGTCTGGAGATAGAAAATCCGGGACGTTTGCCGTTTGACCTGACGCCCGAGACTATCAAACAGGCTCATGCATCGTATCCGTATAATCCACTGATTGCTGAGGTGCTGTTTAAATCTTCTTTCTTGGAAAACTGGGGCTCAGGTGTAGGGAGAATGGTGGATGCTTGCCATGCGCAGGGAGTGCCTGAGCCGGAATATGAGGTGTCGGGAGGATTTGTGAGGATTGTTTTCAAGAGAAGTAATCCAGGTATGGCCCAGACTGATCCAAATCTGATCCAGAGTGATCCAGAGGTGGTCCAGAGTGATCCAGAGTTGGTGCAGGCTGTCTATGATTTGATAAATGAAAATCATTCTATATCTCGGGCAGCACTGGCTAAAGCGCTTGGAACCAGTGAACGTCAGGTGAGAAAGGCTATAGATGCTTTACGAGACAAGAAAATCAGACGCAAAGGCGGTGATTCAGGTGAATGGGAAATCATTGGATAGGGGGTGGTAGGCTCTTTTGTGGACTTGACTGCAAATGTGCCTGAAGTGGAAAGAAAAGAGGAGCAACCTTTACAATAAAACATAGAGAAGACGTTTATCACACAAGCCTGTTAGCGTATGCTGGCAGGCTTTTTTTACTTTGGCAGTTGGCTTTTCTCTGATAGTACAATTGTCAAATCCAAAATACGCCTCCTTTCTAAAAAATGTTGATGGCTTCGGGTTCGATAATGGCGGCGACCATCACGACGGCGGCTTCCTCTGTTTTGGCAAAAGTTTAGAATATTTGACAAAAATGATGTACTTTGCCGTGGGTTAGCACATAGCCATCGTTCTCGCCCAAACTTGGATAATTCGGAGCATGACCACCCAGTTTCACGGCCGAAAAGCCAGTAGTTTTTCGGAGCATGACCACCCAAAAACGGTGCTAAAACCTTAAAAAATGCGTTTGCGAGGCTGTCCGGGGCCATGTTTTTCGGAGCATTGCCACCCAGCCGCAGACGAGGAGGGTGGAAAGGCGCAAAAAGCCGCCCCATTTCGGAGCATCGCCACCCATTTTTGAAAAGGACACCGTTGGCAATCAAGGCTTTTCGGAGCATTGCCACCCACTTGTTTGTTAACTTTGCAGCTCGAACTCAAAAAGAGCAAGCTATGGCAGGAAAATGCAAAGAAATGAACAAGATCAAACAAGCGTTACGTCTTCATATAGACGGAGAATCGAACCGGGAGATAGGCCGGAAACTGGGCATCTACAAGGGCACGGTCAACAAATATGTCAAAATGGCCAAGGCCTGCGGCATCCCCATCCCTGCGCTGCTGGCGATGGAGGAGCCCGAGATAGAGCGCGTGCTGACAAACGGTAACCCGGCCTACAGCGACAACCGCTTCCAGGCTCTCAAGGAGAGGCTGCCATACATCATATCGGAGTTGCAACGGAAGCATGTGACGATGTACCTGCTGTGGCGGGAATACCGTGGGGAGGACCCCGACGGCTACGGCTACACGCAGTTCTGCTTCCATGTCAACCAGTTCACGGAGGCGCAGAAGCCCTCCTTCGTTCTTTCCGACGACCGCGAGGGCGGACAGTACCTGTTCGTGGACTTCGCCGGAGACACGCTCTCCTACGTCGACCTCGACACGGGGGAGGAGGTGAGGTGCCAGGTCTTCGTGGCCACGCTGCCCGCGTCGGACTACGGCTTCGCAATGGCGGTCCACTCCCAGAAAATCGACGACTTCCTCCACGCCCTGGAATGCTGCCTCAGGCACATCGGCGGCGTCCCGAAGATCATCGTGACGGACAATCTCAAGGCGGCGGTCGTAAAGGCCGACCGCTACGCGCCGGAGATTAACCGGTCGCTTGAGGACTTCGCCGAGCACTTCGGCTGTGTCGCCATACCCGCCAGGTCGGGCAAGCCGAAGGACAAGGCACTGGTCGAGAACCACGTCAAGCTCACCTATCACGATGTGTACGCCCCGCTGCGCAACAGACAGTTCTTCTCACTTGACGAGCTCAACCAGGCCATAGCCGCGCAGATGAGGCTCCACAACCAGCGGCGCATGCAGCGCCTGCCCTTCACCCGCGAGGAACGCTTCATCTCCATAGACAAGCCCGCCCTGAAGCCCCTGCGGGCAGAGCGCTTCGAGATCAAGTACCGCTGCGAGCTGCAGGTCAACCCCAACAGCTTCGTCTATCTGGGCCGCGAGAAGAGCTACTACTCCGTCCCGTACCGGCTCATCGGGCAGAAGGTCAAGGTGATCTACACCAGGACGATGGTCTTCATCTACTCCCAGCAGGGCGAGAGGGTCGCCACGCACAACCGCTCCCGCAGGATCGGGGAGTACGTCTGCGACAAGACACACATGCCCTCCTATTACAACGACTACGTCCAGCTCTCCCCCGACAGGTACATCCACCGCGCCGACAGTGTCTCACCACTGTTCGGCGAAGTGATACGCGGGGTGTTCAGGCAGAACACGTCGGTGCCGCCGGAGACCTACTACAAGTCCTGCGACGGGCTGTTCAGCCTCCAGAGGAGCACGGAACCGAAGCTGTTCGAGAGGGCGTGCATGGCGGCACTGGAGCGAGACCGCTGCAACTACGGGTTCATCAAGAACCTGATCGAGAGCAAGTGCGCAGGTCTCCCTGCGGGGGACGAGAACCCCATGCTCTTCCCAGCCACACACGACAACATCCGAGGGAAAGAATACTTCCAATAACCCACTAAAACCCCAATAATATGGAAAACCAAATCTATCAAGACCTCAAGGGTCTGCGGCTGTCAGGCATGGCCGAATGCTGGCAGCGTCTGCAAGAAACACGCAAGCACCAGGAGATAGCCCTGCAGGACGGGCTCCTGACGCTCATCCAGGCCGAACACGACCAGCGTTCCGCGAACAGAACGGCCAGACTGATCAAGAAAGCCCGGTTCCGTTATGACGCAAGCATCGAACAGATCATCTTCGACCCCGCGCGAGGCCGCGAGCAGGGCCGCATCATGCAGCTCGCCTCCTGCGAGTACATCCGGCAGGGGGCTTCCGTCCTCATCACCGGTCCTGCCGGTGTGGGGAAAAGCTACCTCGCCACGGCCTTGGGCTACCAGGCCTGCCTCTCCGGCTTCAGAGTCCGTTACTACAACATGAGCAAGCTCCTTGAAGACACCCAGATGGCCCGCATCGAGGCCAAGACGGCAAAGTTCTTCGACCGCATGGCCGACGTGGAACTCCTCATCATCGAAGACTTCGGGATGAAGGTGCTCGACGGCCAGCAGCTGCTTGACTTCATGGAACTAATCGAAGACCGGCATGCCCGGAAATCGACCGTCATTACCAGCCAGCTGCCGGTGAAGAACTGGTACGATGTGCTCGCCAAAAACACCACCGTGGCCGATGCCGTGCTCGACAGGCTTGCGAAAACCGCACATCGTTTTGAACTAAAAGGTGACAGTATGAGAAAATAATTTTATTTTTGCCGCGCCAGGCTTGAATCGTTAACTCAAGTGGGTGGTTATCGCCGAAATGCCTGGGTGGTTATCACTGAAATATCCACCAAACTGACGAGATAGTTGTTGACGACTCTGTTTCCGAGATTGTATATCATTGTCATTTGGAAATGAACGTTCCTTTCGGATGCTCCGCCTGCCACTGGTTTTCAATCTCCGACCCTGGTCGGGTGTAGAGGTAATCGCAAACGGGGTCGCCAGTGGCCAAGGTCTTGTTTCGGTGCAGGTTGGCGCCAATCATGCTCGCAACGGTGTAATCCGTGCGGCACATGATGGGGAGGATGTCCATGTGCCCGGTTCTTTTGGCGAGGGCGCACAGTCCGCAGGTGGTGAAACGCATCGTGCTGAAATCGGGCGCACCTTTCCCATAGTCGGAAGTCCAGTTGTATTCCGACTTGAACCTGTTTGCCCTGTCAATCCTTCTTGCATATTCCTCTTGGAACTCGGGGCTGAAGAATTGCATGTTCCGAAACTTTCTGGCCATCAATGGGATGGAGTATGTTGCGTTACACATCTGGCTATAGAGTTCATCCGTCATACGGCCATACAATTCCTCCACGGCTTCATAAATGGCAAACCATACGGCACCACCAGTCAGGTTCATCTTCATACAATTCTGGCGGTGTGATCCAATAGAGGGCGTTTCTTGCAGCATCTTCTTGAATCTCGGTTTTGCATTGCGCTTGATGGTGCGTCCTTCCCATTCAGGATGTACTTTCAACAGCTCCTTCACGCAGGTTTTGCTAACCACACTAAACGCAATCCGATCCATTATCTCTATTTGCATACTTCTCTTTTTTTGATGCCGCAAAAGTACAACTTATATCTTGCAAGCGGGTTGCGGAAACACGAAATCATCTTCATGTCCCTTGACTAACGGCTTCCCATAAACGATTTATATACAAAACAGATATGACGAAACAAAAGGTGATGCCTCCCGAAAAAATGGAAACCCCAGTTTCTGGCTATCACCTTTGCCATTGAGGAATGCCGCCGTAATTTTTTCCGCCGGATGGCGGAAAAAATTTTTTTTTGGAAAATGGCACTAAAAAAGGCGCAAAAGTTCCGTTTTTCGGATCTTTGCGCCTTGCTGGGTGGTTGTTCCCGCCCTTATTGGGGCGGCTGTATTACAATTCTTTTCGGGGCGTTCAAAGTGGCATAAACTACGTATTTTCTGAACGCTTCCACCGTGGCGGCGGGCGCGTGGCTGGTCTCCAGCATTTCCGCGAGTTGTGCGCCCGTGTACTGTCCGACTT
>ERZ842401.7743-NODE-7743-length-10857-cov-61.559619_pt1 | contig 10857 bp, 14 predicted proteins | sample MGYA00521270_ERZ842401 | MGnify/ENA primary metagenome ERZ842401 (study PRJEB31892, sample SAMEA3878208) | bioreactor metagenome | biome: Moose rumen | place: Sweden | collected 2011-10 | study: EMG produced TPA metagenomics assembly of the PRJEB12797 data set... | reverse complement strand
TAGCCAATTTGTAGCCATTTTTTGAAAGTTAGCGAAATTTTAACTTTTGAGAACTATTTGTATCAATTCAGTAACTATCTGTATTTTAGTTTCTTACAATTTCCAAAGGTTTCTAACGATTTCATCTTCTTGAATCCAAGCCCATCCTGAAGCGCCCAAGAAAGAGTCCTGTAAATAAATGATTTACGGGACTTTTTCTTTTTCTCACATTTCAAAGTTGCACCCAATTTGGTTTGCCGTAATGCTCATTGGGTTTTCCAAAGTATGAACACAGCACAGCATCCGTCCAAAGCTTTCTTTGCCTTGGAGGACTAATGTCGATGATGTCATTCTTTGTTGCAGCATTGCTCTTTATTTACATAAATTTGAAAAACGGCCGCATAATTACACACTTTTTCACAAACCGCCAAACTTTTTCGTATCTTTTTTTTGCATTTTCAGCCAATATTTCCATTCTTTCTATTTGTTGTCTCACGAATTCTTTGTATTTTTGCACCCGAAAGCATCAAGAGCAGTCGCCTACAAGGGCGGACTCGCCAACCGAGCAATTGGAGCCACGGTGGTCAGTACGATGCGGAAGAATTATTCACTTCAAATAATTCCAAGTTATGCAACGGCACATTTATTACATCAAGTTTGCTCTGCGCTTCGCAGACATGCAGATTCCCGAGTTAGTCACAGTTTTCAACACCCAGGTGCAAAGCCGAGGCTGGTCCAGTATGCGAGCCTATCACGACCAGGCTCTCATGGACGCAAATGTACGAATTATACTCTACATCTCCAAATTGGTGTGAGAGGTCGGAAAATGAAAGTAGGAGGAAACTATTTCATTTTCCTCCTACTTGATTAGGTAATTACTTCTTTTCCTCCTGCTTGGGGGTGTAGCGCACGGTGAGCGTGGGTGTGTAGGTATTCTCCAGGATGACGGAGATGATACCGTCGGAGGCGTCGAAATTAGCAATCTTGTGGTCATCCTTTAGGATGGGGCAGTCGGGCCAGGCTCCCAGCTCCTTCTCCAGTCCGTCGCGCAGCTCCTGCCACATGCTGCGGGTGCTGTCGTTGGAGGAGAGCTGATAGGTCTCCTGTACGGCTTGCAGCTTCTGGTCGCTGAAAGCAACGAGTACACGGTAATGCTCTGCTGGGTTGGCGAAGACGACGGTGCGTCCGCTATCCGAGGCGGTGGAGTCGACGGCGAAGCCTCTTGCCAACAGAGAGTCGGCAAACTGACTGGTGGGAAGCGAGAAGGCCAGTCCACGATAGTTAAAGGGGGCTTTCTTCTCCTCGCCACAGGCGGTGAGCGTGGCAGCTACAATACTACAGCACACCAGGCACATTAGGAAGTAAACTGTCTTTTTCATCTTAGTGTTATTTTTAAACAATTGTCTATTATCTATTCTGACAACATGGTGACCTCAATGCAACGGCGGGTATTAAGGATGGTCTGTGCCATGCGCTGTACCTGTTCGGCGGTCATGGCCTCGACCATCTTGCAGTAGTCGGTGTCGAAGTCGGTGTCATCGTCCAGCTCGTGCCAGATGACGTAGCTCCAGTAGTCGTTGAGGTTGGCGCCGAACTTCACGCCGATGGTCTCGCACCAGGGCACGATGCCCAGTCGTTTGCCCTTGCCGGGGAAGTTCTTGGTCCCGTTGAACGCCATGTGCTCCAGGAAGTGAGCAAGACCGCGTTGGCGTGGTTCCTCCTGGATGGAGCCCACCTTCTGGGCAATATAGAAGTCGGCCAGTCCTGCCTCCTTGGCATTGTGCCGAATGTAATAGGTCAGTCCGTTCTTCAGCTTACCCGTACGGATGGCGGCATCCTGCCGTAGGGGCTGCGCCGAGGCGCATAAGGCTGCTAGGGTCAGCAGCACCAAAGTCGTTAATTTTGTTTTCACCGTTTCAGCTATTTTAAGATTTTGGGCACAAAGATACAAATATTTTCCTAAAAGTGAAATCATTTTGTAGAAGTATTTGTAATTTGCTTTTTTTGTACCTTTGTCCCCCAATAAATATCATGAATCGGATGGGAAAATGTTTTTTATATTTGTTCATAGGGTTGTTCATTCCCTTGTGTGCCATGGCGCAGAAGAAGGGTAGTTACACCCTCAATCTGTCTATCAAGGACAAGGACACGAAGGAGGCTGTCATTATGGCTACCATCCAATTGCGACCGACGGGCGCCATGGCAGTAACCGACATGGATGGCCGGGCCTCCGTGAAGAATGTGGAGGCCGGCACCTATACGGTCAATATCTCGTATGTGGGCTATGAGCCCATCAGCACACCTTTTACAGCCACGCCGTCGGGCGACGGTACGGCTCAAGGCCAGATGCCGACATCGAAAGGTATATACATTGTTCATGGCAAGAAATACGTGCGATAGAATTAAAAAGTTTGAAATTTGAAGTTTTCTTTTGCAGTTCACTCATTTATTCGTACCTTTGCAGCCAAATTTGTAAACAGTAAAATAGTCAAACAGCAAATAGTAAAATTGTCAAATAGTAAAATAGTCCAATAAAACGATGGCACAAGAAGATGTTTTTAAGAAAATTGTGAGCCACTGCAAGGAGTATGGCTTTGTGTTTCCCTCCAGTGAGATTTACGATGGTTTAGGCGCTGTCTATGACTATGGTCAGAATGGCGTAGAGTTGAAGAATAATATCAAGCAGTACTGGTGGAAGGCCATGACGATGCTGCACGAGAACATCGTGGGTATCGACAGTGCCATCTTCATGCACCCGACGATATGGAAGGCCTCTGGACACGTGGATGCCTTCAACGATCCCCTCATCGACAACCGCGACTCGAAGAAGCGCTATCGTGCCGATGTGCTGATTGAGGACCAGATTGCCAAGTACGACGAGAAGATTCAGAAGGAGGTCGAGAAGGCTCGCAAGCGTTTCGGTGACTCGTTCGACGAGGCCAAGTACTTAGAGACCAGCGAGCGCGTGAAGGAAACCAAGGAGAAGCGCGACAGTCTGCACGCCCGCTATGCTGCCGCCATGCAGGGTCCCGACCTGGACGAGCTGAAGCAGATTATCCTCGACGAGGAGATTGTCTGCCCCATCAGCGGTACCCGCAACTGGACGGATGTGCGTCAGTTCAACCTGATGTTCTCTACCGAGATGGGTGCCTCGGCCGATGCCTCGATGAAGATTTACCTGCGTCCTGAGACTGCTCAGGGAATCTTTGTGAACTACCTGAACGTACAGAAGACCGGTCGTATGAAGATTCCTTTCGGTATCGCCCAGATTGGTAAGGCTTTCCGTAACGAGATTGTGGCTCGTCAGTTCATCTTCCGCATGCGTGAGTTCGAGCAGATGGAGATGCAGTTCTTCGTACAGCCCGGCACTGAGCTGGAGTGGTTCCCCAAGTGGAAGCAGACCCGTATGGCGTGGCATCAGGCATTGGGCTTCGGTGCTGAGAACTATCGTTTCCACGACCACGACAAGCTGGCTCACTATGCTAACGCTGCTACCGATATCGAGTTCAAGATGCCGTTCGGCTTCAAGGAGGTGGAGGGTATCCACTCGCGCACCAACTTCGACCTCTCGCAGCACGAGAAGTACAGCGGCAAGCAGATTAAGTATTTCGACCCGCAGACCAACGAGAGCTATACGCCGTATGTCATCGAGACTTCCATCGGTGTCGACCGTATGTTCCTCTCCATCATGTGTCACGCCTTTGAGGAGGAGAAACTGGAGAACGGCGAGACCCGTACTGTGCTGCGCCTGCCGGCTGCATTGGCACCTGTCAAGTGTGCTGTCATGCCGCTGGTGAAGAAGGACGGTCTGCCCGAGAAGGCCCGCGAAATCATCGACCAGCTGAAATATCATTTTGCCTGCCAGTACGACGAGAAGGATTCCATCGGCAAGCGCTACCGCCGTCAGGATGCCATCGGCACGCCGTACTGCGTCACCGTCGACCACGACACGCTGAACGACGGTTGTGTCACCCTGCGTTTCCGCGACACCATGGAGCAGGAGCGTGTGGCCATCAGCGACCTGAACTCCATCATCGAGGACAAGGTGAGCATCGCTTCATTACTGAAGAAACTTTAAATTAATGAAGAGTGAAGAATGAAGAGTGAAAAATTGGCTACTGCTTTAGATAAAATGGGAAAGAAGAGAGAGATTATGGCGTGGAGGGTCCTGCTGTGCGCAGCATTCTTCATTCTTCATTCTTCACTCTTCATTTCTTGCAGTGAGGAGCAGGCGGAGGATGCCGAGTACGCTAACTGGCAGACACGTAACGAGGCCTATTTCGAACAGCAGTACCAGCAGCATCTGGCCGCATCGACGGCCGACTGTTTCGTATTGCGCAGCGTCACGCAGCCGTCGAGCCTGGAACTGAAGGATATAGAGCATACGAATTGCATCCTTGTAGACGTTATCAGCCATGGCGACGAGAATGGCGATGTGGCCTATTTCAATGACGTTGCCGAGGTGCATTACGAAGGGCGGCTGATACCCTCGAAGAGCTATTCCGCCGGCTATGTGTTCGATTGCTCGTGGGATGGTGACTTCGACCCTGCTGTAGCCAATCCTTACGAAACGGAGGTGAACGGTGTGGTGAACGGTTTCTTTACGGCGCTGTCAAATATGCATGTCGGTGACCGCTGGCGTGTCACCATCCCTTATCAGCTGGGCTATGGCACGTCAGGCTCAGGCAGTGTTCCTGGCTATAGCACGCTGATTTTCGACATTCGTCTGGCAGGCGTAACGCATAATAATTAACGGTATAGATTTTTCAGAAAGGGCGATAAGACGACGGAGGTCACTTTTTCGCCCTTTTTCTTTGTCGTTTTGAAATAAGTTCGTACCTTTGTGCCGCAAATAGTGGTTAGCTGTTGCCCTGATAGTTAAATGGATATAACAAGGTCCTCCTAAGACTTAGTTCCCAGTTCGATTCTGGGTCGGGGTACCAAACGGCGGAAAACAAAAGAAAACATCCGCAAGTCGGGAAGACATTTCACTGAAAATCAGTCGATTATCTAAGTCGGCTGATTTTCTTTTGTTTGCATAAAACACCCTTATTTTCCTAAATTCTGCTAAAAACTACACTTTTTCTACACCCCGAATCATTTCTTTTTATTACCTTTGCAGACAAAAGAAAACAGAAGAAAACGCGATGGCAGAAAAAGGTAAAAATACACTTTTGATAGAGCCTGGTAATCCCAGACTGCTCAAAAATCCCGTAAACGATGGTACAGAGTTTAGTCTGTACCTTGAATATAAGGTGGGCTACAAGGAGGAAAACGGCTCCTGCATTCGCAGGAAGGAAGGTCTCTCGTTGCGCCTGATGGCCAATCCCAGGACTACCGCCCAACGGCAAAAGAACAAAGAAACAATAGAACTCGCCCGAAAAATCCGCTTCGAGCGTGAACAGGAGTTCTTAGAGAACAAGGAGGGCTACCGTCTGAAGAAGTCGAGATCCATCAACTTTCTGGACTTCTATCAGAATTACATCAAAAAGTATAAGAAGAAAGACATTCGGGTCATTGAAATGGGACTGAATGACTTCAAAAAGTTCCTCGCTGAACAATACTCTCACCTTGCGACCAGAATAGAGCCTCGATACATCAATAAGAAAATGATGCAGGAGTTTGCTGATTACATCACTGAACATCATCGTGGTACTGGCATATCATCAGTGCATCGCCGTTTCAAGAAAGTTATTCTTGCCGGCGTTGAGGACGGCCTTTTCAGTGAAAATCCCTGCAAAGGCATTGTTCTTGAAAACAATGAGGATATGCTGGTGAAAGATGTGCTCAGTGCAGAGGAACTTCAAAAGCTCTTCTCTACACCTTATACATGGATGTACCCAGATATTCGTCGGGCTTTTGCCCTCACTTGTTTCTCTGGTATCCGGTTCTGTGACGTAGAGAAACTTTCTTATGGCGATATTGACTACGAGAATAAAACCATCTCATTCCGTCAGCGTAAGACAAAAGAACATAGCCGCCGGAGTGGTGTGGTCATTCCTCTTACTGACACACTATTGGCAATAGTAGGAGATAAACCTGAAGAGGCCACGAACGATACCCGCATCTTCAGCCTCCCACCAGGAAAGTACATAGGTGATAAATGCAACCACTTCCTAAAGAAGTGGACTAAGGCTGCAGGTATCGACAAACACATCACATGGCACTGTGGACGCCACAGTTTCGGAACTCAACTCTTGAACAATGGTGCCAATGTCAAGGTTGTTGCAGACCTTCTGGGCCACAGCAGCCTGAAATATGTGGAGGTCTATGTCCGTGCAGTCGACAAGCTGAAAAAAGAGGCTATTAACAGCCTTCCAAAAATTGAAATCTAATTTTTGTTACGGTAATTACTATCTTCCAATAGTGGGTGGTTATCAAACTCGCCAATTTCAAAACCTCCCAAATAACACTTATATGGTAGGTCTGCGGTCACTCCGTACCCCACATGGCCACCAGAAGCAGGAACTCACTCGCGGCGTGTCCCCATTGGCGGACATGTCCCATTCCGGGCAGCGTGCTAATGTGCTATCCCTGCTCATCCCCGGCAGCTCATGGAGCTTGGGGTACCAGCCTGGATGGCACGTTAGCTGCTTGCGGAACCGTTCATAGTCTGCCAGTGTGGCCTCTGTCTCGCCAGTTCCTCCCTCTGAAGGGGTTTGAAAAGGGCGCATGCGTCTGACACCATCAAAGCCTCTTTACCTTCTGAAAGTGCATGGGTATCTCCCTGCAAGGGTTCCTGCACGACGGGCGAGTTTCCCCAAAGGGGCAGCAGATTCTCGCAGTGTCCTATTTCACTGACGCGGTTTGTTCGATGAATAGAGTCTGCACGGTAAACCGCACACACACAATTCATCGTGGGTCTGGAACAAGTTCCCGACTCACCACAAACCATGTCGGTGGGACACTACCAGAAACTACCACCTTCCTTTGTTGAAACTCAGCCCTGCTTGTTACCTTCTTTTGTGAATGCCCATCCATTTTCCTGAAGGGAGTCTGTGATGACAGTCAGACGCGCTTTTCCTTGAATTTATTGATATTGTAAGGAAAAGCGAAATAAGAGTCGTTTTTCTGGCTGCATCGGTAAAAACGACCTCCACAATTGCCCCAGGACGGCATTTCTCAATGTCGGTGGAACAATTATACCTCCCAAAATCGTGCGAAAAGAAATATTCTTACACGGAAAACGAGGGGTCAAAAAGCCGCCACAGTGTGACGGGACTGAACAAAGGGGCGTGTCGCGGTGTCATTATAACGTCCATCCTCTCCATAGGACATCTATCGTGGGTGTACTTAACACCTTTTACCTTGCAAAGGTAGGGTGACTGCGTTCAACACCAATGAACCCCACAAGAATTTTCACAAACACCTTGTCCAAAGGACATTCCATGAAAATTCTTATGAGAACCCTTGGCTTATGAATTTTGATTGCATTCACCCTCATAACCAGGCAAGTAAAAGGTTATACAACCCACGATGTACCGATGACATCAAAAAAAAGATCGGATGGACATAATGAAACCTGAACAAATAGTAAAAGGCTTCCAATCCTCGAAACCCGATAACTTTAAAACCGATGCCGACGGAATATAAACAGGCGCAACAGATATGATACAACTTACATTTCCCGACAAGTGCGTCACTTATAAGACCTTCATCAATGACCTTGCTACGGCATTGGTGCCGAAGCTGCTGGAGGCGATGGAGAATCCCAGTGACCTCATTTCCCAGAACAAGGCTTTTAAGATGTTCGGTCAGGGAAATATCCGTCGGTGGCGTGAGAAGGGACTTGTCGAGCCAGTCAGCAAGCGTCCAGGGAAGATAGAATATCGACTGTCAGACCTGCGCATTCTTCAGCAGCGCAAACAAGACTATTTTGAATGAATAACAATCAATAAATAATATGATTATGACACCAGAAGAGTACATAGAGAAGTTGAAGGAAGTGCAGCGCACCCTCGACATGGTAAAGGATGATCTTGACCGTGCCATCGATAAGATGCAGCGTCGTATCGAGACGGGCTATGAGAGTATGGAGAAGGAAAGCCGTCTGGCAGCTCTGGCAGGGCGTGAATACGTCAAACTGGCCGACAGCAGTATTTACGAAACAGCAACAGCAAAAATAGAGTATTAACTATGGCAACAGACATTGGAATGATAAACGACTTCATCCAGAAGGAGGAACAGGTGAAGGAACAGATGTTTTCCGGCACCAAGCATCATTGCATATTCGAGATCACTCATCCGAACAAGCATAGTGAATGCTACTTCTGTAAGTTCGTCCAGGACTTCGGAGAAGACCAGGAAGGGGCTGACATGATGTGTGAGTCGATGAACAACTTCCGCAAGCCGGATGAAGAGGTGTGGTTTATCCATCGACTTCTGGAACAGGAAGAGTTCGACGAGATACAAGACTACCTGAAACAGTTCCCTCATGCTAACTTGGCAAATATCTATTCGCCGTTCATCAAATCAATAACGGTTCAGAGTGTTATATAATAAGTATATAAGGAGTAAATAATATGGCACATCATCTTACGGATTTTGAACTGATACTCGTTGGAGTGTGTATCACTCTCTTCTGTTTTGGCTTCAATGCCTTCATCAAGAACATCTATTTAAAAAACTTCAATTCGTCGAAGTCATGATTGAGAGTTTCAGCAAAGAAAGAGCCGTCGGTGAAGTCTGGTTAGATTCCATCGACGGAGCCAAAGTCATTACCGTTGCCGGTGAAGAGTGCAAGGACTGTGCCTTTGCCACCTTCGCAGGTGGTGCTTGCCCTGGTGCTGTGTATGACCGCCACCCCTGCAGTGCTGCTGACCGGGCTGATGGGCGTGATGTATACTTCAAGTTAATTCACTATGTTCCGGAAGCCAAGGCTCCACCTCTGAGGATGGCAACCTTTGGCAGCGTGCCATTCAAATTATGTCAGACATGAGCGAGAAATTGAATATAGCCCTTCTATGGGTTACATCGATGGCCCTGATGGCTGACATGTTGGTCATCATGTACATGATGCTGGCCTTCAAGTGGTAGGTTGGCCGCAGTCCGCTATGGCGTGGACAAACGATTTGCGCTTATCACTTGGGGCATACCGCTCTTGTTAAAGACTTATTAACACATGTCAGCTATTGGCTGAAACATGTTAATAAATCTTTATTCTATGTTAGCTATCGACTTGCTGGCGGTCAAGAACCTTCTTCTTGATGATACCCACAGCACAGGAGGCGGGAAATTTCACATCCTTATTATTAGCGACACTACGCTTCACATCTTCAAACTGTTCATTAAAGTCAGGGAATTTAGCGAAGGCATCGAGATATTCAGATCCAGATTTAATCTTATCTCTCGCAGTCTGGTCATCACCAGACAGATCATCAAGATATTCATATACTGTCAACCTATTATATTCTTCAGGTGTGGGTTCTGTGGATTCGTCAGGCATTGGGGCTTCTGTTGTGCCATCGCTTGCTTGATAGGCATCTGTATGTTCTACTTTCTCTGGTACTTCACCTTCTGAAGAATTGTAAGTGTTCTCTGGTTCCTGCTGTTGCATCATAGTTTGCTCAGATGATGCAGCAGGAGTCTCTACACACGCTTCAGCACTTACTGCCATTTGGGAGGAGCACTCTTGTGTAGTCTTGGAAGCAGAATTAGCCCTTTTCTTTGCACTCTTTTTCCTTTTATGTGTGACTGGAGCGGTCTGAAGCCTGTCTACCAGTTCCTGATAGCGGTCGGCATACTTGTAGGTCGTAAGGTCATCCTTCCACTTCTCAAACTCCGTCAGCACATCCAAGTCATTCTGTAGCTTCTCTACTAATGCTGGGTCAGCAGAATGTGATGACAGAGCGGAGATGAACTCTACCGTATCAAGGAACTTTTGCTTTTCTTCATCCGTGTTGCTACTAAGGCGGACAAAGTAAGCAGTATCATTCTTCAGTGGTGGCACATTGTCCCAATCAGTGCCGTCATATTCTATGATGGCATCAGCAATCTTTTCGGAGGTCATAGATGCTTCACCTTTGAGAGAAAGGCACCACACAAGATGTATGCGCTTGCAGCGTTGATGGTAGTTCCTACGCTCCAGCACCTTGTCTACTTCGTCGCGCAGATATACTGGTTGGAATTGCTGCACTTGATTTTCCTTCAAAGCAGCACACCATTTCTCGTTAAACTCCTTGTATTTTTCTATCTCCGCAGCAGTTGGAGGTACAGGAGGTAAGAAGAAGGGTATTTTCTTAAGCAGCATACCAACAAGTTTGTTGGCTTCAACATTGCTCTTAGGTATGACACCTTCCCCTGAGATAATCTTGTTATACACTTTGCCTGGCACCGCATCAAGCCCCAATCGTTGAAGGGTTGCAACAGTGTAATTCTTCACCGTCGCATTGCACGGTATTCTTACCGCAGTCTTTGTTTCTTTGTCCATATTGTTGTTCATTAAAAGTTTGCAGCAAAGGTACTACTTTTATTGTTGCAAACACCTTACTAAAAATTTAAAGTCATATATTAACAATTTTACGACTAATCACCATTGAGGCATTGCAGCATCACTTCGTATTTCCTTGCGTCACTGCTGTCTCAAATATGGTAGCACAACACTTCCGAGAAAGTGCGTCACTTCCACTAACAAGGCGAGCACAAAACTTGCATTCCCTATGCAGCCTTTTAATCCTAAAATGGCGCAGCACTATCCGAACTTGGCGGAATACATTTTTTATACTGCATCGTGACCCGATGGCAGAATCTGAACTTTCGAGATTTAGGCGAGAAGTGGTAGATGTATATACAAATTTGGCTCCTTCGAGCAAATCTGTATAACACTCCCTTTCTCGCCCTCTTTCGAGGGGGTGCAGCTCCGACAAGTCGGGCTGCTTT